>Ga0194130_10001482_pt1 | contig 37683 bp, 36 predicted proteins | sample TA2KigsurfametaG_FD_160084 | JGI IMG/M metagenome (GOLD analysis project Ga0194130, IMG submission 160084) | Freshwater microbial communities from Lake Tanganyika, Tanzania - TA2015050 Kigoma 12 surface | ecosystem: Environmental > Aquatic > Freshwater > Lake | place: Tanzania: Lake Tanganyika...
CCCCCGAGACCACGGGCGCCTCCCCCCCCCTCGACCCGCCCTTGGCTCCTCCTCGGCCCGCCCCGCGGTCCGCCGTTCGGCTCCCCAAGGCCCGCCCTTCCACTCCGCCTCGGTCCGCCGTCCCGCTCCGCCTCGGCCCCCGCCTCTCCCGCCGCCGCCGCTCCGTAACCGTTTCTGTCAAGTTCGCGCCAAACCCCTGTCAGCCCAACTTGAGGCTGGAAAGTGAGTGCTACTTTCCGCTCCAGTGCGTCGATCCCCCCATGCGCGATGCCATCGGCCAGCTGATCGGCCGCTACGACCAGCTCGGGCGTTATCTCGACCGGGATGCCGTCGATTGCCTGAAGGCCTATTTCGATCAGTCGGCTCTGCGGCTGGCCGCCGTTGAGCTGATCAACCGCGAAGCCGCGGCGATTGTGCGCGAGGCCTCCCAGCGCCTTTGGTTGGCCGACCCCGAGCTCATCCTGCCCGGGGGGAACGCCTACACCACCCGGCGCTTGGCGGCCTGCCTGCGCGACATGGACTACTTCCTGCGCTACGCCAGCTATGCCCTGATCGCGGGCGACCTCACCCTGCTCGATGAGCGGGTGCTCAACGGCCTGGATGACACCTACAAGAGCCTGGGCGTGCCCACCGGTCCCACGGTGCGCGGCATCGCTCTCCTGGCGGATGTGGTGTGCGAGCAGCTCCTGGATTCCGGCCTCGGCGATCGGGACACCATCGCCGCCATCGTGCGGGTGCCTTTCGATCATCTCTGCCGCGGATTGGCCGCCAACAACGTCCGCGCCCGCTGACCACCGGCCGTTGCCTACGCTCAGCCCTCTAACTCACTTTTTTCCGGACCTTGGCTCCTCTCACCATCCTGCCTCCCGTCAACAGCGCCCACAGGATTCAGCTGGAGCCCATCGCCACGCCAAGCCGTCTGCTGCTGGGGCCCGGGCCCTCCAATGCCCACCCCACTGTTCTGGCGGCCCTGGCCCGCACACCGATCGGTCACCTCGATCCCCTTTACATCGAGTTGATGAGCGAGGTGCAGGAACTCCTGCGCTACGCCTGGCAAACCGACAACCGTCTCACCCTTCCCATGAGCGGCACCGGCAGTGCGGCCATGGAGGCCACCATCGCCAACATGGTGGAACCCGGCGACCGGGTTCTGGTGGCGGTGATGGGATACTTCGGGCTGCGGCAGGCTGACATGTCCAGCCGCTACGGCGCGGAGGTGATCACCATTGAGCGGCCCTGGGGGGAAGCCTTCTCCCTGGAGGAGCTGGAGGAGGCGCTGATCACCCACAAGCCGGCTGTGCTGGCCATGGTGCACGCCGAAACCTCCACGGGGGTCTGCCAACCCATGGAGGGCATCGGTGAACTGTGCCGTCGTCACGACTGCCTGCTGCTGCTCGACACGGTCACCTCCCTGGGGGGCGTGCCCCTGTTCCTGGACGCCTGGCAGGTGGATCTGGCCTACAGCTGCAGCCAGAAAGGGCTGAGCTGCCCCCCCGGCCTTGGACCCTTCACGATGGGCCCGCGGGCGGAAGACAAGCTGAATCGTCGCCAGGGCAAGGTGCCCAATTGGTATCTGGACGTTTCCTTGCTCAATCAATACTGGGGTTCCGATCGGGTGTATCACCACACGGCCCCGGTGAACATGAACTTCGGCATGCGCGAGGCCCTTCGCCTGCTCGCCGAAGAGGGTCTGGATCAGGCTTGGGCGCGTCACCGCGGCTCAGCGGAGCGCCTCTGGAGCGGGCTGGAGCGCTTGGGGTTGGAGCTGCACGTTCCGGAACCCCTGCGCCTGGCCACCCTCACCACCGTGCGCATTCCTGAAGGTGTGGACGGCAAGGCGTTCAGCCGCCATCTGCTCGACACCCACGGCATTGAAGTGGGCGGGGGATTGGGCGCCCTGTCCGGCAAGGTGTGGCGCATCGGCCTGATGGGCTACAACAGCACACCCCAGAACGTGGACCTGCTGCTCAACCTTCTGGAGACCGAACTTCCTCGTTTCCGCGACACCGTTCCCGCCGCCGTCGCCGCTGCTTGAACCACTCCTGGAGCTGACGCTCCGCCCGCTCCCCCTCCAGGCCACCGCTGACCTGGAGGTGGTGATGGGCGCTGGGGTGCCGGGCCAGATCGAGGCTGCCGCCGAGGGCTCCCCGCTTGGGATCCCCCGCCGCGAACACCACCCGACCCATGCGCGCCTGAATCAATGCGCCCGCGCACATCGGGCAGGGCTCCAGGGTCACCAGCAGGGTGCAGCTGTTGAAGCGCCAGCTGCCGAGCAGGGCGGCGGCCTGCCGCAGCGCCACCAGCTCCGCGTGTCCCAGTGGATCCTGGCCATGGTGGCGGCGATTGCCTCCCCAGCCGACGGCGCGGCCCCGCGCGTCCAGCACCACCGCCGCCACGGGCACTTCCCCCAGGCGTCCCACCTGGTCCGCCCGACGGAGCAGGCGCTCCATCCACAACCGCTCCCGCTCCGCCGTTTCCATCCTCGTCGCGTCCCGATCCTCAGGAGTCACCCCTTCAGGTGTAGCGCTCCCGGGGGGCGCGTCAGGGGCGTCTCGCGCCCTCGGAGGATGACCCGGGCAACGGCAGAATGACGCTTCAGCCCATCCCATCGCGGACCTGCCCCTTGGAGCCTTTGGCGCCGTCTCCTCTCCCCGCGTCCCTGGCCCCCTTCGCCGATCCCCTGGGTCTCGACACCAGCCTGGAGGAGGTCTTGCACCAGGCGGCCACGCTGCTTTGCCGCTGGATGGGGCGTGCCTCCTCCCACCCCCCGCTGCCGGGTCTGAGCGTGTTGCCGGCGGTGGAGCCGGAGCGGGAAGGCCTCCCGCCGGATCGTCTCCTGGCGGATCTGCAGCTCGTGATGGAAGGGGCTTATCAACCGGCCCATCCAGGGGCCCTCGCCCATCTCGATCCCCCCCCGCTCACGGCCTCCGTGGTGGCGGACATGATCGCCGCCGGCCTGAACAACAACCTGCTGGCGGATGAGCTCTCTCCCAGCCTGCGGCGGCTGGAGCGCAGCCTGTGCGGCCTGATCGCCCAACGGCTGGGGCTGCCCGCAGGGGCGGGGGGCGTTCCCGCCAGCGGCGGCAGCCTGAGCAACCTGATGGCGCTGGTCACCGCCCGCGAGCAGCGGTGTCCGGGAGCGGGGCCGGAGGCGGTGGTGCTCGCCAGCGCCGATGCCCACGTCTCGCTGGACAAGGCGGTGCGGGTGATGGGGCTGCCCCCGCCGGCGCTCCACCGCCTGCCTGTGGATGACGACGGACGGATGGACATCGAGGCCCTGGAGGGCCAGGTGACGCGCCTGCGCCGTCAGGGCACACCGATCATCGCGGTGGTGGCCACGGCGGGCACCACCGTGCGCGGCGCCGTGGATCCCCTCCTCCCCGTGGCCCGCCTCTGCCGGGCCCACGACCTCTGGCTGCACGTGGATGCGGCGATCGGCGGCGCCTTTGCCCTGGTGCCGCGCCATCGCTCCCGCCTGGCGGGCTTGGGCGCCGCCGATTCCATCACCTTCAATCCCCAAAAGGTGATCGGTATCACCAAGACCTCCTCGCTGCTCCTGGTGGCGGATCCCTCCACGCTCCAGGCCACCTTCGCCACCGGCTTGCCCTACATGGAGCCCAGCTGGGAGGGGGGCCATGGCGGTGAGGAAGGGCTGCAGGGCACCCGGCCGGCTGAGATCCTCAAGCTCTGGCTCGGGTTGCGGCAACTGGGCTGGGATGGGGTGGACCACCTGCTGGAGGGGGCGTTGCGGCGTCGTCGCCAGCTCGTGGCTCTCCTGGCCCCGGACGCCCGGCTGCTGTTGCGCGCCGGCCCGCTCCATCTGCTGGCGTTCCGGCCCCGGGACCTGGATCCGGAGGCCTGCGCTCGCTGGAGCCAGCTCACCCGCCAACGCCTCTTGGAGCATCGCCTGATGCTCTCTCGCCCCTGCTATCAGGGGCACCACCACCTCAAGGCGGTGCTGGGCAACCCCCACACCCGCTCCGGTCATCTGGAGCAGCTCGCCCAGCTGACGCTCGCCAGCCTGAACACCTTCTGAGTCTCCATGCCTCCTCCTGCCGCACGCCCCCGCTGGGTGGCCCTGATCACCGGCGCCGTGTCGATCCTGATCGGCGCCCTTTATCTGCTGCTGGTCATCCTTCTCGACCGTTCGGGTCCCTTGCGCCCTCCCCCGCTGGAGGCCTTGGGGGACGGGGCCCCGGTTGGGGGGGCAATTGTGGCGCCCGCTCCCGCAGGGGATCGACCACCCGACGCAACGCCAACTCCAGAAATCGTTTCAGGGCCCCATCTCGCCGGTTGAGGTCGTATTGGCGGCGCAGCACCTCCTGCACGCCCCCGTCGCCCCAGTCCTGGTTTTGTTGGAAATAGGTGATGAAGCTCTGGCCCGCCACGCGGGTGAGCCAGGCGGCGCTCACGGCTTGAATGGCGCGGCCCACCAGCAGGGCGGGCAGCTGCAGGGTGAGCGCGCTGGAGAGGAGGCCCACGCCCCCTTTGATCAAGCCCAATCCCGCCAGGGTGCGTCCCACGGAGAGAGCGAGGTCGCGTGCCGTCTCCCGACGCAGCTCCACCCCGTAGACCCGACCGATCTCCATCACCATCTGGGCATTCACCGCCGCCGCCGCCAGCAGGTCCACCCCGGGGAGGGGAGTGACCATGAGCACCCCCGCGCCGATCCACATGTGGCGATCGACGATGGCGTCCGCATCCCCCTGCCGTTGGCGGGCGAGCAGCTCGCGGCTGGCCTCTCCCAGCTGACGGCATTGCAGCAGAAGGTTGTCGGCGATCAGTTCCTCCCCCTCGGCGTGGAGCACCGCCGCGATCCGCCGCAGGAGCGCCTCCACCTCCGGTTCAGGTTGAAACGGCCGACCGCCCGGCATCGGCACGCTCTGGGGGGCGGAGCTCACGGGCACCACATCCTCCGGTTGGATCCGCCCCGCGCCCCGCCGTCGCAACAGCTCCACCAGGCGCTCCTCCTCCAGCTCGCCGCGGAGGTCGCATTTGTTGAGCACCAACAGAAGGCGCTTCCCCAGGCTCGCCAGCGTTTCGAACACCTCCCACTCGGCCGCGCGCAGGTCGCCATCCACCACCAACAGGAGCAGATCCGCTCGCGCGGCCCGCTGGCGGGCGGCCTCCTCCCGCTCCCAACCGCCCGCTCCCGCCTCCAGGATCCCGGGCGTGTCCTCCAGAATCACCGCCCGGGCCAGTCCCCGCAACCGCAGCCGATGGCGACTCGCCTCCCGGGTGGAGCCCATCGCCGCCCCCACGGAGCCCACCAGCCGCCGCAACAGGGCGCGAATCAGGGAGGTCTTGCCGGTGGACCCCGTGCCGAAGACGGTGATCACCACATCGCCCCGCTCCAGTTCCGCGCGCATGCGCTCCCGCTCTTCGCGCAAGGCCTGGCGCTCCACCGCCTCGCGCACCCGCTCCAGGGTTTGATCGATCGCCTCCAGATGGCGGGCTGCGGCCTCCCGGCGGCTGCTCGCCTCCACCGGGGGGGGCATCGCCCGCTGGCGGCGGGACCGTTGCCAGGACTGGAGCCAGGGCCACCCCAGCTGAGCCACGGCCAGCCCCACTGCGGCCACCACCACCAGCAGCAGCGGACCCACCAGCCATTCCGGCAGCCAGTAGCTCACTTGCCAGAGCAGCTGGTTGACGCCCTGCAGCACCAGGCCAACCACCAGCAGCACCAGGAGGGCGACAGCGATCCAGAGCCAGAGGCGCAGGCGCGGCATCAGCGGCGGGAGGCGGGGGCCATCAGGACGTCGGCGACGAGGCGCGGATGATCTCCCCCCAGAGGGCGGCCGGCAGGGCGCTGCTGGCGCGTGTGGGGGCATAGTCGTCGTTGCCCATCCAGATTCCCATCACCCACTGGCGCGCGGGATCGAAGCCGACGAACACCAGATCGCGGCCCTCATTGGTGGTGCCTGTCTTGCCCCCCGTGCCCGGGTGCACATAGGCGGCGGTGCCCGTGCCGCCGCTCACCACACCCCGCAGCAGCTCCCGCATGGCCCGGGCGGTGGCCGGCGCCATCACGCGCCGGGGGGCGGTGAGCGCTCGACTCGCGGCGGTGCCGCTCCGGCAGCTTTTCTCCTCCCTGTTGGCGGGGCAATGCTCCCCGTCGGTGAGCTTGCGGATGGTGCTGGGGGCGTGCCAGAGGCCGTCGTTGGCCACGGCCAGATAGGCCGACGTGAGCTGCAGCAGGGTGACCTCGCTCTGGCCCAGCACCAGGCCCGGCACGGGTTGCAGGGGGGTTGTGATGCCAAGATCCCGCGCTTTTTGCACCACCGCCTCCAGGCCGACGCGACGGCCGAGGCGCAGGGCGGCGGTGTTGCTGCTGCTGGCCAGGGCCTGCCGCAGGCTGATGCTGCCGCCGCAGCCGCTCTCAAACAGCTGGCCCTGCCAGCGCAACGGGGCGCAGCTGATGCCATCGCCGGGTTTGGCGCCTCGCTCCAGCGCCACCACGTAGGGCACGAGCTTGAAGGCGCTGCCGGGTTGCCGCAGGGCCATGGAGGCGCGGTTGAACTGGCTCTGGCGGTAGTCGCGTCCGCCGCTGATCGCCAGGATGCCGCCGGTCTTCTGGTCCAGCACGACCACGGCCCCCTGGCTCACTCCCAGGGAGCGGCTGGCCTCCAGCTTCTGGCGCAGCAGCCGCTCCACCAGCCCCTGCAGGGCGGGATCGAGATGGGTGTCGACGAGGAAGTTGCCCTCGGCGGCCACCTCCCGGCCCACCAGATTCTCCAGATCCCGCCGCACCTGATCGCTGTAAAACGGCGCCACCTGCCGCTGGCTTCCTTTGCAGGCGCCAGGCGCCAGGCGGATCGGCTCCCGTCGCAGGCGTCGGGCCTCATCGGCGGCCAGCCGGCCCGTGGCCACCATTTTGGCCAGCACGCCATTGCGGGCGGCCAATGCCGCAGCGGGATCCACGCAGGGATCATTGCCGTTGGGGGAGGGAAGCAGACCCACGAGCAAGGCCGCCTCTCCGGTGCTCAGCCGGGCGGCGGGCTTGTCGAAGAGAAGGCGGGAGGCGTCCTCGAATCCCCAGCCGGCCCCCAGATAGACCCGGTTGAGATAGCTCAGCAGCAGATCGCGTTTGCTGAAGCGCGCCTCGAGTTGCAGGGCCACCAACAGCTCGCGCCACTTCCGCTCCAGGGTTTCCCCTTCTCCCACCAGGTCGGGATAAAGGCTGCGGGCCAGTTGTTGCGTCAGGGTGCTGCCCCCCTCCAGCACGCGGCCGCCGAGCAGGTTGGTGATCAGGGCTCGGGCGGTGCCGATCGGGTCCACGCCGGGATGCCACCAGAAGCGGGTGTCCTCACTGGCCTGCAGGGCCGCGATCAATCCCGGCGGATAGGCGCTCAGGCGTTGCCATTCCCGGTGGCGCTGATCCTCCGCCGAGGCGATCGGCCGGCCGGTGCGGTCGTAGAGCACCAGAGGCCCGCGCACCGCCGCCAGGGAGCCATGGATGGGGGTGCGCAGGGCGGAGAGGGCCAGCACGCCGAGGGAGAGGCCGGTGAGGGCGGCCAGGGCCACCCCGGCGCGCCGCAAGGCGCGTTGCAGCGGCGGGCGGGCCTGCCGGTCGAAGGACAGTTCCGGCAACCCCCCTTCCTCGGCGGGTCCGAAGCGCACCTGGTCGCCGGAGCGCAGCACCAGCTCGCGAACGCGGCGCCCCCGCCACCAGAGCCCGTTGGTGGAGCCGCAATCCCGCAGCAGCCAGTGGTTGCCATGGCGCTCCAGAAGGGCGTGGCTCCGGCTCACCGCCGGGTGATCCAGGGCCAGCTCGGAGGAGGGATCTCGGCCCAGTCGATAGCAGGCGCCGTGGAGCGCCACCTGGCGGGCGGGCTGGCCTGGCACGTGGAGGCGCAGGCGTGGCGGCGCCGCAGCGGCCCCGCCGCCGAGCCGGTGGGTGAGCCAGCGCCACCAGCGGTCAGCCATGGGGATCCTCGCTGGCGCGCTGCCACGGGCTGAGGTGCAACAGATAGCAGAGCACCGCCAGGTTGATCGCCACATCCGCCAGGTTGAAGACGGGAAACTGGATCGGCACCAGGGCGAGGAAATCGATCACCGCCCCGAGCCGCCAGCGATCAAGGCCGTTGCCCAGGGCGCCTCCCAGCAGGAAGCCCAGGGCCAGGCTCTCCCAGACCCCCCGGGGCGGTCGCCGCAGGATCCAGGCCACGAGCGCCACGCTCACCCCCAGGCTCACCAGGCCCAACAGCTGCGGCAGACCGGTGAAGAGGCTGAAGGCGGCGCCAGTGTTGCGCACGAGCTGCAGGTTCAGCACCCCCGGCCACAAGGGGAGGCCATGGCTGTGGGAGAGGTTGTGGAGGGCCCAGTGCTTGCTGACCTGGTCGAGCACCACCACCGCCAGGGCGATCGCCAGCGCCAGACGGCGCCCGAGGGACCCTCCGGCCCGCGACGCGGGGGTCCTCACGTGGTGACCAGCAGCAGGCGCCGCAACCCCCAGGCCAGCAGACCGGCGGCGCAGCAGAGGAGAAGCTGGGGGAGGAAGGCTAGGCTGTAGCCCACGATCAGCGCGAGGGTGTTGTCGCCCCAGCGACCCGCCAGCCCCCCCAGCGTCAGATTGGCCAGCCCGCACAGGTGGAGTACGAACAAGCCCATCACGGCGGCTCCCGTGAGCGCCAGGGGGTCGTCCATGCCGGGTTGGCGGGCGAGCTTGCCGGTCAGCCAGGCGGCGGGCACAAAGCCCGCCAGATAGCCGAAGCCGGGATCCAGCAGGTAGCTCACGCCTCCACCCTCATGGAACACCGGCAACTGAAACAGGCCCATGAAGAGATAGGCCACCGCCGCGAGCAGGGCGGTGCGATGCCCCCCGATCAGGGCGATGAGCAGGAGTGCCGGCACCTGCAGGGTCACGCCGAGGGGGCGGAGGGTCCAGCCTGAGGGGTCGGGGAAGGGAATCGCGGCTGACACCAGGCCTCCCGCCAGGATCAGCAACAGGCCGGCGATGGCGCCGCTCCAGGTGGCAAGAGCCCGCAACACGCAGCTTCAATGGCAACATCCCATCCTGCTCCAGTCCCTCCCCATGTCCAGCCCCCCGCCAGCGAACCCCCTCCCGGAGCCCGCGCCCCGTGTGGATGCGCCACGTGTGGACGCGCCGATCGGGGCGCGGGTGCGGCTCCAGGGCGCGGTGGCCTATCTGAAGACCGCCGACCCGATGCCGATGTTGCGTCCACCGGATCTCGTCGATCCGGAGGAGCTCGGCCTGGTGGTGGAGCGACGGGCGAAGGATCAGCTGGCGGTTCGCTTTCGCCGCGGCACCTTCCTTCTGTCCAGCGCCCAACTCCAGACGGTGCTCACCCCCGGGGAAGAGGCGACGGAGCCGGAGCGCTGAGGGGGTGGTGGCTCCAGGCCGCGCCGGAGGCCTCCAGGGCCGCGGCCGGCCCCACCAAACTGAGGCTCGGCGTTCGCAACCAGCGGCCCGCCGCGTCGCGCAGATCCTCCGGGGTGAGCCGCGCCGCCCGCTCCAGCTGGAGCTCCAGCTGATCGGCCGGCAAGCCGTGGCTCAACACCAGCGCCAACCGTTCCGCCAGCTGGGAGCAGGTCTGACGACCCATGGCGTCCTGGCCTCGATACTTCGCCAAGGCCAAGGTCAGAGCCTCGGCGGAGATGACCTCCTCCAAAGGCGCCTGCCATTCCTCCAGCAGGCAGGTGGTGGCCTCCTCCGCCCGCTCGGCGGAGGTGGAGAGATGGACGACGAAGGGAGCCGGGCCGCAGCGGGCCGGCAGGTGCACCCCCACGTCGTAGGCCAGGCCTCTGGCTTCCCGCAGGGTCTGAAACAGCCGACAGGACATGCCCGCCCCGAGGTGGGCCTGCAGCAGGCGCAGGGCCAGGGCATCCGGATGACCCCAGGGCACGGTGGGTGCTCCGAGGAGAATCACGAGCTGCTCCGTCTCCTCGTCCAGACCCGCCAGCCGTTCGGACGGAGGGCGGGAGGGGACGGCCTTGCCGGCGCTCGGCGCGCCGACCGTCCAGGGCATCGCCTCCAGGGTCCGCTCTAGCAGCTCCTCCACCCCGGCGGGGGCATCGCCGCAGAGGGTGATCACGGCGCCCCGCGTCCCCAGGCCCGCCAGCAGCGGCAGCAGCAGCGACCGCTCCAGGCCCTCCAGGTCGGCCTCCACCCCCAGGGGGTCATGGCCATAGGGGCCATCGTTGAAAAGCAGGCGGCGCAGCTGGTCGTAGGCCAGCTGGGAGGGATCCTCCCGCTGCCGTTGCAGGGTCTGCAGGTTGAGCTGGCGCTCCAGCTCCAGCTGGTCGGGATCCAGGGTGGGTTGCCGCACCATGGCGAGCAGCAGCGGCAGCAGGCGGTCGGCGTCCTCCGCGCCGCAGTGGAGAGCCACGGTGAGGGCGTCTTCCGAGGCCTCCGACCGCAGGGCCGCGCCGGCTCCCTCCACCAGATCGGCCAGGGCTTCCGCATCCAGCTCGCCGCAGCCGCGGGTCATCAGCCCCGCCAGGAGTTGATGGGCCCCGCGCCCGTGACGAGGATCGGCGCCACTGCCACCGCGCATCACCAGCCGGGCGGCCAGCACCCGCGGACCCGGCCGCGGCACCACCACCAGGGGCAACCCGCCCGCCAACAGGGTGGTCCGGGGGGGAGAGGCAAAGATCTCGTTCATCGGGGCACCGCCTCCAGCACGCAGGCCCGTCGTGGATCCAGGCTGGCGAGGGCCTCCCGCCGCAGGCGATCAGGAGTCCAGCGCTCCATCATCTCCAAGGGAGCCGCCAGGTCGGAGGGGCGGCCCCAGAGGCGACAGCTGCCGATCAGCCCCGCCACCCCCGAGGCGGATTCGAGACCGAAGCGGAAGCTGTTGCTCACCAGCCGCCGCGCTCGCTCCCATTCCCGCGCGTCCAAGGGGCGCTCCATCACCTCCTCCCACACGGCTTGAATCGCGGCGCGGACCGCCGGGAGCTCCTCCGGCGCGCATACCGCCTCCAGAAGAGCAAGGCTGCCGCATTCCATGCTGTGGAGGTCAAGGTCGATGCTTTCCACCAGCCGCAGATCCTCCCGCAGCCGCTCCACAAGGCGGGAACGGCGGCCCTCCGCCAGCACGGTGGTGGCCAGGTCGGCCCCCATCACCGCCTCCAGATCCCTGGCGGGGGGCTGCCACCAGGCCAGCAGCAGCCGCGCCGCCTCCAGCCGCGGCAGCTCCAGACGGTGCTGGCCGGGGCGCACCTCCAGCGCGGGCAGGGGACAGGGGTCGGCGCAGGGCGCCAGGGTGGAGAGCACGCCGCCGCCGGCCCGCTCCAGCAGGGCCGGATCCACGGCGCCGGAGAGGGCCAGCAGGCAGCGTCCACCGCCATAGAGCCGCTGGTGAAAGGCCGCCATGGCGGCCGGGTCATGGCCCTCGAGCGCCTGGCGCCGCCCCAGGATCGGCAGGCTGTAGGGGTGGCCGGGACAGGCCAGCTCCAGCAGGCGCTGCAGGGCCACCTCCTCCGGTTGATCCTCGCTTTGGGCCAGCTCCTCCAGCACCACCTGGCGTTCCATGGCGAAGCTTTCCGCCTCCAGCCGGGGGGAGAGGACGAGTTCGAGCAGGAGGTCGAGGGCGTCGGGGGCCGCCTCGGGGTTGATGAGCACGTGGTAGTGCACGTCGTCAAAGCCTGTGGCGGCGTTGCTGCTGCCGCCCAGGGCCTCCACGCGCAGATCGAACTCGCCGGGGGAGAGGTGGTCGCTGCCCTTGAACACCATGTGTTCGAGGAAGTGGGCCATGCCGCTTTCCGCTGGTGTTTCGAAGACGCTGCCGGCCCGGCACCAGAAATCCAGGCACACCAATGGAGCATCTGGGAGAACGAGGCTGACCAGCTCGGCGCCGTTGGCGAGGCGTTGGCTGGTGGGATCCCCCAGGGCGGGCAACAGGGTGGCGCGGCACCCCCCGGATTCGCTCATCGACACATGGCAGGATTGCCATTCTGCTGGTCGCTCGCTTCCGCCGATGACCCGGGCCACCGACACATCCCTCCCTCCCGCCTCCGCCCCCGGGTCCGACCCCCGCGTCACGGAGGGGGTGCACCCCCTCGTCGATGCCCTGGCGGCGCGCATCCGCCACATCCGCCAGGGGCTGCCGGAGCTGCGTCCCCTGGAGCTGGATCCCTCCCTGGAAGCCATCAGCGGCAGCCTGGATGGCGAACGTCTGTTCATCCACAACGAACTGCATCGCAGCTGCGGCCTGCGCAAGCTGCATCTGGAAACCGCCCGCCTGGGGGCGGGGCTGCAGATTCTGCACTGCGTCTTCTTCCCCGATCCCCGCTACGATCTGCCCGTGTTCGGGGCCGACATTGTCGCTGGGCGCGGCGTGGTGTCGGCCGCCATCGTGGATCTGTCCCCAGTGAGCGGCACGCTGCCGGCGCCCATGGCCAGCCGATTGACGGAGCGTCCGCGTCCGCCATTTAGTGAGATCCGGGAGCTGCCGCCCTGGGGCGCCATTTTTTCCCCCCATGTGCTCTTCATCCGGCCCCGCACGCCCGAGGAGGAGGAGTGGTTTGTCGAAGAGGTGGCGGCGGCTCTGGAGGTGCTGGCGGAGACCTGCCGCAACGCCCAAGCCATGAGTTGGGATGATCCGGCTACCATCGCCAGATGGTCGGGTCAGCTGCACTATTGTCACCAACAGAAACAAAACGACAAGACGCGGCGCGTGCTGGAGAAGGCCTTCAATCCGGAGTGGGCGAACACCTACATCGAGACCCTGCTCTTCGACGATCCCCTCCCGCCCGCGCCACCTCTGGACCCCTGAGATCGACTCCCCCCGCTCCAGGGTCCGGGCCGTCCCCGCTGCCGGGCGGACCGCTGGTCTTCGGCCTCGTCGCCGCCCTGGCCGGCGTCGCTCTGACGCTGACCGCCCTCGTGGCCACGCGACAATGGTCTCTGCCCGGCAAGCCGCCCGCACGGACCACCGGCCCCGCCAAGATGGCTGTCGCGCCCAAGCCTGCCGAAGCGGTGGCCGCCCTCGGTCGCCTGGAGCCCGCCGGGGAGATCCGGGTGCTGGCGGCTCCCATCGCCGGGGTGGGCGGCAGCCCGCGCATCACCCGTCTGCTCGTCAATGAAGGCGACCGGGTGGAACGGGGGCAGGTTCTGGCGTTGTTCGACACCCGCCCCACCCTGGAGGCGGAGAAGCTGCTCATCGACACGCGCCTGGCCAATCTGGCCCGCCGACTGCGGGTGGAGGAGCGGGAGCTCAATCGCTATCGCCAGCTCACCCGCGTCGGGGCCCTGAGCGCGGATGAGCTCGATCGACGCGAGCAGCAATACTTGCAGCTGCTCGGCGAATGGCAGGTGGCCCGCGCCGATCTGGAGCGGGTGCGGGCGGATCTGGACAACACGGTGTTGCGAGCGCCGATCACGGGCACCGTGCTTCGGTTGATCGCCCACGCGGGGGAGCGGCCCACGGACAAAGGCATCCTTGAACTCGGGGCCAACGACCGCATGGAGGCCCTGCTGGAGGTCTACGAAAGCGACATCGACCGCGTGCGACCGGGCCAGGGCGTGCGGCTCACCAGTGAGAACGGGGGCTTTGCCGGCGGCCTGCGGGGCACGGTGCTCCGCATCAGCCCCCAGATCCGGCAACGGGAGGTGCTCTCCACCGACCCCAGCGGTGACGTGGATGCCCGCATCGTGGAGGTGCGGGTGGCCCTGGATCCGGAGGATGCCCGTCGCGTGCGCGCCCTCACGGGCCTGAAGGTGATCGCCCGCCTGGATCCATGAGCCCCCCCCTGCCCTGGCGGGAGCGCCGCATTCCCCTGGCCTGGCTGCTCCTGATTCGCCAGCCGGCGCGTTTGGCCGTGGCTCTCGCCGGCATCTGCTTCGCGGGCATCCTGATGTTCATGCAGCTGGGGTTCCGCGACGGCCTGTTCGACGCCAGCATCACCCTGCACAAGCTCCTTGACGCTGATCTGGTGGTGATCAGTCCCCGCACCATGAGCTCCATCGCCATGGCGGGCTTCCCTCGGCGTCGTCTGGTGCAGGTCACTGCGGATCCGGATGTGGTCGGCACCACACCGGTGAATTGGAACCAGTTGCTCTGGCGCAATCCCGAGACGCGCACCACCCGCTCGATCCTCACCCTCGGCTTCGAGCCTGGCGACTCCCTCTTCCTGCCCTCCGCCCTCGGGGACCAGGCTCGCCTGCTGACGCAGCGCGGGCGCGTGCTGTTTGATGAGCTCTCGCGTCCGGAATACGGCCCGGTGGCGCGCTGGATGAAGGAGGGGCGCACGGTGGAGACGGAAGTGGCGGGCAAGCGGATCCGGGTGGCGGGCCTGGTGTCCTTGGGGGCCTCCTTCGGGGCGGATGGAAACATGCTCACCAGCCGCGAAACGTTCCTGCGGCTCCTGCCCAACACGCCACCCGGAAGCATTGAGCTGGGGCTGATCCGCTTGCGGCCCGGAGCCGATGCCGCGGCGGTGGCCCAGCGTTTGCGCCAGCGGTTGCCGAAGGATGTGGCGATCTACAGCAAGCGCGGTTTTGAGGAATTTGAGATCAACTATTGGCGTGGGAGCACCGCCATCGGCTTCATCTTCACCCTTGGCGCCGCCATGGGGTTTGTCGTGGGCTGTGTGATCGTGTATCAGATTCTCCACTCTGACGTCAGCGATCACCTGCCGGAATACGCTACGTTGCTGGCCATGGGTTACCCGCTCCGCGATCTGCTCGGGGTGGTGGCGCGGGAGGGCTTTCTCTTGGCCATCCTTGGTTATCTGCCCGCCTGGCTCACCGGACAGATGCTTTATGTGATGGTGCGCAAGGGAACGGGGTTGCCGGTTCAGATGGACAGCCAACGCTCCCTTGTGGTGCTGGCGATGATCTTCACGATGTGCATGGCCTCAGCTCTGCTGGCGATGCGCAAACTCGCCGACGCCGACCCCGCCGAGATCTTCTGACGCGATGCCGATGCCGATCTCCATGCCGATGGCGACGTTGAGCGACGCCACCCCCGCCGTCGCTGTGCAAGGGCTGAACCATTGGTATGGCCGGGGGGCGACCCGTCGCCAGGTGCTCCAGGCGGTGGATCTGCGGATTCAACCCGGGGAGGTGGTGCTGCTCACGGGTCCCTCCGGCTGTGGCAAGACCACCCTTCTCACCCTGGTGGGGGCCCTGCGGCAGGTGATGGAGGGATCGGTGCGGGTTCTGGACCAGGAGCTGCTGGGCAGCGGTCGGGGCGACCGGCAGCGGATTCGCCGCCAGATCGGCATGATCTTCCAGGGACACAACCTGTTGCGCTGCCTGACGGCGGAGCAGAACGTGCAGATGGGGTCCGACCTGCTGCCAGGTCTCTCCTACCGGGCGCGTCGCGACCTGGCCCGCGAGTGGCTGCGGGCGGTGGGCCTGGAGGACCACATGGGCAAGCTTCCCCATGATCTCTCCGGCGGCCAGAAGCAGCGGGTGGCCATCGCCCGTGCCCTGGCGGCTGAACCCCGCCTGCTGCTGGCCGATGAACCGACAGCCGCCCTGGATCGGCGCACGGGACGGGATGTGGTGCTGCTGCTGCAGTCGTTGGCCCGGGAGCAAGGCTGTGCCGTGTTGATGGTCACCCATGACCCGCGCATCCTGGACGTGGCCGATCGCCTCGTGCAGATGGAGGATGGTCGTCTCTGGAGCGCCGAGCCCGCCCTGGTGGGCTGAGGCCTGATGCGCGCGCCCGGAGGAGGGGGGAGAGGTCGGTTGGCTAGTGTTGTTCTCATCCATTCAGACGCCTCTCGCGCATGGCCAAACGCCGCAATCTCAAGAAGGAAAAACAGGAGCGCAATCGCGCCTACGCCCGCAAGTTCAAGAAGCGCAAACTCCGCAACGACGGCCGTGGTGAAGGGGCTGGCAACGGCGTGACCGGCACCGCCAGCAACGGCGGAGCCGCAGACTGACAACCACCCCGCGGCGCTCCCATCAGGAGCTTCGGGCAGGGGGGATCCAGCGGATCCCCCCTTTTCCATGCAGGCCCCAGCCATGTTTTTCAGCGTCGTCATCCCCACCTACAACCGTCTGCCGATCCTGCGGAAGTGCCTGCGGGCCTTGGAAGAGCAGGAGATCTCCGCTCCCGTGCGGGGGTATGAGGTGGTGGTGGTGGACGATGGCTCCAGCGATGACACGGTGCCCTGGCTGCGCGCCCACGCCGCGACCCTGCCCCATGTCCGCTTGATCCGCCAGGAGCATGGCGGACCGGCGGAGGGACGCAACCGGGGCGTGCGGGAGGCTCGGGGGGAGGTGATCGTGTTCATTGACAGCGATCTGGTGGTGACCCCCACTTTTCTCGCCAGCCACGCCCGAGCCCTGGCGGCAGCCTGGCGTCAGCGGGGCGATCGCCTCTGCTTCACCTACGGCGCGGTGGTCAACACGGCGAATTTTGACCATCCCACCCGGGAACCCCACAAGCTCACCGATCACTCCTGGGCCTACTTCGCCACCGGCAATGTGGCGATCGATCGCGAGGTCTTGGAGCGGGCTGGCCTGTTTGACACCAGCTTCCGCCTTTATGGCTGGGAGGATCTGGAGCTGGGGGAACGGCTGCGCCAGCTGGGCGTGGTGTTGGTGCGAGCTCCGGAGGCGGTGGGCTACCACTGGCATCCGGCCCTCTCCCTGGAGCAGATCCCGGATCTCCTGAGGGTGGAACGGGAGCGGGCGAAAATGGCCCTGGTGTTCTTCCGCAAGCATCCCAGCCGTCGGGTGCGCTTCATCGTTCAGTACACCTGGCTCCATCGTCTGCTCTGGGAGCTGCTCACCCTCGGGGGGCTGCTCAATGAGCGGAGCCTGCGTCCTCTGTTGGCCTGGCTGGTGCGCCATGGACAGGCCCGCTGGGCGATGGAGCTGCTGCGGTTGCCCCTCAACCGCCTGGGCGTGCGCGAGCTCTTCGCCGAAGCCCGCCGTCAAGGCCTGCGCTGATCGTTTGGTAGGTTGGCAAGGTCCATTCATCCCACACACCTGCACGTTTCGGGTGATGTCAGCCTTTTTGGGCCGCATCCCTGGCAGGTGGAAGGTCAACCCGAAACCCCCCTGAACCATGGCTGTCGTCACGCTCGCCGAGATGATGGAGGCTGGTGCCCATTTTGGCCACCAGACTCGTCGCTGGAACCCCAAGATGTCGCGCTATATTTACTGCGCGCGCAACGGCGTTCACATTATTGATCTTGTGCAGACCGCCGTCTGCATGAACAACGCCTACAAGTGGGTGCGCAACGCTTCCCGCGGTGGCAAACGTTTTCTTTTTGTCGGCACCAAAAAGCAGGCTTCTGAGGTGATCGCTCAGGAGGCCACCCGCTGTGGCGCCGCCTATGTCAACCAGCGTTGGTTGGGCGGCATGCTCACCAACTGGAGCACCATGCGCGCTCGCATCGATCGCCTCAAGGACCTGGAGCGGATGGAGTCGTCGGGGGCGATTGCCATGCGCCCGAAGAAGGAGGCCGCTGTGTTGCGACGCGAGCTGGATCGCTTGCAGAAGTATCTCGGTGGCCTGAAGACCATGCGCCGCCTCCCCGATGTGGTTGTGCTTGTCGATCAGCGACGTGAGACCAACGCCGTTCTCGAATGCCGCAAGCTGGACATTCCCCTGGTGTCCATGCTGGACACCAACTGCGATCCGGATCTCTGCGACGTGCCGATTCCTTGCAACGATGACGCGGTGCGTTCGGTGCAGCTTGTTCTCGGCCGCCTGGCCGACGCCATCAACGAAGGTCGCCACGGCTCCCAAGATCGCACCGAGGAGGAGGGCTGAGCCCTCTATTCTTCAGACTTTTTTCGATTGTCATCCGCTTCCCTCCACCTTTCCCATGGCTGAGATCAGCGCCAAGCTTGTCAAAGACCTGCGCGACAAAACGGGCGCAGGCATGATGGATTGCAAAAAAGCCCTCAAAGAAACCTCCGGCGACATCCCCAAGGCCATCGAATGGCTGCGGCAGAAAGGAATCGCCAGCGCGGAGAAAAAAGCTGGCCGCACCGCCGCTGAGGGCATGGTGGGCAGTTACATTCACACTGGCGGTCGCGTGGGAGTCCTGGTCGAGGTGAACTGTGAAACCGACTTCGTGGCTCGTGGTGACTTGTTTCAAGAACTTGTTCGCAACGTGGCCATGCAGATCGCGGCCTGTCCCAATGTGGAATACGTAAGCGTGGATGAGATCCCCGAAGCGGTTGTGGAGCGGGAAAAATCCATTGAAATGGGACGGGATGATCTGGCCGGCAAGAAGGAGGAGATGAAAGCCAAGATCGTTGAAGGTCGTATCGGCAAGCGATTGAAAGAATTGGCTCTCCTTGACCAACCCTTCATCCGCGACAACAGTCTCACGCTGGGTGAGCTTGTGAAGCAAACCTCCGGCAAGACAGGCGAAAACATTCGCGTGCGCCGTTTCACCCGCTACACCCTGGGCGAAGGGATCGAGGTGGAAGAGAGCGATTTCGCCGCCGAGGTCGCCGCCATGGGCAAGGCGGCCTGAGGTGGGGGAGCCTGCCGGTTCCGCCTCCCATCCCCTCGGAGCACTCCAGGCCAGTCTGGAACAGCAGATTCCTCAGCTCTACCGCGAACTGGCCCTGTATCTGCAAGTCCTGCGCGAGGTGCTTCCCGCCAGCCTCGATCAGGCCTGCGCCACCCTCGCCACCCAGGTGCATCCCCGGCGTTACAACCGCCTGCCGCCACGGGTGCGGCAACAGTTGCATCTCCGCCTGAAACGGCTCGTCGACAGTTGTTGTTCCTTGCTCACTGTGGAACAACTGCAGGGTCTCGCCAGCCAGATGGCGCGGGAACGTCAGCGTCTGGCGTTGCGGGCCCTGGCTGGGGCGGTGGGCGAGGGCGAAGAGGAGGAGGACGAGAGCGAGAGCGAGGGTGAGGAGGACGAGGCTGAGGCGTCGGAGGTGGAGTCGGAACGGGCGTTTTCGGAGGCCTCGGCCTCCTCCCTCCCCCAGGGTTCGGTCCAGCTCAACCTGGCGCCTCCCCTCTCCACCTCCTCCTTGGCTTGGGCACCCCTTCGGCCGGACTCCACGCCGTCAGAGCGCTCCGCTGACGGTGAGTCGGAGGACGACACCCCTCCTTGGGTCGCCGCCTGGATCGCGGAAGAGCTCTCCACCTCGATCGACGGCTCGTCCACGGGGGAGACGCTCTGGTCCGAGGGCCAGCTCCCCAGGGATCCGGTGCGGCTGTTGCACTGGCTGGAGGGTCTCGACGTGGCCCTTCACCGTCGCCTGCGCAACCTCTCCCATGGCGCCAACATCGAGTTGACGCGCGCCGGGCTGCTCCCCGCCGTGCTGCCTGTGCGCCTGATGGATTCCGTGCTCAGCGGCCAGATCGAATCCCATGGCGCCCCGCCCAATCTGTTGCGCCTGCCGCTGCTGCCCCATGAGGCCGGCCGCCATCTCCATGCTCCCCTCGGCGTGCTGCTGCGCACGGTGGATCTGGAAATGGAACAACCCCGGCTGCGCACCTGCCGCCAACGGCTCCTGCGGCGGCGCCAGGAGATTCTCAAAATGGCGGAGTCTTACCAACGCCTGCAGCATCGTCTTCAGGTCCAAAACGCCGAACGCCTGTGGCGTCACGACAGCCAGCTGAACCCGTCCGAGGGGATCTGACCCCGACTCCGCCAGACCTCAGGGCCTGGTGTGTTCCCCTGCAAAAGGCCTGTGAGCTGGAGGCGGAACGCGGCTTCGGTGATCTGCGCGGCCGCGCCGACACCTTCAGCGGTTTCGTGCGACGCAGCCTCAGCGCCCCGCCAGCGGAGCTTGGAGAGCCGGAGGAGCGTCAGCTGGCCGTCTTGCGGCAGGGCTTCGATCGCTACGAGCAACTCAGCGCCTCCCAGCGTCAGCGCCTGGTCTGCCAGTTGCGCCAAGGACTGCACGCCCTTCAGTGCCGCTTCCGCCCGCCGCCGACCGTGGCGCCCCCGCGCTTGCGCCTGTTGTCCTCCCCTGCGGGCAGCAAGACCCCCGCAGACGGTCGCCGCCTCGAACCCTCCAGCCCTTTGGGGCAGGTGCCCGGCATCGGTCCGAAGACGGCCACCCGCCTGGCCGCTTTGGGGCTGTTTCTGGTGGAGGATCTCCTGCGCCATTACCCCCGCGACTATCTCAACTACGCCCATCTGGTGCGCATCGCCGCTCTGGAGGCGGGGGGAACCGCCACCGTGGTGGCCACCGTGCGTCGCTGCACCACGTTCATCAGCCCCAAGAATCCCAATCTCTCCATCCTTGAGCTGCAGGTGCGGGATTGCACCGGTCACCTGCGGGTGACGCGTTTTTTTGCCGGTCGCCGCTTCGCGTCACCGGGTTGGCTGAAGAGTCAGGCGCGGCTCTACCCCCCGGGCTGCACCGTGGCCGTGAGTGGTCTTGTCCGGGATGGCCCCCGGGGGCTCTCCATCCATGACCCGTTGATCGAGGTGCTGGAGAGCCCGTCCAGCCCCGTGCGTTCCGACACCATCGGACGCCTGGTGCCGGTCTACGCCCTCACGGAAGGCCTCACGGCGGAGACGTTGCGACAGGCCATCGCCCGGGTCCTGCCCCTGGTGGGGCATTGGCCCGATCCCTTGCCCGCGCCCTTGCGGGCGGGGATCGCTGGACTGCTGCCGCGGACGGAAGCGGTGGAGCAGATTCATCGCCCCAGCGATCCCGCGCGGTTGCAGCAGGCCCGTCGCCGGCTGGTGTTTGATGAATTTCTCCTGTTGCAGTTGGCCCTTGGGCGCCGGCGTGAGCGGCTGAAGTCCCGGGCCGCTCCACCGCTCCTCAGCGACGACGGTCAAGAGAGCCTGCTTGCCCGCTTTCTCGCCCTCCTCCCCTTCCCCCTCACGGCCGCCCAGAGCCGCGTGCTGGCGGAGATTCGCCAGGATCTGGCCCAACCCCAGCCCATGGCGCGCCTGCTCCAGGGGGATGTGGGCAGCGGCAAGACCGTGGTGGCCCTGGCGGCGCTGTTGACCGCCATCGAATCGGGTTGCCAGGGCGCTCTGATGGCTCCCACCGAGGTGTTGGCGGAGCAACATCTGCGCAAGCTGGCTCCCTGGTTGGACCAACTGCACATCAGCTCGGCCCTGCTCACCGGGTCCACGCCCACCCGGCGACGACGCCAGTTGCTGCGAGATCTGATCAATGGCCAACTCCACCTCCTGGTGGGGACCCACGCCCTCCTGGAGGATCCGGTGCAATTCGAGCGCTTGGGCCTGGTGGTCGTCGATGAACAGCATCGCTTCGGCGTTCGCCAGCGCAATCGGCTCCTGGCCAAGGGCCTGCAGCCCCACCTGCTGACGATGACCGCCACGCCCATCCCCCGCACCCTGGCCCTCTCCGTGCATGGCGATTTGGACGTGAGCCAGATCGATGAGCTGCCGCCCGGCCGCACCCCGGTGCGCACCCGCCTGCTGCGGGAGGAGGAGCGGCCTCAGGCCTGGCGGCTGATCCGCGAGCAGGTGGCTCTGGGCCAGCGGGCCTATGTGGTGCTCCCCCTCGTGGAAGACAGCGAGAAGCTGGAGCTCCGTTCCGCCGTGGAGGTGCACCGCCAATTGGCGGAGGAGGAGTTCGCCGATCTGTCGGTGGGCCTGCTGCACGGCAGGCTCTCCAGCGAGGAGAAGCAGCGGGCCCTGGAAGCTTTCGCGACGGGGGCCACCCGGGTGTTGGTGAGCACCACGGTGGTGGAGGTGGGGGTGGATGTGCCCGAGGCCAGCGTCATGGTCATTGAGCATGCGGAGCGCTTCGGTTTGGCCCAGCTCCATCAACTGCGCGGTCGTGTGGGGCGCGGCGCCGCTGTTTCCCACTGCTTGCTGATCCACGCCAGCGGCAGTCCGCTGGCACGTCAGCGGCTGGAGGTTTTGGTTCGCAGCAGCGATGGTTTCGAGATCGCGGAGATGGATCTGCGTCTGCGAGGGCCGGGTCAGATGCTCGGCACCGCCCAGTCGGGTTTGCCAGATCTGGCGCTGGCTTCCCTCAGCGAGGACGGTGAGGTGTTGGAGGACGCCCGGCGGGTGGCGCGTCAGCTGCTGGAGCGGGACCCTGCTTTGGCTGGGGCGCCCGTGTTGCGGCAGGCGCTGGAGGCTCAGCGGCAGCGGTTTCTGGAGGCGGCGCAACTGAATTGAGCGCCCGCGGCAAGCGGCGACGCGTGGCCCTACCCTCAGCCCACCGCCGCGGAGGCCATGGCGCGTCGCCCTTGGAGCTCGATTCCGATTCTGGACGGGAGGGAGCCCCTGCTCCCTCTCCCCTCTCCGCTGCACCGCCTCGAACCCCACCCCTATGCCTCCCTGGGGGCGCCTTATGGACCAGAGGCCTGCCCTTTTCGCCTGCGTCAGGGGGTGGTGGCGCGTCTCCTGCGCGCCCAGCGTCTCCTCCACGACCATGAGCCCGGTTGGCGGCTGGCGATCTTTGACGCCTGGCGGCCCGTGGCGGTGCAGCGCTTCATGGTGGCCCACGCTGTGGCCCAGACCTGCCGAGAGCGGGGGCTGGATCCGGAGGGGGCAGGGCCGGCTTGGGAGGAGGTTCGGGAGGAGGTGGCCGCGTTCTGGGCCCCTCCCAGCGAGGATCCCGCCACGCCCCCGCCCCACAGCACGGGCGGCGCGGTGGATCTGACCCTGGCTGGCGCCAATGGCGAGCCGTTGGACATGGGCGGCGCCATCGATGCCATCGGTCCCGTGTCCCACCCCCATCACCACGCAGCTGCGGCAGCGGCGGATCCCGCCAGCGAAGCGGCCCGCTGGCATCGGCGGCGGAGGCTTCTGGCTGACGTGATGATCGCCGCGGGCTTTGCCCAACATCCAGGCGAATGGTGGCATTTCAGCTGGGGAGACCAACTCTGGGCCTGGCGCACCGGTCACCCTCTGGCGGTTTACGGCCGCGTTGGCGATGAAGCGGCGGCTGGTGTCACCGTTGGAGAGCTGGAGGGCGGCGACAGCTGGAGTTCTGTGGCCAGGGAGGAGGCCTGAGACGGACTGAGGAGTCCCCTGGCCTGGCAGTTCCGCAGCGTGTCCAGCGTCATGGCGGCCTGCAGTTGACGCAGACGTTCCTGCACCACAGGGGGTTGATCCTCCCAGGGGAGAAGGTTGGCTTTGTAGGCCCGACGAATCACCTCCGCCTGACAGGTTTCCAGATCCGGGTCATAGCGTTTGGGCTCGGTCCAGCCCGGCAGAGGCGCACCGGAAGCCACCAGGAGAATCCCCAGCAGCAGAGGCCTCAGGGGGAGGAGCCAGCCCCCCGACGCGTCCCCGAGGCGGGGGCCGGTGACCCGCGCGCACGAGAGGATCCCCTCGTGCCCCTGGATGGCCTGACGGCGTCCCATGGCTGGTGGCAGGCGTTTCATCGCGGCGAGCCAGATGTGTGGCGTTGAGGCATTGTGACGGTTGACGCAAGCGGTCCGAGGCCCGTGCCACGGTCCACGGAGGTCACCCGGTCCAGAGCGTCCGCGCCCTTCAGCGCTTCCAAGCTGTCCACGCTTCCATAAAGTCACAGCAGCTCACCTGCGCCTTGGCGCCCTGGATGGCCTGTTTTGTGTTGGAGATCGGAACGGAGGAGTTGCCGGCGGACTTTGCTCGCCTGGCCCTTCCCCAACTGGAGCGCCAGCTGCGCGAGGACCTGGCGAGCTGCCACCTTCCCTATGACTCGCTGAGCGCCACGAGCACGCCGCGCCGGCTGGCCGTGCGGGTGGAGGGCTTGCCACCGCGCCAGGAGGATTCCCTCCAGGAGCACAAGGGGCCACCCGCCCAGCTGGCTTTTCGGGATGGCAAGCCCACGCCGGCAGCGGAGGGTTTTGCCAAACGTTGCGGCCTGACGGTGGACCAGCTGGAGGTCCGCGAGACCGCAAAAGGCCCGTTCGTTTATGCGTGTACCCGCCAACCGGGCCGGGAGACGGCTGAGGTGTTGGCGTCCTTCATTCCCGGCTGGATCTGGGGTCTCCAGGGGCGTCGTTTCATGCGGTGGGGGTCAGGAGAAAGCCGGTTCAGCCGGCCTGTTCGCTGGTTGGTGGCCCTGCTCGATCGGGAGATCATCCCTGTGGTGCTCGCGGAGTGCGATCCACCCATTCGGAGCGATCGCTTGACCCGGGGCCATCGCCTTCGACCGGAGGTGGTGTCCATTCCCGCCGCCGGAAGCTACAGCGACATCCTGGAGGCGGCGGATGTTCAGGTGGATCGCGGCGCTCGGGCGGCCCAGATTCGCCTGCAGCTGGAGGCGGCTGCGCACGAGCTTGGTGGCTGTCTGGATCTGCCGGAATCGTTGTTCGAAGAGCTGGTTGATCTTGTGGAACATCCACGGGTCATCACGGGCCTGATTGACAGTGCCTTCCTGTCCCTGCCTCCAGAGGTGCTCAGCACGGTGATGCGAGCCCATCAACGTTATGTGCCGCTCTTGACCTCGGAAGAGCCCAGCGATCCCTTGTCACTGAGCGCTGAGGGGACGCTGCTTCCCCGTTTTCTCTGCGTGAGCGATGGACTGGCGGAAGCTGAGGCCACGGTGAAGCGCGGCAATGAGCGTGTGCTGCGCGCCCGCCTTGCTGATGCGGCCTTCTTCCTCAAGGCTGATCATGCGGTTCCCAGCATTGATCGCCGGGAAGCTCTGGCGCATGTCACCTTTGCCGAAGGCTTGGGCCATCTGCTGGACCGCACTGAACGCCTTGAGTGGTGCACCGATGTCTTGTTGGAGTCCCTCAGCGTGCCGGAAGAGGCGGCTCCCGTCGCTCGACGGGCCGCCCATCTCTGCAAGCATGATCTGGTCAGCCAAATTGTGGGTGAATTTCCTGAGCTGCAGGGGATCATGGGAGCCAAGTATCTTCTTTCTGAGGGAGAGAAGGAAGATGTTGCCCAAGCCGTTTTCGAGCATTATCGTCCCCGTGGCGCTGGAGATGCTCTCCCCGATTCCGCAGCCGGTGCGGTTGTAGCTCTGGCTGAGAGACTCGAATTATTGCTGAGCATTTTCTGCAAAGGCGAAAGGCCGAGCGGCTCGTCTGATCCCTATGGCCTCAGGCGTGCTGGAAATGGCATCTTTCAAATCCTCTGGCATCAGGATTGGGAACTCGACCTTGCCAAGATGTTGGCTCGCGGTGCCACCCGCTGGCAGAGCTTATTTCCCTCCTTCAAGATAGAGCCTGGTCAACTTCTGGATGATCTTACAGACTTTTTCCAGCAGCGCTTGGCGAGTCTTCTTGAGGAAGATGGCTTCGATCCCGACATTGTGCGTGCCATTGTCAGTCGATCTCAAGGTGTTCAGAATGGCATTCAGAATGGCATTCAGAATATTCGTGATGCTCGTGATCGATCTCAGTTGCTTCAATCCCTTAGAAGCAAAGGACAGTTGGCCCCGATCCAGGCTGCTGTCCAGAGAGCTGCACGCTTGGCTGACAAGGGCGACCTATCACGGCAGATCCTTTCCCCGGATGATGTTGTTGATCCCAGCCTCTTTGAACGTCAAAGCGAAGTTTGTCTCCTGCAGATTCTACAAAAACTTCGTGAGCCAGCCCAAAGTATTGAGCGAAAAAAATACACTCAACTAGCCCAAGGATTAGAAGAGAGTTCAGCAGTTCTATCCGCTTTCTTTGATGGCTCAGATAGTGTCATGGTGATGTGTGATGATCTTGACCGCCAAAAAAACCGTTTGCATTTATTGAGTGTTCTCAGGAATCAAGCAAACGTGCTGGCACGCTTTGAAGAATTGGATAGTTAGCTCAATTTCTTTTCAACGTGTCAACCAAATATTGTTCAGAAAATGGTTCTTCCACCACGGATGAGACTTCAAAATATTCTTGCTTACGCCTGCGATTTCTAAACAGAGCTGTGCGAAAGAGAAGAAGAAAGAGCCTGATACGTAGTTGACGAGAGAGCAAGCAGCCCTTAGGGCGAATTTCCTTTTCTGGAGTAAGGATTGATTAGTCCCATAACTGGTATTAAGCGAACCCATGGAGAAATTGATGCATATTGGTTGGTCTTGCCTGAGGCAACCTGCCAGCATTATTGCTTGTCAAACAGCGTAGTTTAATGTCAAAACCTGTTGAATGCAGTATGTGATTTTTAGTCGGCACAAAATAAAAGCCTGGAACGTCTTCTTGACGTCTATTGATATGTTCTTTGACAATAGTCTTTCTCTATTCTATCTTTTTGGCAGAGACAAAAACCGAGCAGCCAGTCGGGAACGAAGCACCTCTTTGCAGCCAGGCCTGTTCAAGTTGGGCGATCCCGCCAAAGAGACTTTCAATCATTGACGGATAGGTTTGAACATCGCTGGTCGCATGACTTGGTGGGAAAATTTTTCGACGAGCTATGATCATCGGAAAGACGAACATATTCGCATAAGAAGCTTGAAGTGGCAGAAGCCCGAAGGATCTAATCATCTTGACAAGCTCGCTCCTTCGATAGCGATGCTGAGTTTCACAAGTGTCATCGTGGTATGACCACATCCACTGATAAGCGGCCACATTGATGACAAGCACACCATTGGGGCGCAGAACGCGAGCAAACTCTTTGATGGCTGAAGTTCCATCTTTGACTTGTGAAATGACATCTGCGCATGTGAGGATATCAAAGCTCTCTGTGGCAAAAGGGAGTTCGGTGATGGAACCTTCCACGATGTCTGCGCGAGTGGTTTCCCTTGCATAGGCGCAGGCTATTGGTGAAAAATCAAGACCAGTGATGGACCAATCCGGCGAGTATTTCTGAAGGGCACGAATTAAACCTCCAGTTCCACAGCCTGCATCCAACACCTTGGCGGGTTGACCTCTCCACGAGTCCAGAGGTATGAGCATGCGACGATTGAGAGTATGGAAATACCACATCCTATCCTCGGTTTCTGCCAACTTACGGTACTCATCAATGTGCATGGCGTTTTAAGATTGAAGTTGTTCCGGAATGATGTGGACAGAGCCGATTTTTTTTCCTTAGATCGGTATAAAACTTTTGTGAGAAGATAGGAGATGATAGCCCAGAATGCATACGTAACGAGGGCGATCACCCACTTATTTGTTCCTATTTTATCAAGAAGCAATCCAATGAGGAAGGCGACAGCAAAGCCTAGTAATTGGATTTGTAGATAGCCAAGAAGCAGGCGCCACGTAAACTTAACCCGGAAGGTGACGCGAGAATGAGTGTAAGCATTTGAGAGAATACAAATTCCGCCAGCGATAGCTAGGCTTGTTGAGGTATTATTTGTAAAATTCAGAACTAAACCATAAAGAAGAAAATAGAGGGCTTCTCCAAACAAGGCAACCAAGCCAAAACGAATAAATATAAACTTAATGACTGGAAAGGATTGAAGCCACTCGGAGTTGTTCATATTGTACTCATGACGTGAAGCGATTGTGCTTTCACAGGACTTTTCATCTTTCCATACCAAGCCAAGTTTCGAATGTGGGCCTGCGGTTTGCCAGAGACCGTGAGGTAAATCCGTCCTATATATTCACCAACCATACCAAGCAATAAACATTGGATGCCTCCAAAGAAAAGGATTGATGAGATCACTGAGGCCCAACCAGCTACATCAAGACGCCCGAAGAGGGAGCTGATCAATATATAAGCCAAGCTTACAGCTCCAATCAGGGAGGCACCGATGCCAATTAAGCTTGCAAAGCGGAGGGGCATTAAGGAAAAGCTAGTGAGAATCACTAGCCAGAGGCGCACCAACCGACGTAAATTGTAACCACTCGAACCCGCATCTCTTGGGTCGTGACGAACATCCAAGCTACCAATTCTGGTTGTGACTTGCGAGAGTAAGCCATCGAGGTAAACGTAGGGACCATTGATGCAGGTGATTTTCTCCGCAACCAAGCGCTTGACACAGCGGAAGCTGGATAAGTAATAAGAATTAGGCAGATCCAGGAGCCAGCGTGCCGTAAGTTTGGCGAAAACGCTGCCAAGATTGCGAAAAATATTGTGTTTCTTGCAAATATGGTTGCCATATGTCACGTCAAGATCGTTGTCTTTGGCATAGTCCAAGAGGCGGATCGCTTCTTCTGGCGGATTCTGAAGATCGTCATCAATGTTGATGAAATACTCGCCTTCGGCATGACGATAGCCCGTGAGGACGGCCTGATGTTCACCAAAATTACGAGTATGTCTGATCACCACGGCGTTTAATGGAGATTTGTTGAGTCGTCGGCAGAGAACGTTATAGCTTTGATCGGGGCTGCCATCATCGATGAAAATGGCTTGCCAGGCAGAGTGAAAGTCGAGGCCCTCCAAACGCGTCACCAATTTATCAATTGTCTCCTCACTGCGATATAGAGGGACGATCAGGCTGAAGGAAAAAGGGGATGATTCAGTCATCATCACGTCGGATAAGCGGTAGGAAGGCGCGGAAGATGTCATCGCTTCTTGCCCGACGTTTGGATGTTGGCATCGCGATGAGAGAGACCACCTGGACGTTGGCAGGCAAAGTGCTGAGATCGGCGCAATGAAGCGGCTTGTGCGGGGATTGAAAGGGTTGACATAGAAAAAGATCTGAAGTGCTGGGACGGGCAAAAACCCACTGGATCAACACATCAGAACGTTTGGTTCACGGGTGGACCCATGCCAAGGCGCTCCCCATTTCCCTCATTGTAACCCAATTTACGTACGCGTCTCTGCCGTCCTTCTGTTTGTGGCCAGTCTCGCGTCTGTCTTCCGGGACTCTTCCTGTCGCGCGTTATCCCGTCCCCTTGGGAATGTCTAGGGCCTGGAGCTCGCCAGATGATCTGCCAGCCTAAGTCTCGCCTGTCCCTTTTTGGTCTTGATCGGAGTGTCTGCGCTGCGGGGAAGGGGCTGCCGGGAATCTGGGGGTGCTTGGTGTCTGTGAGTCAAAAACGCGCGAGGACGCCGACGTCGGTCAGCTGTCTTCTACACCTCTAACAATCCTGGAAAGCTCACTGCGCTCATCGGTGCTGATCCGATGCGGAACACCACTAATGATTCGCTCAAAATTGGTGAAGGAATCTTTGATTTCCGGCCCGTTGCCTGTAATGACAAACTCGCGAATCCCCTTGTCATGCCAGGAGCCTCGCATCTTGAAAACGTTGAGGGCGCGCGCCATTTCTCCGCGGATCTCCACATATTGCAACAGTAAAATGGTGTCGGTTATCGTCGAGATATGCGAATCGGTGATGGAATGACTACCCATGAACTCTTCGGAAGTATTTGTAAAAAAGCCGGCAATCTCTTCTTGCTTTGCATAGCCCGTTACTCCGATAACAAATTGACGAAAAGCATTGTGGCTAACGCCGCGAGCCAGCGCAGATAAAGAATCTATGGCCATTCGTGAGGGTTTGAACTGGCTGATTTCTGTTTTGATGATTTGTAGATGATCCTCCAACCCTGTTGACTCCGGATAGGCGCAGATGATCTTCAGCAAGCCATCCTGTTCCATCTGCTCGAAATCAATGCCCCAGCTCGTGGCATTGCGAAGGAGTTGCGCTCGGGATTCCTCGTAGGCGAAAAGGATGGCCCGCTCTTTACTCCGACAGGCATCCTCAACAAACTTGCTGACAAGAAGGGTCTTGCCGGTACCCGTAGCGCCTGTGGCCAGGATGATGGAATCTTTAAAGAAGCCTCCTCCGCACATCTCGTCCAGTCTCGGGACACCAGAGCTCAAGCGAACATTGGAAGATCGTTGCGTCAGGCGCATGGCGCCCAGTGGGAAGATGCTGACTCCATGGCTTCCCATTGTGAAGGGGAACTCTCCCTTCATATGTGTCGTCCCACGCAATTTCAGAATCTCGACCGTCCGCCTTCTTCGTTCTCCCTCGAGAACATTTCTGAGTATGACCACATTGTCTGAGACGAATTCCTCAACTCCATAACGGGCAATTGGTCCGTATTCATCGATGCGCTCTGTGGTCATGACTGTGGTCACGCCGATTTCTTTCAGACGGGCGATCAAACGAAAAATTTCACGCCTGACCACAGAGATGGCATCATATTGCTGAAAAACCGCTGTGATGGAGTCGATGGCGACCCGCCGTGCCTTGTATTTGCGAATAGCATAATTAATGCGTTCAATCAGTCCAGATAGATCGAAGCTGCCTGCAACATCTTGTCCATCTGGGTCGGGTGAGGCATCCAGCAGGAAAAGTTTGTCTTGCTCCACCATGTCCTGGAGATTCCAGCCAAAGCTGGCGGCATTTCTTAAAATATCTAGAGGCGATTCTTCAAAGGTGACAAAAATGCCGGATTCGTTAAAGTCTCTAATTCCATTATAAAGAAAATTAAGTGAGAAAACTGTTTTGCCAGTTCCTGAGGTTCCGCTGATCAACGTCGAACGGCCAATCGGTAATCCCCCGTGACAGATGTCATCAAAGCCCTCGATGCCGGTCGGCAGCTTCTGGACCTGGGCGAGGGTGTTGGAGGAGGTATGGAGATTGGGTTCCTGCATGGACGGGGAGATGAGGGGGCAAGGAAAATGGACGTGTCAACAGGTCTGTCAGGATGTTTCCATGGGGCCTGAGGCCTGGTCATCCCGGGATTGATCCCTCGTGTCGTCAGGAACGGAATCAGCAGAGGTTTCTTCGAGATTGAAGCTCTCGTCAACCAACTCTTCGTAAAGAAGATCGAGGCCGATGAGCACACGTTCGCGGTCAGAGAGGTCGCCGATGATCCGGCGCACTGGTGGTGGAAGAATTTTGGCGAGTGTGGGGGTGGCAAGGATTTTATCTTCCTCGGCAAGCTGGGGATTTTTCAAAACATCGATCACTTTCAGCGCATAGACACCACGAAACTCGGTTTCAAGAATGTTGCGTAAGGTCTTCAATGCTCGCATTGAATTTGGTGTGTTTCCGGCAACGTAAAGCTTGAGGATGTAGGTTTTGCGGGCAGGCATGTTCAGACGGACTCCTTAAGAAAATTGTGTGAGCCGATTCTGGATGGGATGGGTCTGTCGGGCGGGATGGATCGGCGATACATCTCACAGAGATGGGCCATCACGTCCAACAGGGCTAATCGATAGTCTTGCAGGAAATCGTTTTTATGTCCTTCCAGTTTAAGCTGTTTCCAGAAGCCATCAATCAAATTCATGTGAATCTCAACAGTTGTTGTGATGGGTAGATCGGCAAAAAATGCTGTGTTGACAAAGCTTTCCAGGGCTTGATTGGCTGCTGCTGGATCTCGGAAGTAACTCACGAGCAGGTCGCGGTAGGTGCGCGTCAGGGATCGCACCAGCTCCTCCCGTTCCGTTTCCGGCAAATGACGATAAAATCGTTCAGGATCGCGTTTATAATAAACTCCCAGGTAGCCAAGTCGATCCTTGAGGCGATTGGCCAATTTCCAGCGTTCTTCCGTATCCGCCGGCGATCCCGCCGCGAGGCTCCCGCCACGCAGCAGTCCTCGTCGAATGAACCGCGAAACGGCCGCATCCAGGCTGTAAGGCAGTTGCTCAAGCTGATCCGCTGGCAGATGCACCTCGGCATCGTGATACTCGATGCGTCCGGTGACCTCGCCGATCACGACCGCCGGCAGGAGCAACTCCCGGGCGCGCAGGGCCTGATAAATGTCTGGTGACAACGCTCCTTGCTCGAGCAGCACGGCATCCAGCTCCTCGCGACAAGCGCTGAGGGCGGCGACGGGATCGCTGCTGTCCGCCATGGGCACCAGGGCGTAGCGGCCGGATTTCAGCCAAAGGGAGCTTGCCTCTTGCAGGTCCGGGGAGCGCAACAGGCTGGCAATCGTCAGGGCGGGATCACGCATCAGAATGGAACACCAGCGGAACCAGTGGTGGTCGCCCTCAAATGTTGACGAATCGGCGGTCGCAACGGGAGGATCTTTGTTTGTCTTTCGATTGCCGGCGGTTCAGGCCGAATCGGGGCCTCGCGCCCCAGCCTGTCCACGGCCCCCTCGCCCATGAGCGTTTCCACCCCATCGGTTCCCTCGGGAGCCACGTCCGCCGCCCAGTCCTCCGCCGCCCCGGACAGCCCGGGACCCGGTGTCTACGCGATTGTTGAGGCCGGCGGTCAGCAGGTCTGGCTGCAACCCGACCGCTACCTGGACCTGAACCGGCTGGACGCCGCTGTGGACAGCACCATCACCTTGGAGACGGTGCTCCTGGTCAAGGATTCCAGGGGCACGACCCTGGGTCAGCCCTACGTCCAGGGAGCCACCGTGGAGCTGTCGGTGATGGCGCACCGCCGCGGCCCCAAAATTCTGGTGTACAAGATGCGCCGCAAGAAAAAAACCCGTCGCAAGACGGGGCATCGCCAGGAGCTGACCCGCGTGATGGTGCGGGCGATCCGCGTTGGCGGGCAACCCGTCGGCTGATCCGCCTTCCTCCTGTTTCGCGTATCCTCCCCCTATTTCCCCTTCGCTGACGTCTCATGGCCCATAAGAAAGGCACCGGTTCCACGCGCAACGGTCGCGATTCCAATTCCAAGCGTCTCGGCGTCAAGGCCTATGGCGGCGAATCCGTCCCCGCCGGCGCGATCCTCATTCGTCAACGGGGCACGGCGGTGCTGCCCGGCGAGAACGTCGGTCGGGGATCTGACGACACGCTCTTTGCCCTGACCTCTGGCGTGGTGCGGTTCGAGAGCATCAAGCGCGCTCTGCGCAATCGCAAGCGGATCAGCGTTGTCGCTGGCTGAGCCGGGCGTTCCTCGGGTCCAGGGGGCTCCACGGTGGTGATCTGCGGCTTTCTGGCTCTCGACAAACCCGCGGGCCCCAGCTCCCACAGCTGTGTGGCCCTCATCCGTCGAGCCTATGGACTCAAGCGGGTGGGCCATGGGGGCACCCTCGACCCAGCCGTCACCGGGGTTCTGCCCATTGCCCTCGGACCAGCCACGCGGCTCCTGCCCTATCTCCCCGGGGAGAAGGGTTATTCCGCCACGGTCCAGCTGGGAGTGCGCACCAGCACCGATGACCTGCAGGGCACAGTCCTGTCTCGTCACGACCTCCCCGCCGCCCTTCACGCGTCTGATCTGGAGGCCGCCTTGGAGTCCTTCCGGGGGCCCATTCAGCAGCGACCGCCAGCGGTGTCCGCCGTGCATGTGGATGGCCAGCGGGCCTATTCGCTCGCTCGCCAGGGAAGACCTCCCGTCCTGGCTCCTCGCCCCGTCACGGTGCATCAGCTCCAGCTGCGGCGCTGGGATCCGGAGACGGGCCAACTCGACCTCGAAATCTTCTGTTCCGCCGGCACCTACATCCGCTCCTTGGCCAGGGATCTGGGGAGATTCTCGGCTGTGGCGCCGCCCTCGCCTGTCTCCGTCGCACGCGTGCCCTGGGCTTCTCCCTCAGCCAGTGCGTCTGCCTGGAGGAGGTGAAACAGGTCCCACCGGTTCCGCTCGACCCCTTGGCTGTGCTCACGCACCTCCCGCGCCACGATCTGAACGCCGCAGAGCTGGAGGGGTGGCGTTGCGGTCGCGCCTCTCGGTCGATGGACGATTGGCCCCCGGGCGCTTCTGTCCTGATGGTGGGCCCGGATGGCAAGCTGGCGGGGTTGGCGGCCGTCGAGGACGGTGGAATCTTGCGTCCCCGTTTGGTGTTCGAGGCTCGCGGTTGACCCCTCCTCCACCGACAGCACCGCTCAACGACGCCTGACCCTCCCGAACGTCCCGCGCCCTCGCCTCCCCCCTGTTCAGTCCTTCTGGATCCGCTCCCGCCATGGCAGGTCACAGCAAATGGGCTCAGATCAAGCGCACCAAGGCCGTCGTTGACGCCAAGCGCGGAGCGGTGTTCACCCGCCTCGGCCGCGAAATCACCGTGGCGGCACGGGCAGGCGCGGATCCGGCCGGAAATTTTCAGTTGCGCACCGCCATTGAGAAGGCCAAGGCGGCCGGCGTCCCCAACAACAACATCGAGCGGGCCATCGCCAAGGGCAGCGGCCAGGCCGGCTCCGGCGACAGCCTGGAAGCGGTGCGCTACGAGGGTTACGGTCCGGGAGGGGTGGCTGTGTTGGTCGAGGCCTTCACTGACAACCGCAATCGCACGGCGGCCGATCTGCGCCTGGTGTTCAACAAGGCGGGCGGCAATCTGGGGGAGACCGGCTGTGTGAGCTTTCTCTTTGACCAGCGTTCCCTGGTGCGCCTCGATTCGGAGGGACTGGATGAGGAGGCGCTCCTGGAAGCGTTGCTGGCGCTGGAAGAGGCGGGTGGACCGGCGGCTCTCCAGTACAACCTGGACGGGGAGGGTGTGGAGATCATCGGTCGGTATGAAGACCTGGAGGCTTTGCAGGGCGGATTGCGGCTGTTGGGCCTGCCCGTGCGGAGTTGGGAACATCGCTGGCTCGCCAACACCGTCTGTCGAATCGAGGATCCAGACCTGCTCAAGGCCATCCTGCGCATGCTCGACGCCTTGGACGATCTGGAGGATGTGCGCAGTGTCACCGCCAATCTGGAGGCGGAGGACGGTCTGTTGGAAGCGGCGCTGGTCTGAGCGTCGGGGGCGATGACCCCCCGAGCATCGCTCGGAAGCCGCGGGATCCTCAGGCCGCCATCGCGGCCGCATCCGCCAGGAGCCGCACGCGGGGATGGCGATGGAGCCAGCTTGCGGGCAGATCCGCTGATGGGGAGGATTGAAGCAGCCGACGCAGCACGGGGGCTTTCGCGGCGCCAGTCACCACCAACAGGATCCGCTCCGCCTCAAGAATCTCCGCCAGCCCCAGGGTGATCGCCCGCTCCGGCACCCGGGAGGGATCGCCCCCGAAGGCGGCGGCGTTCGCCTGGCGCGTGCTCGCGCGGAGGGAGACGCAACGGCAGCGACGGTCCGCGGCGCAGGGGGGCTCGTTGAAGCCCACATGCCCGTTCAGGCCCAGGCCCAGCACCTGGAGGCCCACCCCCCCCGCCTCACGCAGCGCGGCCCCGTAGCGCTGGGCCTCCGCGTCCGGATCCGCGGCCCGCCCATCGGGCAGGAGCAGTTGCGCGGTGGAGAGGCCCAGCGGCTGTCCGAGGCTGGCCCGCATGTCCGCAGCAAAGGAGCCGGGGTCCTCCGGTCCCAGACCGACATACTCATCCAGATTGAAGCTGCGCCAGTGGTTGCGCAGTGTCTCCAGCGTGCGGGGCGACCCCCCCTGGACCATGGCGGTGAAGGCGGCGTAGATCGGCACCATGGTGCGTCCCGTCGCCAGTCCCAGGGGGCGGCGCGGCCGGGCCAGGCAGGCGTCCAGCAGGGCGAGGGCGGCCTGTTCAGCCACGGCCTCCGCAGTGGGCAAAACCTGGAGCTGGATGCCTGAGTCGGGCGATCCCGGTTGTTCACCAGCTGCGCAGCACCGCTCCTCGGTAGTAGTGACGGAGGATGTCCTCATGGCTTTTCCCGCGCAGGGCCAGGGCGTAGGCCCCCCACTGGCTCATTCCTACTCCATGGCCGTAGCCCCGCCCCTCGACGACCAGGCGCAGGGGGGGGGAGGCCGCCAGGCCCGGGACGATGGCGGGCGTGGCGACGGGAGAGCGATCGCCTCGGCTTCCCCCTCCGGGCAAGGGAGGAGGGGGAGCGAGGCCAACACCGGTCGTCATTGGCGCAGCGCTCCCGAAGGCTCGCTCAGCGCCGACGGCCGAATCCAGGGCGCTCTCCGCGCTGACCTCATCCGTCCGTCCGGCGGTCTCGAAGCGAAACCGCACCAGCGTGCTGCGCAGCCCCAAGCGCTCCCGCAAGCCAGCGCCACTGAGGAGCAGTTCCCCTCCGGGCCCGACCACCTTGGCCCGGCGCACGCGGCCCGTTCGGGAGAGTTCCACGGGTTGGATGTCGGTCGCGCCACCGATCTCCCTGAACGCCCGCGTGAGGGTCTCCGGCGTGAAGGTTTTCTCCCAGCGGCTCACCGGGCTGATGGCGTCGTCATCGGCGACGCTCACCAGGTAGGGCATCTGGCGACTCCAGAGGTCGCCACTGTTCTCCGTCCGGCCACCGCTGCTGCTGTGGAACACCGCGTTGATCAGCTGCTCGCCATGGGTGAGCACCTGGGCGCGGGTGCTGGCCACGGCCTCGCGCACCGCCGCCGATTCCCCTTCCAGCCCCTTGTACACCTGACTGATCACGGTGGCCAGGATGTCGTAAGGAGCGTTGGGCTTCAGCTGTCGCAAGGCGTAGGTGCGAGAGGCGACGGCTTGAGCGCGCAGAGCGGCCAGGGGCCAGGTGTTGGGCATCTCACTGCCCACCACCCCCAGGAGGTAGGTCTCCAACGGCAGGTGGTTGATCGCCTGCACCCCCTCTCCCTCGGGACGAAGCACAAGTGAGCCGCGATAACGGCGCTGTTTGAGCACCAGCAGGCTCCGCGCCTCCAGGGGGTCCAGCCGCAGCTCCTGAAGGGGAATCAGGCGCGGCGCCACGTTCGCCGCGTCCTCCTCGCTCCAGGGTGAGCGGCTGTCGCCGAGCGGTTCCAGGCTCAGGGAGCCGCCGCTGCGCCGCACCCGCAGTTGGCGACCCGGTTCCAGAACCAGCAACGGGCGCTGATCCCGGTCGCTCAGGCGCAAACCGGCGGGTCCCGCCGCACCGATCGTGACGACAGGTCCCGCCAACAACAACACCCGCACGGGCGGCCCGGAGGCCAAAGGGCTGGCCATCGCTGGACCGTCGGCTGGAAGGGTCGAGCGGGCCCCACCCATCAGGGGCGGGATCGCCACCACCAGGAGCAGGGTCAGACCACTCGCGCCGAGCAGGGCGCGAAGGTGGGCGCGAAGGGTGGGACCAGCCAGGGACAAGGGGAGGGGAGGGCGCAGGCGGCCATTCTTGCCATGCTCTCCCGCTCCGGCCAGGGGACGTGTCAACATTCAGCGGCGAGGATGGGATTGTGCAGGTCACCTTTCTTGGCACCAGCTCCGGTGTCCCCACCCGCTCCCGCAATGTCTCTGCGGTGGCCCTCCGCTTGCCGCAACGGGCTGAGCTCTGGTTGTTCGACTGTGGCGAGGGCACGCAGCATCAGTTCTTGCGCAGCCCGTTGCGCGTGTCCCAGCTGCGGCGCATCTTCATCAGCCACATGCATGGCGACCACATCTACGGACTGCCGGGCCTTTTGGCCAGCCTGGGCCTCGCCGGGCAGTGCGAAGGGGTGGATCTCTATGGACCCGATCCCCTGCGGGAGTATCTCGACGGTGTGCTGCGCGCCTCCTCCACCCGTTTGAGCTACCCGATCCGGGTGCATCCCGTGCGGGAGGCCGCCCGCACGGGCGCTCCCCTGCTGGTGGATGGAGATCTGAGCGTGCGCGTGGCGCCGCTCATTCATCGCGTGCCCGCCTTCGCCTACCGCGTCGAACAGCAACCACGGCCCGGTCGCTTCGATGTGGAGCGGGCCCGGGCCATGGGGCTCCCGCCAGGTCCGCTCTACGCCGACCTGAAGGCGGGACGCTCGGTCACCCTGGAGGACGGACGCGTCGTGGATGGAGCCAGCCTGTGCGGCCCGCCGCGTCCGGGGGGGAGCTTGGTTTACTGCACGGACACGACATTCAGCGAAGCGGCCGTGGCCCTGGCCAGGGGGGCCGACCTGCTCATTCATGAGGCCACCTTTGCCCATGGCGAGGCGGAGCTGGCGATCCAGCGCCAGCACTCCACCAGCACCATGGCGGCTCAGACCGCCTTGGAGGCTGGCGTCAAGCGGTTGGCGCTCACCCATCTGAGCCCCCGCTACGTGCCCGGCAACGCCGTGACAGCGGATGATCTGCTTCTGGAGGCGCGGGCGATCTTTCCGGAGACGGTGCTGGCCAGTGATTTCCTGTCGCTGACCCTGGACGGGGAGCCGCCAGGGCGGAGCCCGGGGCGAACCTCCTGATCCCTGCAACAGTTCGCTTCGTCCCTGGCGAGTCCCCCTCCCCCCCGTGATACAAGGGCACAGTGCGGCCCGTCCGCCCGTTCTTCGGCTTCTTCCATGGCCCCCACCCTTCGCTCAGCCGT
>Ga0194130_10001483_pt1 | contig 37676 bp, 33 predicted proteins | sample TA2KigsurfametaG_FD_160084 | JGI IMG/M metagenome (GOLD analysis project Ga0194130, IMG submission 160084) | Freshwater microbial communities from Lake Tanganyika, Tanzania - TA2015050 Kigoma 12 surface | ecosystem: Environmental > Aquatic > Freshwater > Lake | place: Tanzania: Lake Tanganyika...
GTTTTATCGATCTCATCGAGCAGGTCGTCAACCTGATTTACTACAGGTCTGATTTCAATTTCAGGATCCAGGAGTCCGGTAGGGCGAATAACCTGTTCCACAAATACACCCTCAGTTTGTTCCAGTTCATAATCGCCGGGAGTGGCACTTACATAGATAGTTTGAGGGGCAAGTTTTTCAAATTCATTGAAGTTTAGTGGACGATTATCCAGTGCAGCCGGCAAGCGAAAACCGTAATCCACCAAGGAGATTTTTCTGGAGCGGTCGCCCCCATACATTGCCCGTATTTGTGGAACGGTCACATGACTTTCATCAATCACCATCAGATAGTCCTCGGGGAAATAATCCAATAAACAAAATGGACGCATTCCGGGTATTCTTCCATCAAAAAAACGAGAATAATTTTCAATTCCACTACAATAGCCCAGTTCCCTAATCATCTCCAGGTCGTAGTTAACCCGCTCTTCCAGCCGTTTGGCTTCCAGAAAACGGCTCTCATCTAAAAATTGTTCTTTTCGATTTTCAAGCTCCTCCTGGATAGCCCAGATCGATTGAGTAAGCCTTTCTTTCGGTGTAACAAATAAATTGGCGGGGAAAATGGCCAGATGATCCATTTTTTCCAGGGTTTTTCCTGTCGCAGGATCGATGGTACTGAGTTCTTCGATATCATCACCAAAGAAAGAAACACGATAGGCAAAGTCCAGGTAAGCAGGATAAATATCGACCGTATCACCTTTTACCCTGAATGTTCCACGACGGAAATCCAGCGTTGTTCTGGAGTAAAGTATCTCAACCAAACGGTGCAGAAAAGCATTCCTGCTGATCTTGGTACCAATAGCAAATCGGAAGATTGAGTTTGAAAAGTCCTCAGGATTCCCCATGCCATAAATACAGGAAATGGATGATACCACAATAATATCACGTCTACCTGACATCAATGCAGAGGTAGTTCGAAGCCTGAGTTTTTCAATCTCCTCATTGATCTGAAGATCTTTTTCAATGTAGGTGTTGGACGAGGCTATGTAGGCTTCAGGTTGATAATAATCGTAATAGGAGACGAAGTAATTCACTGCATTCTCCGGAAAGAATTGTTTAAATTCACCATAGAGCTGAGCGGCGAGAGTTTTGTTGTGACTTAAAACCAGCGTTGGCTTTTGCGTTTGTTGTATTACATTAGCAATGGTGAAAGTTTTACCCGAGCCTGTAACTCCTAAAAGAGTTTGATAATTTTCGCCCCGGTTTATACCATCAACAAGTTGCCTGATCGCCTCCGGTTGGTCTCCGGTGGGAACGTATTCTGAAGTGAGTTTGAATTCCATGGAATGGTGCAAAGATAGGAAAGAAGTGGTTTAATTGGAGAATGAGCAAATTAGCAAATGAGGAATTTGTCAATGAACGGATCGGTCTATTGGTTGATTAGGGAATTAAGGAAATTGACAGAGTGATTTCTATGAATACCGACCGGAGGAAATTACAAGCTGAAGCATTCTTCGCGTTTGCTCATTTTCTCATTTTCAAAGGGTCTGATTCCTATTTCAACTTAATTTCTTAAATTTAAGGATGACTTTCATACTGGACCAAAACAATTCCATTGCAAATCATTTCCTGGCTGAATTGAGGGATGCGCAGATTCAGCAGGACAGCATGCGCTTTCGTAAAAACATGGAGCGCTTAGGCGAAGTTTTTGCATATGAAATAAGTAAAACCATGGGCTATAAAGAAAAGGCGGTTGAAACCAGTCTTGGCACTGCAAGGGTCCGGGTAATGAATGAACTACCGGTACTTGCAACTATTTTGAGAGCCGGTTTACCTCTTCACCGAGGTCTTTTAAACTATTTTGACCGGGCCGATTCTGCTTTTATTTCTGCTTATCGTAAAACAACCAAAGGACACCAGTTTATAATTAAAATAGAATATATATCTGCGCCATCTCTGGATGGGAAAATTTTAGTTATCGCAGATCCGATGATTGCAACCGGCGAAAGCATGGTCTTGTGTTGTAAAGAACTGTTGGCTCGATATGAGATTAAAGAATTGCACCTGGTTGGAGTCATTGCCTCCAAGCTTGGTTTGGATCACATCGAAGCCAATCTTCCCAATGCAAAGTTATGGATCGGTTCTTTAGACGAGGAACTCACCACAAAATCTTATATAGTGCCCGGTTTAGGTGATGCCGGGGATTTATCATTTGGAATAAAGGAGTAGCAATTTTGAAACTAATAGGTAGATTATACTGTTCCTTTTCGTCTTTTATCCCTTACTTTGCAAGCAGAATCTAAGCTTTAAATCCAATGCCCTATAAGCATCTCTTCTTTGACCTTGATCATACAATCTGGGATTTCGATAAAAATGCAGAAGAGACCTTGAATGAGCTCTACCATACCTATAACCTAAGAGAATTAGGTTTACATTCTGCAGATACTTTCATTGAAGTTTATACCAAGAATAATCATCGATTGTGGGCGGATTATCACACGGGTAAAATTACTAAGCAAATGCTGAGAGAAAGACGATTTTCTGAAACATTTATTGATCTCGGACTATCTCCGCATCGTATTCCAAAGAATTTTGAGGATGATTACGTAGCCCTTTGTCCTACAAAAACGAATCTATTCCCTCAGGCACATGAAACACTTCGCGATCTTAAGGAAAGGTACTCCTTGCATTTGATATCAAACGGATTTAAGGAATCAACAGAATTAAAAATCCTCAACAACGGACTTCAAGTATACTTTGAACAGGTAATTATTTCCGAAGTGGTAGGATTTAATAAACCGGAAAAGGCTATATTTAAACATGCCTTGACCTTGGCTAAGGCAAGGGTTTCTGAAAGTATAATGATTGGAGATAGTATTGAGGCTGATATTCGCGGGGCTCAGGATTATGGCATGAAAGCCATTTATTTTAATCCTGAACGAAAGGAGAAACCCTCGGATGTTCAGCATGAGATTAGCTGTTTAAGTGAACTTAAAACTTTGTTATGATCATGGAAAAGCATTACAAATCCTTATTGAAAACTGTGGAGGTCTATGAAAATCTTCTATTGAAGATTTCTGAAGAAGATTTTATTAAAAGTCCACCGGGTGCAGCTTGGTCTTTTTCAGAGACCTATGCTCATATTTTTCAATCTAATCTGCTCTCCCTGATGGCCGCTGACCGATGTATTCTTAGTACGGGTTCACAGAATTTTAGCACAAAAAGAATCCATTGGATAGCGTGGTTAATTTTATTTTTTGGAAGATTCCCCCCAATAAAATTTAAAGCACCCGCAAATATTGGGGCTATGGTAAAAAAAATCAGTAAAGAAGATGCCCGAAACTTACTTGCAAAGTTTAAAATTAGGTTTCAGGAAGTGAGCTTAAAGATTGATCAGGCGGATCCACACCAAAAGGTAAAACATCCCAGACTCGGACTTCTGAATGCGGTGCAATGGCTCAGATTTATAGAAGTCCACACATTCCATCATACCAAACAATTGAAGAGAATTGGGAGACAGTTGAAAATATAGATCCGCAAGCTTCGGAAAACTTTGACAAAGAAATGCCGGCTCTCATGCTTATATTCTTTACAGATAGTTTCCTATAAATCCTCCAAACTAAGTACCAAACACTATCATGATTAAGCAGTTCAGAAGTATCAATCCTTTAAACATCATCCTGCTGATTGGTATCTCTACCCTGCTAAGAATAGGGATTTTTATAGATCTGCCGCTGCAAATTAGTTTTCAATTTTTGGAGCCTTTTGCCAGGCTTTTGCTTAATGCCCCATCCGAAAGTCCATTCAGCCCACTTACCAATGTACTGATAGCCCAGGTTCTATTGATTATTCAGGCTTTATTATTCAATCAAATCATCAACACTCATGGCCTTCTGGGGAAACCCACATACCTGCCTTCTCTGATGTATGTTACTGCAGGCAGTTTATTGAGCCCATTCTTGATTATAAGTCCGGGATTGGTCTGTAATTTTATGATCCTTTGGATGATTGAGAAATTCCTCAGCATTTATAAAAGAGATGAAGTACGGTCGGTCATGTATGATCTTGGAATGATCGTGGCCTTTGGAACCCTGATCTATTTTCCCTTTATTTCCATGCTTGTTGTGGTTTGGATTAGTTTAATCATTTTCAGACCCTTTAACTGGAGGGAGTGGTTCACCGTTATAACCGGCTTCATAACCATCTTTTTCTTTCTTGCGGTTTATTATTTTTGGAATGATTCACTTGACCAATTTTATAACATCTGGGTACCTTTAACATCAAAATTTCCCAGAAATCTTCGTATCAATTTATATGATTCTTTGGTTCTGATACCTGTTTTTGTTATTTTGGTATCAGGGTTTTTCCAACTGCAGCAAAACTTTTTCAGGAGTGTAGTTCAGCTTAGAAAGTCGTTTCAGCTCTTATTTTTCATGTTTTTAATTGGGCTTTTATCTTTCTATTTAAAGCAAAATCTCGTTTTATATCATTTTTTGTTTTGTGTACCTCCGGCATCGGCATTAATGGCTTATTATTTTCTCCATGCAAAACGACGATGGCTTTATGAGAGTTTGTATTTTGTATTGATAAGCTCCATTCTTTACTTTCAGATATTCTGATAGTTCCTATGTTTTAACCTTTTTTAACAGAATTGGGCACTTGCAGTTTATAAAATTAGATAGCTTTGTATCCTATGCCATGTGGTTTGATATATTTCTCCTTGTGCGCAGTTATCTTCTAATTCAACTGCCAAGGAATCCGAATGGACATCGTATATTGATTTTTTAAGAGCATTTAATGGCGAATCTGGTAATTGATATAGGCAACTCACAAACTAAGTATGCTGTTTTTAATGGAACTAAAATTCTGGAAGCAGGTAAACTTGAACAGTCCGGACTTGTACAAATAAACAGGTTAATTGATACCTATCACATTACTCATAGCATCATTTCTTCGGTAGGCGTCGAGATTGGCAACCTGGAAGAGCTGCTGAAGGAAAGAACCAAGTATTTAAGATTTTCGACAGATATAAAGACAGGCATAATCAACAAGTATAAAAGTCCGAAAACCCTCGGTTTAGACCGGCTTGCAGGGGTAATTGCTGCGAAAAAGCTATACCCCAAGCAAAATTGTTTAGTGATTGATGCAGGCACATGCATTACCTATGATGCCATTGACCATAGGGGGATTTATGAAGGAGGAAGTATTTCTCCCGGCCTGAATATGAGATTACAGGCTATGCACAAGTTCACCGGGCGATTGCCTGAAGTTGAGTTTTCAGATTATTCCGACTGGCAGGGCTATGATACAGCCACTGCTATGCTCTCCGGTGTATTCAATGGTTGTACCGAGGAGCTGAGGGGGATGATAGAGATCTATAGAACCAAATATCCGGGATTAATAGTTATACTGTGCGGAGGCGATTCGATTTTTTTTGATTCTAGGCTTAAAAATAGCATCTTTGCCGACACTTTAAAAACCGAGCCCAATTTGGTATTAATTGGTTTGAATGAAGTTATTGAAAACAATGATTAAAGTTTTAAACACGATATTCTTTCTTTTTCTGCTTGGATTTAATTTATCTGCAAGTGCCCAAGTGACTTCATCTTCCCCGTATTCGCAATTTGGTTTAGGCGATCTCAGTGGCTCTCTTTTGCCTCAAAACCGGGCAATGGGTGGATTAAGCATGGGTATCCGCAAACCGGGTTTGTACGATAACATTAATCTCGCAAATCCTGCTTCCTATTCAACGCTTCAGCTGACAACTTTTGATGTAGGGGCCTCCATGGACATCCGAAAATTAAGTAAAGCCGGGATTACCGGAAAAACACAGTTAAACTCAACACTCAGTCACATCACTTTTGGCGTGCCGGTGAATAAATTTTCGGCGGTTAGTTTCGGACTGGTTCCTTACAGTGACTTAGGATATCGATTCATGAATTCCGGCCTAGTTGATACCAGTAAAGTTAATTATGTGTACGGTGGTGAAGGAGGAATGTCTAAGGCCTATTTGGGATATGGTTTCAGGATCAGCAAAAATTTGAGCTTAGGTTTTAATTTAGCGTATCTGTTCGGTAGTCTGAAACAAACCAGAGCTTTTGAGTTTGTCAACGAAGCTTCAACAGCCTTTAACTCACGTACCCAATACAATAATTCTGTGGGCGGCCTGAGTTATGATTATGCTTTTCAGTATACGGCAGAGATCAGCAGTAAATCAAAATTTATATTGGGTTATAGCGGAAACTCCGGCAATAGTTTAAACTCCAGAAGCAGCATCGTCACCACGAGGTATAGAAAGGATGTTCTTGGAGATGAGCTGGCTGCGGCCGACAGTACTTTTTTCGCTGAGGGGGCTAAAATTAAAATCCAAATGCCGCTATCGCATACTGCCGGATTTGCATTTGAAAAAACGAATGCCTGGCTGTTTGGAGCCGACTTTACCTACAGCCGATGGTCAGATTATAGGGAGGGGAATACCAACCCCGGACTAAATGACAGTTATGGGGTTATCGTCGGTGGACAGTTTATACCGGACGTTAATGCCATTAGCAGCTATTTTAAACTAATGGATTATCGTCTGGGAATTAAATATGATAAAACCTTTGTTAAAATTGGCGGAAATGATATCAATCAATATGCCCTTAATTTTGGATTTGGATTCCCTCTACCCAGAAATCGATCCAGTTTCTACAAGATAAATCTCTCGGCAGAAGTGGGCCAACGGGGCACAGAAAAGAACAACCTGGTTCGTGATCGATATGTTAATATTCATCTGGGCTTCACCCTGAATGATAAGTGGTTCCTGAAAACCTATATTGATTAATCCATGAAACTCCGGCGCTATATATCTGGTGCTGTTTGTTCTGTCGGAATCCTTCTGCTTTCTGCTTGTGAAAACGATCTGCGAAAGGTGGAGCAGTTATCTGCCAAGAAGTTGTCCATTCCGGTTGATAAGTCGACAGGTGTTGAAATTATTTACAGTGATTCCGCCGTCGTAAAGGCTAAACTAATCACCCCGGAATTACTGAACTTCAAAACAGAAAAACCCTATATTGAGATGAGAAAGGGTGTAACTGTTATTTTTTATGATCAATACCACCAAGAGTCAAGTCGGGTAAAATCTGATTATGCCATTCGCCGCGAAAGGGAAAATATTGTTGAACTGAAGAGGAATGTGGTCGCCACAAATATTAAAGGAGAAACATTCAAATCCGAAGAACTCATTTGGGATGAGACCAAAAAGCGATTTTATTCGACCAGACTGGTTAGTATTACATCCAATCAAAATATACTTTTTGGCACGAGTTTTTGGGCAAATGAGGATTTTTCGTATTATGAGATTGTGCAGTCTACCGGAGATTTGAGGTTGACCGGAGAGCAGGGGTTTTAATTAATCGAGAGCTCATCGGTATCGGGTTGCGAATGGATAGTAGAATTAATGCTGAAAAATTGATTTCTTAGCCATTAATTTGTAAGGGATTAGAGCTCATCCCGACGCTGAGGGAACTAAGCCACTGTTCAAGAAGGGTTCAATATTAAAATTGTAAGACTATAGCAATACGCTACTTTCTTCGATGTTATTATAGGAAATGAGCGAAACTATTGAAATTTAGGTTGATTTTACGAACAAACAACAAGCATAAGCAAGAAACAATGAAAGGAATTATACTCGCAGGAGGATCCGGAACCAGGTTACATCCACTTACCCTCGCAGTAAGTAAACAATTGACGCCGGTTTATGATAAGCCGATGATTTATTATCCTCTGTCTACCCTGTTGCAGGCCGGGATACGTGAAATTCTGATCATCTCTACTCCGCATGATCTTCCAAATTTTGAAAAGCTGCTGGGAGACGGTAGCCGTATCGGATGTAAATTTTCTTACGCAGAGCAAGCTGTACCCAACGGACTCGCGCAGGCATTTGTGATTGGAGCAGATTTTATCGGGGATGATGATGTTGCCCTGATTCTGGGGGATAATATTTTTCATGGGGATTCGATTAGTAACTTGTTGCCAACCATACAAAATCCAGAAGGAGGTGTTGTTTTTGCTTATCAGGTTTCCGATCCGGAACGTTATGGAGTGGTGGAGTTCGATCAAAATTTTAAGGCCTTATCGATTGAAGAAAAGCCGGAAAAACCGAAATCTAATTATGCTGTACCCGGATTATATTTTTACAATAATTCTGTAGTAGAAATTGCAAGAAATATCAAACCATCTGCGAGAGGAGAATATGAAATCACGGATGTCAACCGTGAGTATTTAGAAAAAGGGCAATTGAAGGTTGGGGTTTTAAGTCGGGGAACTGCCTGGCTGGATACCGGCACGTTCAATTCATTGATGCAGGCCGGTCAGTTTGTGCAGGTGATTGAAGAACGGCAGGGGCTGAAAATTGGATGTATTGAGGAGATTGCCTATCAGATGAAATTTATCAATTCAGATCAGCTGAGAAAAATTGCAGAACCTTTGGTAAAGAGTGGATATGGGGAGTATTTGCTGGGCTTGTTGAAGAATTAGTAGTGTCCGGGGAAATTCAAATTGTAAAGTAAAAGATCAAATTTTTTACTCCTAATTATTCTCTTTACTTTTTTCGCTTTTTTTTGTTGTTTTCATTTGTGCTTAAGCTTCCCTGCGGGAGGTTTCAGCTTTCGCTGGAATGAAGCGTTAAAACCATCTTTATTTTTATTGATTGCAACCTTGTTTGGATGATAAATTGGGAGGTTCCAGCTTTCGCTGGAATGTTAAGTTAAACGATTTAAAATTAGATTAATGGTGAGCATATCTGTAGAATATGCTAGGAGGTTCCAGCTTTCGCTGGATCCGATAGCTATCGGATGACAATTGTTTTTGGGGAGGGCAAGGGGGTTCCAGCTCGGTGGCTGGAATCGAAGTTTGATTGATAGCTGCAATAATTGTTTTGATTTACGTTTTAGGTACCACCCCTTTTAAATATTGACTTATCATCGTGATGGAGGCCGGGAAATCTTACCTATTGAGCAGTCACGGCATCTTGGCGGACTGTCCAGTCCGATGGAAAACAGCTCCGGGTTAAGTAAACCCGGGTGGCAGCTCTATCTTTTTTGCACTACTGAACCTTAAGATAACGATTTAATTTCCCGCAAAAAAATAGGGCAGAACACGGGACTGCCATAAGCCAGGAGCAAGAGACTCTGCTTTCCAAAAGCTGATAAAAATAATGGGGCTCAGGCAAGAGGTGTGATTGATCTTCGCTTAAATAATGATGTAGAGTACACGGTTTAAGCGGTATAAGGATTCAAACCATAAACGTGTCAAGCGGCAAAGAGTACCTCATGCCTCTGTCTCCAAACCGGGAGGCTCCGTTCGCATAATTCAACCCTGCTATTTAAAACAAATCTCCTTAACTTCTTGCACTCTAATTAAAAAATCTCTTATCTTGTTTTATGATTTGATTTAATCCCGCAATAGGGGATTGTTCCTGAAAACAAAAAAAATTCAAATGAAAAACAATCGCAGAGATTTTTTGAAAGTAGCCGGTGTCGGTGTAGCCGGAATCGGTGTTATGGGCACCGGAATGTTAAGTACGTTAAGCGCATGTAATGAGTCCGCAACCGAAGGGTCTGTTCCACCGGTCACTGATGAGCCCTTTGACCCCACAAAGCAAAGCATTATTGGATTGTATGGTCCATGGGCGAGTTCACTCATGGAGAATAAGGTCCCTTCCCACTCTTTCAGGAACGCGAAATGGCAAAATATAGATCAGTGGAAAGCGGCTGCCAATGAACGTATTCTCGACCGATTGGGCATACCTGAAATCGGGGCTACACCAAAGGTTACCGTTAAGAAGCAATATGAATACGATGGTTTATATGTTGAAGAACTCAGCTGGCAGTTGCCTTATGGCCGTGCTACCGAGGCCATCTTATTGAAACCTTTGAATGCCAAAGGGCCATTGCCGGGTATTTTAGGATTCCATGATCATGGAGCGAATAAGTATTTTGGAACCCGGAAAATCACGCGTACTTCGGATCAGCAACATCCGGATATGGTTGAACATCAGAAGAAATATTATAGCGGCTTTGCCTGGGCGAATGAAATTGCCAAAAGAGGCTATGTGGTCCTGGTCGCTGATGCATTCCCTTTTGCCAGTCGCAGGGTGATGATGGAAGACGTTCCGGCAAAAATGAGAAACGGACTTACCGATAAGGATCCCGAAAACTCTAAAAATATTGTAGCATATAATACCTGGGCGGCTGCTCATGAACACATTATGGCCAAATCGCTCTTCTGTGCCGGTACAACCTGGCCGGGGGTTTTCTTTGCTGAAGATCAGAAAGCGCTTGATGTGCTCTGTGCTCGTAAAGATGTGAATGCAGATCAGGTGGGTTGTGCCGGCTTATCAGGTGGAGGCATGCGAACCGTATTTATGGGAGGCTTGGATTCCAGAATTAAGTGTGCAGTTTGCGTTGGGTTCATGACTACCTGGAAAGACCTGATACTGAACAAATCCTTTACCCATACCTGGATGACCTATGTTCCGATTCTGCCAAATGAAATGGACTTTCCTGAAATTCTTGGCTTGAGAGCTCCACTTCCAACTTTGGTGCTGAACGATTCGGATGACGAGTTATATACCCTTCCGGAAATGCAGAATGCAGATAAGATCCTTAAGGATGTCTATGCGAAGGCAAAAGCTGAAGATAAGTATAAGTGCTCCTATTATCCCGGTCCGCATAAGTTTGATAGCGATATGCAAAAGGAAGCTTTTGAATGGTTTGATAAGTGGTTGAAGGGGTAATTTGTCGATGAGCTAATTTGTCTATTTGTCAATGAGCAAATGATGTAATTTGTCAATGAGATAATTTGCCCATTTGTCAATGGCAGAGAATTAGCAAATTAGCAAATGGGGGTTCAGACTTACGAAATCACCTATGCGTTTAGAAAGTCGATTTCCTTAGTCACATCTGTTTTAGGAATTTGTCAATTAGGCAATTTGTCTATTTGTCGATGAGAAAGAATTAGCAAATTAGCAAATTTGGAAATGAGCAAATCGGCTCAGACTTACGAAACCTCATATGCGTTTAGAAAGTTGATTTCGTCACCCGATAATTATCGTTTCACATTAAGTTAAGGGATTTGGTGTTGAAAGTTAATTAGCAAACTTAAAGCCTCAGCCTATGTACGTAACTACTGGGTTCAGGTGTAGTACTGCCCCTCACCAAAGGAAAAGGTTTAGAGATTCTGCAAGGATATGTTGATGAGCGACCTGATAGCCATCGTGATGTCTATTTGTCGATAGCAGAGAGTTTGCCAATGAGCTAATTTGAAAATGAGCAAATTAGTGTTCAATTTGTCGATTAGCTGATTTGTCTATTTGTAGATGGCAGGGAATTAGCAAATTAGCAAATTTGAGATTGGGAGAACTTATAACTTAAGTCTTAAATCTTAATAAAAATCCTCTTCCTGTACAAGAAATAAATCATCGACCATACCAGAATCAATGCACCTAGTGCTTCCAGCGCGTCATGAAATTGTTCGGGTGCGGGAGCATACAAACCCGAGAAGATGATCCTGGAGGTATAGGCAAAGTCGATGAAATGATAAGCCAGGTAGATGGTCAGTGAGTTCATACCGATTACCTTGAGGAAAAATGCCCATTTCTGAAATTTCAGGACATCAATCACAAAATAGAACAGGCTGAGTATTAAAAAGGCCATTCCTGCGGTAAGAAGAATGAAAGAGCTTGACCAGAGGTGTTTATTGATCGGGAAGTGGAGCCCCAAAAAAGCCCGATACCAATGCCTGCAATTCCTGCCAGTACAAGAGTCTGCAATTTTTTGCCCTATTTTCGATCTGAACGCAGAACATCGCCCGCCATGGAGCCCATGACGGTCAGGCAAAGAGCAGGAAGTTGAGTGATTAGTCCGGTTTCATCATAAATTTTTTGCAGGAGCCTCCCCGGGAGAAAATTTCTATCAATCCAACCAACCAAATTGCCCTCCATCGTTAGGTTTCCCGGGCCATAGCCCGGCACCGGAATGAGGAAAAGTGCGGCATAATACAGCAACAGAATACCGGCAACCCAAAATAGTCGCTGTTTACCGGAGAAGTTAAGGTAGAGGAGGCAGGCGAAGAATCCGGCGACGCCGATACGGCCTAGTACGCTGGCCACCCGTATTTGTTCAGGTTCAAAGAATTTAACCGGTTGGTTTTTATCCAATATTCCAAGGACGATTAAGACCAGCATTCGCCAGAAAGCTTTACGATACAATTCGGTTTTCGACAGGCCTTGTTCAATTCCTTTGTTCAGAGAAATGGCCATGGATACCCCGGCGATGAACAAAAACAAGGGAAAGATAAAGTCATAAAAAGTAAATCCATTCCATGCAGGATGTTTTAGTTGTTGGGCAATCCAGTCGATCCATGCCAGTCCGGTTTGGTTTTCAAGCAGCACCAGGAAGGTGCCCCCACCCGAGATGAGTAACATGTCAAAACCTCTTAGGGCATCAATGGATAGGAGTCTCTGTGGTTTAGTGTCAACGGTTGTATTTGCTGTTTTGGGTTGAGTTTTCATATTTATGACCTGGCTGTTTAGGATATTAAATTACAGTTTTTATCAAAATAAATAGACTATTTAACCTAAATATCATGCTGTGTAGGTTAAAAGGTCAGCTTATTGGTTATTCAGATAAAGCTGTTGAGTCAAAATTCGTTGATTTTGGAAATCAATACCTGTTATAACAAATATGGTTGAGGTTGCCGCCTCCGCGGGATCCGATAGGGATCGGATGACAAATTGAAGCTAGTAAATAGGGAGATTCCAGCCTCCGCTGGAATCGATTCTGGTTACTTATTACCTTTCAGGTACCAATTCGAGGCAAGATCGCGCCATTCAGGGTTAAGCTTTTCAATTAAATTATTTTTCCAGGATCGTTCCCAGGTCTTTAATTGTTTTTCTCTGGCGATGGCTAAGTTCACATCAGAAAACTGTTCAAACCACACCAGTTTTGTACAATTGTACTTGCTTGTGAATCCATAAACGAGCTTTTGTTTATGCTCATAAACCCTTCTACGGATGTTGTTTGTAAAACCGATATACAATACATTATGATATTTATTTGTTAGCATATAGACAAAATATTCCTTCATTTGCCCAAATTGCAATTCTAGAAATATCTTAAAACAATAAATGAGTAAAGGTCCTACATCATTTATCATGCGGTTCCGCATTTCGATTCCAGCGGAGGCTGGAATCTCCTTTTATTAAGCAACCATTGTCATTCCCGCGAAGGCGGGAACCTTCGGCAACATTAAATAAGGAGGTTCTCGCCTACGCGAGATCCGATAGCTATCGGATGACAAGTTGGAAGTAGCAAATAAGGAGATTTCAGCCTTCGCTGGAATCCCCCGAGTATCCCACAAACAATTTTAAATTTCCCACAACAAAAATTTGTCAGCAGATATAATCGGATCCCATGAAAGCTGGAACCAAAGACCATAAGCTGACTCTTACATAATGAAAATGCTCATGCACAGGCCCGGGAATTGAGTCAATTTGAACATGAATTGGTTAAGACTTTATATTGACCTCGCCTTAATTACATTTTATTCAAGTTCCTCTGTACATCCAACAGAAATTCTTCTTAAATTTACCTCCACACAATTCTTGTCAGAAAAAACATCAGGATGAAAAACAATCGCAGAGACTTTCTTAAACTCGCCGGAGTATCCGGATTGGGGCTAACGCTATCAGGTAATTTATCGGCTTTCACATCTAAACGAAATGAAAGCATAGATTCATCTGCTTATCTGAATGCGCCACAAAAATTCAACATGTCGGGGTATGCAGCTCCTAAACTTGAAACCGTACGTATTGCATTTATTGGAACCGGAAACAGAGGTTCGAGTGCAGTGTTGAGGATGAGTAAGATTGCCGGTGTTGAAATCAAGGTGCTATGCGATCTTCGTCCGGAGAAAGCCCGGGCCGCACTTAAGCGCATCGAAGCTTCCGGACAGAAACCTGAGCTGGTGACCGGGGACGCGGAAGCCTGGAAAAAAGTGTGCGAGCGTAATGATATTGACTTAGTTTATATCGCCACACCATGGATTATGCATACGCCTATGGCCGTATTTACAATGGATCATGGGAAACATGCCTGCACCGAAGTTCCGGCAGCCACCACAATAGAAGAGTGCTGGCAATTAGTCGAAAGCTCCGAGCGTAACCGCAAACATTGCATGATTCTGGAGAATTGCTGCTATGATTTCTTCGAACTGCTGACCCTGAACATGGCTCGTCAGGGATTTTTTGGGGAGATTGTGCATGCCGAAGGAGCCTATATTCATGATTTACTGGCAGGGGATTTTTCAAAGGAAAAATACTGGGATTTCTGGCGTTTGAGGATGGATGCCAGCAGAAAAGGTAATTTATACCCTACACATGGATTAGGTCCGGTGAGTCAGGTCATGAACCTTAACCGCGGAGATAAAATGGATTACCTGGTCTCTGTATCCAGTAATGATTTCATGATGGCAGAACATGCTATAAAACTCGCGGCGACCGACGAAGTTTATAAGCAATTCGTAGATAAGTCCTTTAATGGGAATATGAACACCACGACCATACGCACCGCCAAGGGTAAAACCATCATGTTACAACACGATGTCACCTCCCCTCGCCCTTATTCCAGACTCCATTTGCTAAGCGGTACAAAGGGTACGGCACAAAAATATCCACTCCCGGGAAAGATCTCTACCGGGCATGAAGGATGGATATCCGAAGAAGAGTTCAAGAAGCTGGAAGCACAATATCAGCCTGCCATAGTTAAAAAAGTGGGCGAGCTGGCTAAGCAGGTAGGCGGTCATGGAGGAATGGATTTTCTGATGGACTGGCATAATATCGACTGCCTGCGAAATGGTTTACCTGTTGACCAGGATGTGTATGATGCGGCATTATGGAGCTCCATTTTCCCATTAAGTGAATGGTCTGTAAACAATCGTTCCAATTCAATTGATGTTCCTGATTTTACCAGAGGTTCCTGGAAAACGAATCAGCCGGTGGATATTACCTTAAGTAAGGGTGGTAATACGCAGGTGAAGATTTAATAGGATTTTAGTTTTGACCCGATAGCTATCGGGTAGCGCATATTGAGATCAGCGATTTTAGTTAATTGACAATTCACTTTGATAATTGACTTTGACAATCGACCGTTGATAAATACCGATCATTTGAACCATTTCCGATCCTCAACTCCCCGTCATTTCGAACACGCGGGTAGTATTACTCCATTTGCCTGGCAATTGTCGCGTGGAGAAATCTGTTGAAATGGGGTAGAATTAAACTAAGTTTTATTGAATTCATCTTACTGCAGCAACAGATTCCTCGTCGTGCCTCCTTCGGAATGACGGTAAAAACGGACATGCAGGAACAGATTCCTCGTCGTGCCTCCTTCGGAATGACAATAAACGTACCTCCTTCGGAATGACGGTAAAAACGGACAAGCAAATTCAAAATTTTCCTTGGTAATCTGAAAATAACTTGTATTTTTGGGATGTATAATGAGTATTAAATATACTCAATATTATGCTCGAAACACTAATCACATCCAAAACCAGAATTAAGCTTCTGCTTAAATTCTTCTTAAACATCAATAATCAGGGCTATTTACGTAGTCTGGAGAACGAGTTTAATGAAAGTACCAATGGAATCCGACAGGAATTGAATCGTTTTGAGCAGGCCGGCTTATTATTGGCCGAATCGGATGGCAAAAAGAAATTGTATCGTGCCAACACCTTCCATCCTTTATTCAAAGATCTGAACAGCATCATCCGAAAATTTATTGGGGTAGAAGAAGTGCTTGAAAAGGTGATCGATCGTTTGGGAAATGTGCGGCAGGTGTACCTGGAGGGGATGATTGCCCGCGGACTGGATTCAAGTATTCTGGATCTGGTAATCATCGGCGAACAGATCGATCGCGATTACCTGAGTAATCTGGTGGAAAAGGTAGAACCTCTTATCGGAAGAAGAATCCGATACCTAGTTTTTGAAGGGCAGGATGCAGAAGTATATGTTGAAAAGTATCACAAGCAAATGGTGCTCATTTTTAATCATTCGGAATGAACTGGTACGTGATCTATACGAAATCGCGATCGGAGAAAATGGTTGCAGATAAATTGGCTAAAGTCGGCGTAGAGGTGTTTTGCCCGGTATTAAAAAGAAAAAAACTCTGGAGCGACCGTTGGAAATGGGTGGAGGAGCCCTTGTTTCGCTCTTATTGTTTCGTCAGGTTGGAGGATTGGCAAAGAGAGCAGGTCTTTAGCGTGCCCGGCGTGGTGCGCTACGTGTTTCATTGCGGGAAACCGGCCAGCATCCGCGAGAAGGAAATGAATCTCCTGAAAAATTGGCTGATTGAATTCGATCATGAATGCATTCAGGCTGAACAGCTGAATGTGAACGACCGAATCCGAATTCGTTCAGGAGCACTGATGGATAAAGAAGCAAAGGTTTTGGAAAACATGGGTCATTATGCCCTGTTATTCCTGGAAGATCTGGTTGTGCAAGTCAGGGTCGACCTGAGAAAGAATATCGTAGAGAAATTACAGGCCTCTTAAAAGGCGCTGATATTGATCATTTTTTTAGGATGTCGCAAAGCCAATATGTGACTGAAAGGGCGGAGCCGTGAGCAGTTGACACCCGATAGCAATCGGGTTGACAGTTGACAATTGACAGTTGATGCGGACTTGTAGCTCTTGTCTTGTTGAAATTATATTAAATTTACTGGATGTTTAATTTATTGCTTCGCACAGAATCATGAAAGTAGCATTAATCACGGGTATCACTGGACAAGATGGGGCTTATTTAACGGAATTCCTTCTGAAGAAGGGCTACATGGTTCATGGAATTAAACGTAGAAGTTCGCAACTGAATACCGACCGTATCGATCATTTGTATCAGGATCCGCATGAACAGGGGGTTCGTTTGAAACTACATTATGGTGATCTGACTGATTCAACTAACCTGATTCGCATCATTCAGGAAACTCAGCCGGATGAGATCTACAATCTGGCTGCAATGAGTCATGTACAAGTGAGTTTTGAGACCCCTGAATACACTGCTAATGCGGATGGATTAGGTACTTTGCGTATACTTGAGGCTGTCAGAATACTTGGTTTAGAAAGAAAGACCAAGATTTATCAGGCATCTACCTCCGAATTATATGGTTTGGTGCAGGAAGTTCCACAAAGCGAAAAAACCCCATTTTATCCCCGTTCTCCATATGCCGTAGCAAAAATGTATGCTTACTGGATTACGGTCAATTATCGTGAAGCATATAATCTGTTCGCCTGTAATGGTATTTTATTCAATCATGAAAGTCCGGTTCGGGGTGAAACTTTCGTAACCCGTAAAATTACCCGGGCTGCAGCAAAAATTGCACTTGGCTTACAGAATTGCTTATACCTTGGAAATCTTTCGGCTCAGCGCGACTGGGGGCATGCCAAAGATTATGTGGAGGCGATGTGGTTGATCCTGCAACAGGAAAAGCCGGAAGATTTCGTGATTGCAACCGGCGCTACGACTACGGTTCGCGATTTTGTGAAAATGAGCTTTGCCGAACTGGGTATAGAAGTCGAATTCAGTGGGAAGGATGAACATGAGAGGGGAGTTATCATTGATATAGACGAAGCTAAAGCTGCAAGCTTAAAGCTGAAAGAGGAAAATCTGAGGCCTGGGACTACTGTGGTCAAAGTAGATCCAAAGTATTTCAGACCTACTGAAGTGGATTTGTTAATCGGTGATCCAACTAAATCAATGACCAAGTTGAACTGGAAACCGAAATATGACTTGCCAGCACTCGTAAAAGAAATGGTTTTATCAGATCTCCATTTAATGAAGAAAGATGAATATCTAAAAGATGGTGGATTTAATACGCTGAATTATTTTGAATAATCATAGGACTGCGTCATTTCGATGAGCGAACAAAATCGTGAAACTTAAAACAAGATTTAGCGCGAAGAGAAATCTACCACTTAAGATTTATCTTCGTGCCTCCTTCGAAATGACGGGGAACCCAATAAAAACTTATATTCAAAATAACCGCAAGAATAATTAGCTTTGCACAAATTTTAAATATGAAAATCAATAAAATATTCAGCCTCTGCGTATTGATATTCTTTGTTGCTTTAACCTCACCCGTTTTAGCACAGGTAAACCCCCAAAACCTGAACAATATCCGCGTAGATGAACTGAGTGATGATCAGGTTAGGGCTTTTATGCGTCAGGCCGGGGCCAGTGGAATGGGTGATGCCCAGTTGGAGCAAATGGCTCAGGCAAGGGGAATGCGGCCGGAAGAAGTCAAGAAATTAAGAGAGCGTGTCGATAAGCTTAAAAAAGAAGATAAAAAGCAGGGTGGAGGATCAGATCCGAACAAAGTTCAAGCGAAGAAGGGAACAGAAGACAGAGAAATGAACTTTGATCAGGAAAGTGATAGCACTGATGTTCAAAAAGATCCCGAAACCGAAGCAGAAAAGGTATTCAATGAACTTCGCTCTAAAATATTTGGTGCCGATATATTTAAAAACTCTAAGCTAACGTTTGAGCCTAACTTAAATATTGCTACGCCAAAAAATTATGTCATCGGACCGAATGATGAGCTCCTGATTGACCTATACGGAAATTCGGAAGCTTCCTATAATCTGAAGGTGAGTCCGGAAGGAACGATTAAAATTGAATACGTCGGGGTAGTACCTGTCGGGGGACTAACGGTAGAGGCTGCCACTTCAAGGATCAGATCCCGCATGTCAGCTGTTTATGCCGGTTTGCGCAGCGGGAGTACGAAATTGAATGTAGCTGTGGGTAATATCCGGAGCATCAAGGTGATTCTGACCGGCGAAATTGTGAAACCGGGAACCTATACTTTGCCATCTCTGGCAAATGTTTTTAATGCGCTCTATTCTTCCGGCGGACCGACAGAAAGGGGTTCTTTCCGAAACATTGAATTGATCAGAGCGGGGAAAAAGATTGCCCTTCTGGATATTTATGATTTCCTGATGAAGGGTCAGCTGTCTGATGAGGTAAGATTGCAGGATCAGGATATCATTCGTGTTCCGGTGTATCAGTCGCGTATTGAAATTGTTGGAGAAGTGAAACGCCCCGGAATATTTGAATTAAGAAGCGGAGAAACCTTGACCGATCTCCTGAATTTTGCCGGCGATTTTACTGAAAATGCCTACCGAGCCAGAGTGAAAGTGTTAAAGAATACCGATACCGAACGTAAAATAGCCGATATCAGTTCCGCTCAGTTCACGGGGTATCAGCCGAATACCGGAGATAAGTATTTTGTGGACAGGGTATTGGAAAGATTTGTAAACCGGGTACAGATTCAGGGTGCGGTATTCAGACCTGGAGCTTATGAATTGGAATCAGGCATGAAACTTTCTCAATTAATCCGTAAGGCGGAGGGCTTAAAAGAGGATGCTTTTATGTCCAGAGGCTATATCACTCGTCTAAAATCAGATAATCAAACTCAAATGATTTCTTTTGATTTAGGGGCAATCATTTCGGCCAAAACACCTGATATCAACTTACAAAGAGAAGATATCATCAGCATTTCCTCCATCTTTGATTTACAGGAAGAGTTTAAGGTCAGCATCGATGGAGAAGTAAGAGAGCCCGGTGAATTTGACTATGCGCAGAACATGACACTCGAAGAGTTGATCATCCAGGCGGGTGGATTCTTAGAAAGCGCGAGTCCGCAGCGTGTTGAAATCTCCAGACGCGTCAAATCCTCCGATCAAAGTTCAGAGAAAGCCCAAACCGCCGAGGTGTTTCAAATCAATGTGGAAAAAGACTTGAACCTATCAGTCCCTAAGTTTGAGCTGCAGCCTTTTGACATCGTCTCGGTTCGTAGCTCCATTGGGTATGAAATTCAACGACAGGTTAAAATTGAGGGTGAAGTACTTTATCCCGGCATGTACACGATCAGCAATAAGAATGAACGCATTTCCGATTTAGTAAATCGTGCCGGGGGCTTAACCGCATTGGCCTATACCAAGGGTGCTTCGCTAAAGCGAGAAGGGGCAATGAAACTCAGAGGTTTGGATAAAGATGATGCCAAAGCCCAGGCCGCCTTAGCCGAAGAAGAGAAATTGAAGGTGAAGAAGCTACAGCGTTTGCAAGAAAGCGCTTTGGATTCAACGGCCACGGTAAAAGAAGAAGAAATTCTTAAAAATGTTTATGTGGGAATCGATTTAGAGAAAATATTATTGGCACCCAAAACTGCTGCCGACTTAATTTTAGAGGAAGGGGATGTATTGCGAATCCCGAAAGAATTGCAAACCGTGAAGGTGAATGGGGAAGTGCTCTATCCGGTAACGACCAGCTATACCAAAGGAAAAGCCTTTAAATACTATGTTTCACAGGGTGGCGGCTTCTCGGAACGTTCTATGCGTAAACGTGCTTATGTCATTTATGCGAATGGTGCGGTGAAAAGTACCATTAAGGTGCTTTTATTTAATAAATACCCGAGCATCGAGCCCGGAGCGGAGGTCTTTATCCCTAAGAAAGAATCAAAGAGACCGGTAAGTGCAGGCGAAATTGTTGGAATTTCAAGTGCATTGGCTTCGACGGCGGTGATTATTTTAAATTTGGTTAAATAATGAGTACGAATAATCAGACAAACCATCCGAATAATGCCTCAGATGTTATCAGCTCTGTTCATGATGATGAAATTTCATTGAAGGAACTGATCCTGAAGGTAAAGGAGTGGTGGCTTTTTTTGCTCAGTAAATGGAAATTGATTTTGGGCGTCGCATTTATGGGTGCGCTGTTAGGATTGGCCTATGCCTGGAATACCAAACCTAAATACAAAGCAGAATTTTCTTTTGTTTTAGAGGATGAAAAAGGCGGTGGCGGTTTAAGTGGCGCATTAGGTTTGGCGAGCCAGTTTGGTTTGAATATTGGAGGCGGTGAACTTGGATAAAATGGACACATTTCAGTGGTTAGAGAAAAGTGCAAATGTTAATACTTTTATATATTTAAAGGAAGAGTTATTAAAAAATGTCCATATGGGAATTAAGCTGGATAAGATTATTGAAAATCCGGGTACTCCATCTGATCTGATTCTGGAGGAAGGTGATGTTTTAAGAATACCTAAACAATTACAAACTGTGAAAGTTAATGGAGAAATATCATATCCGGTTACTACTATTTTTAGTCAGGGGGAAGGGTTTAAGCACTATATTTCGCAAGGAGGAGGTTTTTCCAACAAATCTTTGAAAAGGCGATCTTATGTAATTTACGCGAATGGCTCTGTGAAAAGTACCTCCAAATTGTTCTTTTTCAATAATTATCCTTTAATAGAGCCTGGTGCAGAGCTTTTTGTTCCTCAGAAAGAAGATAAGAGACCATTATCTGCTGCGGAGATTGTAGGTGTTTCAAGTGGATTGGCATCATTAGATGTAATTATATTAAACCTGGTTAAATAGTAATGGCGAAACAGGAAAATTCGGATTTAAATAAATCTTTATTGAAAGCTCAATTTGATCAGGATGTGAATGACCATTCCAAGTATACTAAGGCAGGAAGTGTTCAGGGTTCAGATAAATATAATACCGCACAGTTAGTAAGCGATTCACTTTATTCAGACTCTGATGAAACAACAATCAAAGAAATGCTTCTGAAAGTTATTGAATGGGGCACTTATTTATTTTCCAAATGGGTTATTATCTTGTTGTTTGGACTGCTGGGTGGAGGATTAGGCATCTTATATTCATTGTCTAAAAAGCCACAGTATATTGCCGAGCTTACCTTTGTTTTAGAAGGTGGATCCAAATCAGGGGGACTTGACAGCTATGCTGGTTTGGCCAGCCAATTTGGAATTAACATGGGTAGTGGTGGTGGAGAAGGCGTTTTTGAAGGTGAAAGCTTCCTCGCATTAATGCGTTCTCGATTAATGATTGAAAAAGCTTTATTAACCCCTGTTATTGTTCGCGGCAATAAAATATCATTGGCAGAATTTTATATCGAGATTAAAAATTTACGTGAGCAATGGAAGAATGACCCTAAGAAAGAAAACATTCAGTTTCTTCCAGGAGCTAATCCTTTAACTTTTACCAAAGAGGAAAATAGTTTGATTAGTGACTTTCATGGCGCTCTGGTTACAAATAACTTAACTATTGATAAGTTGGATAAAAAATCGAATATAATATCCCTTAGAGTGAGTTCTGAGAATGAATTATTTTCAAAATACCTTGCTGAAGTTTTAGTGAAGGAGGTTTCTCAGTTTTATGTGGAAACTAAGACCAAGAGGTCTGTAGACAATGTTAGAATTTTACAGAACCAGACTGATTCAATAAGGCTTGTTTTTAATTCATCTATGATTGGAGCGGCAGCCTCCATCGACGCAAATCCAAATCCTAATTTGGCTCGACAAGTATTAAAAGTCCCGGCACAAAGGAGACAGGGAGATGCACAGGTTAACCAAGCAATATTATCTCAATTGGTCCAAAATCTTGAAATAGCAAAAATGACTTTGAGGAAAGAAACACCATTAGTTCAGGTGATTGATAGACCAGTTCTTCCTCTAGTAAAAAAGGAGTTTGGCAAAGCTAAGGGACTCGTTTATGGTGGACTTATTGGTGGTCTCGCTATCGTAATATTCCTAATTACACGAAGATTGTTTATCCAAATTATTGCTTAGAACGAGTTATAATTCACAATTTAGGAATCTCAGTTGTATGAAACATTACCTTCAGCGTAAACAGAACGTGATGTACAACGAAAATGATACTCATCACATATTGATTAATCCAACTATATCCTATTAGATTTTCTATGCTTCAAAATAATGATATCAAAATTGCTGTGATTGGCTTAGGATACGTGGGCTTGCCATTAGCCGTAGAATTTGGTCGTAAATACAAAACTGTTGGGTTTGATATTAATGAAACTCGAATTCAGGAATTAACTGATGGAATAGATAATACACTGGAAGTAGATAACCTATATCTTGAGCAGGTTCTTAAAGATGGTCTATTTTCTGTTACTCATAAGAAGGAACAAATTTCAGATTGTAATATTTTTATAGTTACTGTGCCCACACCTACGGATTTAAACAATAGACCAGTATTAATCCCATTAGAAAAAGCTAGCCAGACAGTTGGCTCCATTTTAAAAAAAGGTGATATTGTTATTTACGAGAGTACAGTATATCCTGGGGTAACTGAAGAGATATGCGTCCCGGTTTTGGAGAAGGTGAGCGGATTGAAATATAACATTGACTTTCATGTTGGATATAGCCCTGAAAGAATTAATCCTGGTGACAAACAGCATACAGTTACGAAAATTTTAAAAGTAACATCTGGATCCACGCCGGCTATTGCCGAAAAAGTTGACCAATTATACAATTCTGTCATTACAGCGGGAACGTTCAAAGCTTCCAGTATTAAAGTAGCAGAAGCTGCTAAAGTAATTGAAAACTCTCAGCGTGATATAAATATTGCTTTTGTGAATGAGCTTTCTAAAATTTTTAATCTACTCGGAATTGATACTAATGATGTTTTAGAAGCTGCATCTACAAAGTGGAATTTTTTAAATTTTAGACCTGGGTTAGTAGGAGGGCATTGTATTGGTGTAGATCCTTACTATCTAGCACAAAAGGCTCAGGAAGTTGGCTATCATCCTGAAATTATACTTGCGGGCAGACGACTAAATGATCAGATGGGTAAATACGTCGCAACAGAGTTGATCAAACTCATGATTAAGAAGGATATTAAAGTGAAAGGGTCAAAGGTTTTGGTATTAGGCTTTACATTTAAAGAAAACTGCCCAGACGTGAGAAATACAAAGGTGATAGATATAATAGATGAACTAAAATCCTATAACATAAATGTCACTATTACTGATCCGTGGGCTAATCCACAAGAAGTACAGGAACATTATAAAATAAAGATTTTCAAGGAAACACCGCAGGAAAAGTTTGATGCTGTTATTTTATCTGTCAGTCATACTGCTTTCAGTGCTATAGATATCCCAGGTTTATTAAAAGCGACATCAGTTGTTTATGATGTGAAGGGCAGTTTATTAAGAAGTCAGGTTGACGGTAGATTATAATGGATAAGCAGATAAAATTATTAATTACCGGAGGTGCTGGTTTTATAGGCTCGAATCTTGTTGAAAAATTTCTTCAAGATTCGCGTATTTCTCTTGTGCGTGTTGTGGATGATCTCTCCAATGGAAACTATTCTAACATAGAGGAGTTCATTGGTAATCCGAGGTTTGAATTTATAAAGGCAGATATATGTGATTATCAAGTTTGTCTTGAAGTCACTAAGGATATTGATAAGGTTTCCCATCAGGCAGCTTTGGGATCAGTAACACGCTCAATAGAAAATCCTGTGCCTACTACTGAGGTGAATATTTTGGGTACCGTAAATTTGATGCATGCATGTCACATCAACAAGGTTGAAAGAATAATTCTGGCTTGTTCGTCTTCAACTTATGGTGATAGCAAGGAACTGCCCAAAATAGAGAACAGGATCGGTGCACCATTGAGTCCGTACGCTGTTACAAAATTAGCTGTCGAGGTGTTTGCGGATGTTTTCGCTAAGATTTATGGCTTAAACTATATCGGCTTACGATACTTTAATATATTCGGTCCCAAACAAAACTTGTTAAATCCATATGCAGCTGTTATCCCCCTTTTCTGTAAGGCATTTAATGAAAATGTGGAGCCATTGATCAATGGTGACGGTGAAGCCAGTAGGGATTTTACTCATGTTAAGAACGTAATGCACGCTAATGATCTGGCTTTGTTTACTGATGATCCTAAGGCGATCAACGAAATTTATAACGTTGCATGTGGGGATCAGATAAGTTTAAATCAAATGATCCTAATGCTGAAAGAGATTACTGGTAAAAATATTAGTCCAAAGTACGGTCCCGAAAGATTTGGTGATGTTAAACATTCAAAAGCTGATATTTCTAAAATCAAAGAGCTTTTAGGTTACACAGTTAAATTGCCTTTTTACGAAGGGCTGAAGGAGACTTACTACTGGTATATTGAACAGCAATTTAATGAAAAGTAGTTATTAATATGTTGGGTGTAATACAGGCCAGAATGTCTTCAAAGCGGTTTAGAGGAAAAATGCTAACAGACTTGGAGGGTGTTACAATCCTGGAAAGAGTTGTGAGGCAGCTTAATAAGGCTAAAAATATAACAAAAGTTGTAGTTGGTACTTCTGTTGAAGAATCTGATAATGAAATTCAAGCTTTTTGTGAAAGCAAGGGTATTTCCTATTATAGAGGTCCGCTGGAAGATGTAGCTTTAAGGTTTATTGAAATATTAAAAATGGAAAAGCCTGATGCATTTGTCAGGATTTCGGGTGATAGCCCAACGATAGATCCACAAATAATCGATCATGCTACAGATACTTATCGCAATGGAAATTTCGATTTGGTAACCAATGTTTTCCCGCGGACGTTCCCAATGGGGCAGTCTGTCGAAGTATTGTCATCACAGAAATATTTAGACACATACGAATGTTTCACTGAAGATTATCATTTTGAACATGTTACAAAATATTATTACGAAAATCAAGGAAAATTTAGCATCAAAAATTTTGAAAGCCCTGTCAATTATGCAAGCGTCAATTTATGTGTTGATACTCCTGGCGACCTCAAAATGATGGTAAAGATCCTTAAATTTTGTAAAAATGATTCACAGGATTTCAAGCATCTGGCAGAAGCATATTTACATTTAAACAATTTATCGGAAGTTGAATAAATCAAAATTGAAAGTTGGAGTAATAGGATTGGGTGTTGGTGAAAGGCATGCCGATGTTTATGCCGCTGATTCGCGATGTGAATTAGTTTCTATTTGTGACCTTAATCCTGAAAAACTGGAGAGTGTCGGACAGAAATATAATTCTTCAGTTTTAACCACGGATGCAAGAGATATTCTTACAAATAGTTCGATTGATCTGGTATCCATTGCATCTTTTGATAATTTTCATTACGAACAGATTTTGCTTGCAATTGAAAATGACAAACATATATTTGTTGAAAAGCCTTTATGCCTGCATGATAGCGAATTTGAACAAATTAGCATGTCGTTAAAAGACAAGCCAAACATTAAAATATCCTCAAATCTAGTGCTAAGGACAGCACCACATTTTTTAAAAGTTAAGGAGAAGATCGATTCAGGATATTTTGGAAAATTATATTATTTTGAAGGAGACTATAACTACGGAAGGATTCAGAAGATAATTTCAAGTTGGCGAGGCCAGATATCATTTTATTCAGTGACACATGGTGGTGCTATACACTTAATTGATCTTATATTATGGTTGTCACAGGAAAAAATAACAGAAGCTATTGCAGTAGGCAATAAAATCAGTACAGCTGATTCAGAATTCAAATATCCTGATATGGTGACTGCTTTGTTGAAATTCAGTAATGGTATGACTGCAAAGATTGCAGCGAATTTTGGATGCATGATGCCTCATCATCACGGTTTGTCGGTATTTGGATCAAAAGCATCATACATTAAATCATTTGCGACAGAGAAATACTATACATCAAGAGATTCAACTCTCATGCCAGAGGAGTTTACCTACGAGGAGAAGTTTCGAAAGGACGATATTTTGAAGTCTTTTGTGTCTTCGATAATAGAGGGCTCTGAGCCGTTAGTATCTTTATCAGACGTTTTTAATGCGATGTCGGTGTCACTTGCAATTGAACGATCTTTAAAATCTTTAAATTGGGAAAAAGTATCTTATTTAAATCATTAAACTATAGAATATGAATATACCTTTTGGGGTACCTATGATAGGGCCAGAAGAAAGAAATGCAGTAGCTGAAGTATTGGCAGGACCAATCCTGGTACACGGACCTAAAGCAACTGATTTTGAAAGGGCATTTGCAGAATTTACAAAAGCTCCGCATGCTATTAGCGTTTCCTCATGTACAGCGGGGATGCATTTAATCTATTTCACTTTGGGATTCGGACCTGGTGATGAGGTGATCGTACCTGCACAAACCCACGTGGCAACTGCTCATGCAGTTGAATTGACAGGAGCAAAAGCAGTTTTTGTCGAGGCTGAGACGGAGACCGGAAATATTGATATCGATAAAATAGAGGCTGCTATTACATCTAAAACGAAAGCAATAGCAGTTGTACATTATTTAGGAGTACCTGTAGATATGCCGCGTGTAAAGGCCATTGCAGATAAACATAGTTTGTTTCTTCTCGAAGACTGTGCCCTGTCACCAGGTGCATCAGTAGACGGCATACACACTGGCCTTCATGGTGATGCGGGTGTATTCTCATTCTATCCGGTAAAGCATATTACTACTGCTGAAGGAGGTATGATCATATTAAAAGATTCTGAGTTGGCAGCTAAATTAAAACTCAGAAAGGCATTTGGTGTAGACCGCACACATGGTGAACGAAAAGTGCCGGGAGTTTACGATACTGTTGTATTAGGATTTAACTACCGGATGAGTGAATTACACGCTGCAATAGGCATTGAGCAAATTAAAAAGTTGCCAGACTTTTTAGCAAAAAGATTGGCAAATCATCAAGAATTATCAAGAAATTTAGCTAATGTAGATGGTTTGAATGTATTGCCCGCGCCGGTTAATGATAGATTTACAAGTTGTCACTATTGTCTCTCTGTTATTCTGGATCCTACTTTGGCAGCAAGAAGGCCTGAGATTATGGATGAACTAACGAAAGCTGGAGTCGGATCAAGTGTTTACTATCCTCAACCAGTTCCCCGTATGACATATTACAAGGAGAAATATGGCTATGATGAGACACTTTATCCTTATGCCACAATGTTCAGTGATCAAACTATCGCGCTTCCAGTTGGCCCTCATTTGAATGCAAACGATATGAAAACGATAGCAGATACATTAATTAAAATCATAAAAAACATTAATAATGGGTAATATACCAATCAAAAATCGTCGCGTTTTAATTATTGGCGGCGGTGGCTTTATCGGCCATAATTTGGCTCTACATTTAAAAAGTTTAGAGGCTGAAGTAACTATAATTGATGGCCTTGAGGTTAATAATCTGACCTCTGTTTTAGGTAATTCTGATAATTTGCCCTATCCTCATTTATCTTACACTGTACTTAATGAGCGTCTCGATCTTTTGAGAAAATCAGGTATCCCTCTTTTTGTGCAGGATGCCAGAGATTATCATGCATTATCACATCTGATTAATAAAATTGATCCTCAAGTAATTGTACATTTGGCAGCTGTCTCTCATGCAAACCGTTCGAATAAAGATCCATATTCAACTTTTGATCATAGCCTCCGTACACTTGAGAATGCACTAGATAATGCAAAAGATCGAGTTGAGCATTTTATTTACCTCTCGTCAAGCATGGTCTACGGCCATTTCAAAAATGATCAGGTTGATGAATCAACTATTTGCGAACCTCTTGGAATATATGGTGCATTAAAATATTCTGGTGAAAAAATGGTAATAGCATACAACCAGGTCTTCAATCTTCCGTATACCATCATTAGGCCGTCTGCACTATATGGTGAAAGATGTATCAGCAGAAGGGTTGGGCAAATTTTTATAGAGAATGCTCTATTTGGAAATGAAATCACCATCAATGGTGATGGATCAGACGGACTTGATTTTACCTATATCCAGGATTTAGTGAATGGATTAACAAATGTGATCACTAGTGAGGGATCTAAAAATCAGATATTCAATTTAACCTATGGATCAGCCAGAAGTATATCGGATATGATTGATATTTTAAGAGGTTACTTCCCAAAAATATCTGTTAAAAGTATCGCTAAAGACGCTTTGATGCCGGATCGTGGAACACTTTCAGTAGACAAGGCAAGAGATCTGATAGGTTATAATCCAACATGGTCATTGGATCAAGGATATCCTAAATATATTGAATGGTATATGGATCTATTTAATCGGAATCCTGAACTTGCTAATAAAAAATAGTGACTAAGGTGGTAATTCAGAACGATGCCTGGCTAACGGGATTGATAGGTTGTGATTCATACCATCTTACAGGTCAATTGGAGAATTTAGAACCGGACTTAACTTTCGAGCCAAAATCTTTCATTGATGTAAAAATTCCTGTTAACCAGATCGGCCCGTTGACCGCTCTCCAGAATTTGGGATTCCGTCTGATAGACACAAATGTTCAGCTTTTAAAGACTGCAGGTGAAATGAGGTTGGGTGGGTATGAATGCCGGTTTGCATCAGAGCATGATTATGATTCTGTCTGTGATATTGCCGGTTCCTCATTTACCAAAAGTCGCTTCCATTTGGACCCTTTAATAAGTAAAGAGACCGCTGATCTTGTGAAAAAAGAATGGGCAGGTAATTTCTTTAAAGGTCTACGGGGAAAATGGATGGTTTTGGCCGAGGTGGAGGGTAAAGTAGTTGGGTTCCTTCAATTGCTTAAAAGATCTGATTCTGCCATCGTCATTGATCTTATTGCCATAGAACCAAATATGCAAGGCAGAGGAATCGCCGGATCGATGATTAGTTTTGCAAATAGTGAATGCCTGGAAGCTCCGGGTGATATCATTGTAGGAACCCAAATTTCTAATATTCAGTCACTTGCTTTCTATGTTAAGCATGGCTTCAGAATTATTTCTGCAGATTATGTGCTGCATTTACATACAAATTAATAGGTATTCGGAATGTTGATTGAAAGTTATAATACGGAAAAAAAAGTTTTTATAATTGCAGAGATTGGCAACAATCACGAGGGTGATTTTGGCCTTGCTCAAGAAATGATTGCCCAGGCTGCACAAGCCGGGGTTGATGCAGTAAAGTTTCAAACAATTATCCCAGAACTCCTGGTTGATCGAAGTCAGCAGGAAAGAATCACAAGGCTAAAAAAGTTTCAGTTCACGTATGAGCAATTTGAATCATTAGCAAAAATTGCAAAAGAAAATAAAGTTATCTTTTGCTCTACTCCTTTTGATCTTCAGAGTGCTAATTTTCTCAATGGCATTCAGTCTCTATTTAAAATAGCTTCAGGAGATAATAATTTCTTTCCCTTAATTGACCACGTGGCATCATTCTGTAAGCCTATGATCATTTCAACAGGTTTATCGAATATTGATTTATTGAGAAACCTTCATAATCGGATTACAAGAATATGGGCTAAAGAAGGTATGAATCCAGGGCTAGCATTCTTACATTGTTTAACAAGTTATCCTACCCCGGTTGACCAGGCCGGACTTTCATCCATCTATAAGCTTAGGGAAGAATTTCCAGATTTAGTGATAGGTTATTCTGATCATACTATGGGTATTAACGCCGCATTGTATTCGGTTGTGGCTGGTGCCAGGATAATTGAGAAACATTTCACAATTGATAAAAACTATTCAGACTTTAGGGATCATCAACTTTCAGCTGACCCAACTGATATGAAAAATCTGGTGGATGGCGTACGTGAAATAGAGTCGATGTTTGGAGCTGGCCCTGGAAATGAATCACACTGTGAAAAGGATATGCATGAAGTGGCGCGGCGTTCAATTGCCGCCGCTGTCGATTTGCCAATTGGAACAATTGTCGAAATGGAGCATCTTACTTGGGTACGCCCCGGCACTGGAATGGCTCCTGGTGAAGAGTCAATTCTGGTTGGAAAAAGGGTAGTTACAGAAAAATTATCAGGGGAAATTTTCGCTCCCAAGGACGTCATTTGATAAATATAAAATTAGGATTATGTGCGGGATTGCCGGCTATATAGGTAAAAAGATCATTGAAGATAAAACGATCCAGTTCACTCTTGCTCAAATGAGCAAGCGTGGACCGGATCAGCAGGAGGCAAGGCAATTTAGTTACGGTGACTATTCGATTTTCTTACCTCATAGTCGACTTAGTATTATAGATTTGGATTCACGCTCCGATCAGCCTTACACTATTGGTGATTATGTAATAATTTTCAACGGAGAAATATATAATTACGTTGAGCTCAAGGAGAAGCTGGTAAAAGATGGTGTAGTTTTTCATACTTCCTCAGACACCGAGGTATTACTACAATATTTTATCCGTTATGGTGAAAACTGCGTAGAGCATTTTGAGGGAATGTGGGCTTTTGCGATTTACAATACCGTAACGGGTAAAATCTTTTTGTCCAGAGATCGCTTCGGGGAAAAGCCACTGTATTATTACTCGGATGATGAAAACGGATTTTATTTTGGATCAGAAGTGAAATTTCTGAGTGCTCTGTCTGGAATCAATTTTAAGGTTAACAAAAGACAGTTACAGCGATACTTAGGCCAGGGATATAAAGCACTTTATAAGAAAAGTGAAACATTCTTTGAAGATGTTTTCGAGTTAGCTTCAGGAGAAAACTGTATTATCAGTCCCGGATCTAAGCCCGAATTCAAGAAATATTGGAAACCAATTACTAAAATTAATCATTCGATGACCTTGACCGAGGCCATTGAAGGGAGCCGTGAGCGCCTGATCAATAGTATGAAGATCAGGCTTCGTGCAGATGTGCCCCTGGCATTTTGTTTAAGCGGCGGCGTAGATTCAGCGTCATTGGTTTCTATCGCGGCGAAAGTATTTAATTATAACGTAGAAACTTTCTCTATTATTGATTCTGATGATCGGTATAATGAATTGGATAATATACAGGCTACCATAGACGACACTGGTTGCAAACACACTATGATTAGCCTCTCGCATGATAATTCTTTGGACAGATTACAGGAATTAATTGCTTATCATGATGCTCCAATAGCCACGACTACGTTTTTTGTACACTCAATGCTGTCAGAGAAAATAAATGAATCAGGGTTCAAGGTGGCTTTTTCAGGTACTTCCGCAGATGAGCTTTTCACGGGATATTATGATCATTTCCTGTTGCACCTAAATGAAATGCATGATCATCCTGATTATGAAACGTATCTAAACGATTGGTATACACATACGGGTACATTTGTTAGAAATCCTATACTCAAAAATCCGGATCTATACAGAAAAACTCCCAATTTCAGAGAGCACGTATTTGATAATTCTAAGGAGTTTTGCGGATATCTGAAGGGAGATTTTAAGGAGGAATATTCTGAAGCAAACTATACGGATAACATGCTTAGAAACCGAATGTTGAATGAATTATTTCATGAAGCTACACCCGTTATCCTGCATGAAGATGATTTAAATTCAATGCTTTATTCAATAGAAAACAGAAGCCCGTTCCTGGATACTGAATTATTTCAGTTCGCCTTCTCTATTCCAGCAGAACATTTAATAAAAGACGGCTATGGTAAGTATGTATTGCGCGAGTCTATGGCCGGGATTTTAAATGACCAGGTTCGTCTTGATCGCCGTAAGAAGGGATTTAATGCCTCCATAAATTCATTGTTTGACTTACAGAATGAGGAAACCAGGGCTTATTTTCTTGATCCTGCGGCATCTATTTTCGAGATAGTAAAAAGGGAGCCAATTGTTAAGTTATTTGATTTAAACCCGGCACCCAATGAATACAGTAAATTTTTATTCAATTTCATGAATGCCCGCATTTTTCTCGATCAGCACTCATTATAGAACACTTAAGTGAAATACTGTACAAATTGTATACTGCCAGATTCGCGCCCTGGAATCATTATTGAAGCAAATGGTGTTTGTAATGCCTGCAATAATTTTTCCGTTACTAAAAGCACAATAGATTTTGTCAAAAGAGAGGAACAGTTCCTTGAGGTTGTCAGAAAAGCCAAATTAAAAAGTACCGGGTACGATTGTATAATTCCCGTTAGTGGTGGAAAAGATAGTACCTGGCAAGTGGTGAGGTGCCTTGAATATGGCTTAAATATTCTTGCAGTAACATGGAAAACTCCAGGAAGAACGGGAATCGGGCAGGAAAATCTGGATAATCTGGTTTCCTTAGGAGTTGATCATATTGACTATACCATAAGCCCTAAGGTCGAAAGAAAGTTTATGTTAAAAGCATTTGAGAAATATGGGTCAACAGCTATTCCAATGCATATGGCAATGTTTGCCATACCTCCAAAAATCGCAGCTAGCTTTGGTATACCCCTGATAGTTTGGGGCGAGAATTCAGCTTTTGAATATGGTACCGATGACGAGGCCTTAACTGGATTCAAAATAGATAGTAATTGGCTCAAGAAATTCGGAGTTACGAACGGTACTAGTGCCGAAGATTGGATATCTGAGGATCTAACTAAAAAGGAACTTACACCTTACTTCTCATTAAATGATAAACAAATCGATGAAGCAGGGATTAACGCAATTTTTCTTGGATATTATTTTAATTGGGACGTTGAGACAAGCTTGGCTGTAGCTAAGGATAATGGATTCAAGGTTTCAGACAAAGCTAAAACAGGAATCTATAATTATGCTGATATTGATGATGATTTTATATCGATTCATCATTTTCTTAAGTGGTATAAATTCGGAATAACCCGATCGTTTGATAATTTATCTCTTGAAATTCGAAACAAAAGGATTAGTCGCGAAGAGGCGGTTAACAGGCTTGCCTCATTAGGTGATGAGACACCCTATGAGGACATTCGGAAGTTCTGTAAATTTGTCGGAATAACCGAGCGTAGATTCTTTGAAATATCAGAAAAATTCAGGAATGAAGAGATTTGGAAAAAGATTGATGGGGTTTGGGGAATTCCAAATTACATAAATGAAGAACAGGTATGGACGAATCCAATAAATAGTTGAGTATGAAATTTATAGAAAAGAATCCACCACGTACTTTTGAGGTTGGATACGATAAAAAAGGTATTATTAGTGATTGCGGTTCCATGTATCTGGAAGCAGACGAGCAGATCACACTCTTTACAGAAGCTGGTGGAGAATATGATGTCACCAAAAAGGACTGGGGCTTCTATGCTACTCCCTCGCTTAACGGCAGACTTGCAGGGTTTAAATTGAAGGCGGTTTTAACAAAAAATAGATACGATCGATATTTTATTATGATCCTCGAAGAAGGTAAAGAAGAAGCCTTTCAGAAATATGTTGATGAAGAGCCTTTGCAGATTGTTGCGTGGCTGGACAGTGCTGAAAACCTGAATGAATTGGACAGTAAATTAAATAGCAAGTAAAATGGAATGTCCGATCTGTGGGAATGATACCTTTCGGGTGATTTTTAAATTTACTGAGCCTCCAGCTATTGAAACTAGATATCCTGCCTTATCTAAGATTAGCTATTATCGGGAAACCCAGCAGTGTGAACAATGTTTACATTTTATTGCGGTGCAAGAAATGGATTTGTCAGCCATTTACGAAGGAGACTACGTAAGCGCTACCTACAAGGATAAAGCAGGCGTTCAGGCTACTTTTGAAAAAATAATAAGCCTTCCTTCACACAGATCTGATAATACTGGCCGGGTTAATAGTATCAATCGTTTTACAGCGGATTATTGGGGAGAATTTGAAAATAAATCGGTATTAGATGTAGGTTCAGGACTGGGCGTTTTTCCTTATCTTATGAAAACTAAGGGCTGGAATGTCACTGCCTTAGATCCAGATCAACGCGCCGCGCAACATATAAGTGAAGTTGTAGGAGTAGAAACCATTTGTGGCGACTTTTTTAATGTCAATTCTGATCAAAAATATGACCTTATTACCTTTAACAAGGTTCTTGAACATGTAAAGGATCCAATTGCAATGTTAGCGAAAAGTAAGGATAACCTTGCAGAAGGAGGATTAGTCTATGTCGAAGTTCCTGACGGAGATATTGCGGCTCTTGATGGTTCTGAAAGAGAGGAATTCACAATCGATCATTTATACATATTTAGTTTTATTTCCTTAGCGATTACAGCAGATAAGGCTGGGTTTTATCCTATTATGATTGAACGTCTGAAAGAGCCCAGTACAAAATACACATTAAGAACTTTTCTAAAAAGGAAAGAATAAGGCACTTTAAATCTAAAAATATGACAAGTTACGAAGAGGCAATTGCCCGTTGTTATTCCACCTGGGGTAAGACCTACTACGAAGAATACTATGGATCAAACAGTCCATACCCACCGGTTCATACAGAGCTGTTGCGCTCAATTTTGAAAGAAAATAAAGTTAATAATCTTCTGGACGCAGGATGTGGACCAGCCTCATTCCTTCGCGACGTTATCAAAGAAGGCTGGGATCTTTACGGTTTTGACCTCACTCCGGAAATGGTAGAAGAAGGGAAAAAAGTATTTGCTGATAATAATCTTGATCCTGAGCGTATATGGAAAGGAAGTATTATCGAAAAATCATCTTTTAGGATTCCAGTGGGAAACACACCGGAATTTGATGCAGCAGTGTGCGGAGGAGTTTTGCCTCACATTCCGGAGGAGCATGACGTTACTGTTATAGAAAATCTGCGCGATTCTGTTCGTCCGGGTGGTATTGTGGCACTTGAGGCGCGAAATCAACTGTTTGCTATGTTTACCATGAACAAGTATTCTTACGATCTTTTTGTAGAACAGTTTATCAGACCTGAAATTCTAAAGAAAAATCTTGGAGAGAATGCCGATAAAATAGATGAGGTGACCGAACAAATGAAATTTCAATTTCGTATGGATCTTCCTCCGGTTCGGAAAGGTAAGGCTGATGAGCCTGGTTACGACGAGGTTTTGTCGCGCACACACAATCCCTTTATTTTGAGGCAGCAATTTGAGCAAGCCGGTTTGAAAAATATAAAGACGATGTTCTATCATTACCATTGTGTACCGCCTATGTTTGCGGGGTCGATGGGAGGTGAGTTCATTCCGCAAAGTATAGCTTTGGAGGATCCTAATGATTGGCGCGGGCATTTTATGGCTTCTGCGTTTTATATGATTGGTACTAAGGCGTGATAGAACCTGTTAAATTACTTTTTTCGGAAGTTACAGATGACTCACGCACAAGGCATCATTTCTGTAATCTGTTAACAACTTCGTGGCTCCGACCAGAACGGGCACTACTTGATGCTTACATGGTGTCCGTTATAGAACCGTTTACGAAAAATTTGTCCGGAAACAGCCTTGATTGGGGATGTACAGATGCTAGTTTATCTTTTGCTATTCTTGGAGGAATATTTAAATTCGAGTATGACGACTATTTAGAAGTTGAATGGCTCAGCAAGCTGAATGAAATAAAAATCGGTTTAAATGTTGATTTTTTTGACAAAACATCTTCCTTATCCGTAGACCCTGTTCTAAAATCATCCGGTCGGAAATTTACACATGGGCTTTCGTGGAAGGAATCGCACGTACTTAAGGCAGAACGGTTTAAAATTCATGATTTATTGAGCTTTCAGGAATTCGAAAGAAAACTTCCGTATACAGATAACTTTTTTAATTTCATACTAGCGACTAATTTATTTTGGATTGAAGGTGAAATAGTTCTTAAGAATGTATTGGCAGATCTAAATGCAAAGTGCAAATTAGGTGCGAAGGTGTTAACAATATTTCCCCAAAAATCGGCTCCATTAACAATTGCTCAACAACTTGAAGGTGCTGACAAGGAATGGGTAAAAAAAATAGATAGGGGCATTAGTGCGAACCTACTAATGAATGCGATGACATTAGAAGAATTTACTGTGCTTTTTGAAAGCACGGGATTTAAAATTACAAATGTAGTAGAATTTTGCCCCGCCCTGATTTCTACGATTTACCAGATCGGCTTTCGGCCAATGTTCCCAGTATTTTTGAACATGTATGAAAAAATAAAAAAGGTTTCACCGGAGAAATTGATGGAGATTAAACAGCAATGGATCAACACCGTTTCAGATTTTATGCTTCCTCTTTGTGACAGTGAGTGGATGTCTAAAACAGGTATGCAGAATACATGGTATTTCTTTGAACTCGAAACTATTTAAGTATGGATGCCAGAGGAATGTTTCGATCTCTGTTGCCAGTATTGTGGTTGCGCCCAGAGAGCGCTATGTGGTATGGTTATATGCTTACACTTGCGAAAAAGTATTTGGGTGACCTAAAATCTCCTTCACTTGATTTTGGGTGCATGGACGGAGTCAATAGCTTTATCCTTTTGGATGGTAAATTTGATGATCAGTTTGACGTTTATAACGAAGTTCAATGGGATAAAGAATCACATAAACGTGCAACCTTAAGCAATGATTACTTTGATACCTTTGACGATTCCGAAAGTGTTTCAATCGAACGTGCAGCTTCAAAGAAATTTGATATGGGAATCGATTGGAAAGATTCCCACATTAGCAAATGTAAAAGGCTAGGCTTATATAACGAATTACAAAAGATAGATGTTGATCATCCTTTATTTAATGCTTCAGATGGTTACTTCTCCTCTATCTGGGCCCCCAATATTTATTGGATGCGAAATCTGGAGCCAATTATTGCAGAATTATCCCGGGTACTTAGTTCTGATGGTAAAATCGTAACTATAGGCCCAGGACCTATGCAAACAGAATATATGTATTACAAATATGCCAATTCTGATAACGAGGAGTGGTTAAGGAATTTAGATAGAGGGCGATATGAGAATTCATTGGCTTCCGGCAGAAGCTTAAAGGATTGGGAATTACTTTTTGAAGCAAATGGGCTATACGTCGAGAATTATGAAGCATTCATACCAGAAATTGTAGCTAAAGCATATGATATTGGGTTCAGGCCAATGTTTCCCGTTTTCATGAATATTTATGAGACCTTAAAGGTAAATTCTCCCGGAGACCTTATGGAACTTAAAAAGCAATGGATCGATACTGTGTACGATCTCGTATCCCCTTTATGTGATAGT
>Ga0194130_10001488_pt1 | contig 37540 bp, 33 predicted proteins | sample TA2KigsurfametaG_FD_160084 | JGI IMG/M metagenome (GOLD analysis project Ga0194130, IMG submission 160084) | Freshwater microbial communities from Lake Tanganyika, Tanzania - TA2015050 Kigoma 12 surface | ecosystem: Environmental > Aquatic > Freshwater > Lake | place: Tanzania: Lake Tanganyika...
GGAGCGGAGGCCTTGGTGGCTGGCTTGCTGTATGGGGCAGGACTTCGCCTGATGGAAGCGTTGCGCCTACGGGTGAAAGACCTGGATTTTCAGCGCCTGCAGATCACGGTGCGCCAGGGCAAGGGAGGCAAGGATCGCCACACGATGTTGCCGGCGCTTGTGGCCAAGCGGCTGCAGGATCATCTGCAGGTGGTGCGGGAGTTGCATCGCCAGGATCTCGCCGACGGCTATGGGAGGGTGCGCCTTCCCTACGCCCTGGCGCGAAAGTACCCCCATGCGCCGGTGGAGTGGGCCTGGCAATGGGTGTTTCCACACCATTCAGGAACTGATGGGTCACCAAGACATCAAAACCACCATGATTTACACGCACGTTCTCAACCGAGGCACCCTGGGCGTCCGCAGCCCTGCCGATCTTTTGTAACAGGACAAACCCTTATAGGCGGATCCGCCTATCAAACCCGGATCGGCTCCGACTTGCGCCAAACCATCTGCCGCGCTTCGGATCTCACGGTCAGCCGCCCAGGCCCACCCGCTCTTATGCGGCCAGAACGGAGGGAGTCGGGGTATTATGCGGGTCCGCCCAAATACTGTTAGATCGACACCAAAAGACTTATGAACCAAGCAGAACTGGATCTGATTGCGCAAGAGTCTAAGGAAAGGATGGCGCATTTTGTAACACAGTATGTTACGCCTATTTCACGATCTGATAGCCCTGATTACGGTTGGGCTGGAGGAACTGGCTCATACACGTGGCTAGGAGATTCACTAGGTGCATATCTTTTGACAAATGAGCACGTTGTTAACAATTCAGAAGCGCACCTTATCTGTCATTTACCCATGCCGAATCAAGAATATGTAGTTGTTGAAAAGTCATTTCATTCGTGGCCTGAGCCAATCGACTTTGCATGTGCGCCCATCAATCTAAAGATTCTTTCAGATGAAAAAGATTATCTCTGCCTAGATCAGTTCGACGACAGATATCATCCGGTAAATCATGAGCTTCTCTTCTTCCTGGGATTTCCAGGAACTACTCTATCAAGATGGGATCCGGCAAATGAGAATAGAACCCTGTACTCTTGGGGAAATGAACTTGAAGTGCCGGGTTATCCATTTCTAACCCAAGCCGTAGCTGAATCGCTTGATATGGTGCCGAGTAGATACAATCAAGAATTCCACGAACTGATTCACTATCCTGGCGAGGCAAGGCGTGAGGCAAATGGTGAGATGATTGAGGTACGCAGTCCTCGTGGCCTCAGCGGGAGCCTACTCTGGGATACAAAACGTGTAGCTTGTTATGCAAGTGGTATTGAGTGGCAACCTGAGTATGCACGGGTCTGTGGCATGATTTGGTTGGCTGGGGAGGAGTCTCCAGTTCTTGTGGCAACTCGGATTGAGCACATCCTTGGGAAGATCCAGACGCTATTTCCGCGCCCTGCGATCTAACAATGCCATACACCAGACCCGCAATGCAGATGGTCTTACTCCATTGATGTGGCTCGCGGGCTGGTGATGGCAAGCGTTCGAAGGATCAACAGAGCAAGATTTCAGCTTGTATTTGCTTCGTAGTTGCAATCTTGTCACTATATGCCGTTGGTAAACAATTGCGCGAGTGCTAACAATGAAGTAAGCATGCTTTTAGTTTATACCTTGGGGGCCAGCATAGCTCGCATCTGAGTATTGCTCGGACTTGAAGATATCCTGGTTCTTTATCCAATTTCCAGCGGCTGGCCTCATGGCTCGGGATCGTGGTTTTGTATCCTGGTGAACGTTTATAGGCGGATCCGTATATAGCGACAGGGTCTTGGCGAGGTACAATGTAAAGCATTGCCACGACAGGGATCTGGCCATGGCTCCAGCTTGCAGCCGATGTGATAGGCGGCAAAAACTGTGCAAAAGCACTTCATACGAGGATCCGTCCATACAGTGTTAGGTGCTCACATGTCTTATCCTACAGTTAGCAACATTGCGTTAGTATGAAATTCGCATATGAAGACCTCAGTGATGACCAGTTTGAAGAGCTGATCGTGCTCCTCTGTCAGCGCATCCTTGGGATGGCCGTGCAGGGTTTTGCCAAGGGTCCCGATGGTGGTCGCGATGCCAAGTTCATCGGCACTGCAGATCTCCATCCAAGCAGAGCTGCGCCTTGGGTCGGCACGACCGTAGTCCAGGCAAAGCACACTAATGGCTACAATAGATCTTTCTCTGAGTCAGACTTCTTCAGCAAGACCCGCTCGAGCACCGTGCTTGGCAAGGAGATTCCGCGCATCAAGAAGCTGCGAAAGGAGAAGCAACTTGACCATTACATGCTGTTCGCTAACCGCCGCTTGGCAGGCAATGCAGAAGCTGAAATACGAGAATACCTCGCTGAGAAGTGCGGAATCCCATTGAACTCGATTTATATATGTGGCGTTGAGCAATTAGAACTGTGGTTGAAGAACTTTCCCGAGGTGGTGAAAGCAGCGAATCTGGATCCAGTCGATTCGCCCCTCATCGTCAGCCCGGAAGATCTTGCTGAGGTGGTGTTGGCTCTCGCGCGCAATCGGGTTGGCCTAAATTCGGTACTCGACGATCCACCAACTCCACGTGTAAGCTACGAAGACAAGAATATCATCAACAACATGAGCGGCGGCTACGCCAAGGAGCAGCTCCGGCGATACCTGAAGGAGACGGCGCAGATACATGCCTTTCTTGCTGCGCCCGAGAACATTGAGCTATTGCGTCAGTACGAGTCAGTGGTCGACGAGTTTCAGATGAAGATCATCGCTAAGCGCAAGGACTACCAGACCTTCGATGAGGTAATGGAGTACTTGGTGGACCTACTGTTCGGACGAGATGCGGTTCTCCGCCAGCGCGCCCACAAGCGGCTGACGCGAGCTATTCTATTCTATATGTACTGGAACTGTGACATCGGGGAGGTGGGCAATGCTTAGACCGACCAAGCACTCGCACCCTGATCGCACCGTGATCAATGTATCGTTGCTACTACTATCACGGCTTAAGGTGCGACGTTTCGACGAATATGACGTGCTGCGCAAGTTCGCCAAGAAAAATGTTGTTGGCGGCGATGTGCTGTTCTTGCCTGCGCTCAACTTGCTTTATCTATTGGGCCTAATCGAGTATCGCCCTAAGACTGACGTCGTGGAGTACGTGGGACCTAATGAAACTATCTAAGCTCTACAGCAATAAGCCGGACTTGTTCGAGCCCGTGGAGTTCGCTGCGGGCCTAAACGTTGTCATGGCCGAGATACGCTTGCCGGAGAATCGGAAGAAAGATACCCATAATCTTGGAAAAACAACGCTCGGGCGTCTGCTTGACTTCTTGCTCCTTTCAGGCAAAGATCCAAAGTTCTTTTTGTTCAAGCATCTCGACTTGTTCGAGATGTTCGTCTTCTTCCTTGAGGTGGAGCTGGCAGACGCCTCTTTCGTGACAATTCGGCGCAGCGTGGCGGATGCAACGAAGATTAGCTTCAAAAAGCACAAGGCTGCTCGGCAGGACTTCTCGGACCTGTCTTTGCTTGAATGGGATCATCACGACGTCAGCTTCGAGCGTGCGAAGGAGTTGTTGGACGGGGTGCTCGACTGGCGTGCGCTGAAACCGTGGTCATATCGAAAGATTTTGGGTTATCTGCTGCGCTCGCAGGATGATTTTCGTGAGGTGTTTCAGCTTCGCAAGTTCGCATCGAAGCACTCCGACTGGAAGCCATTCCTAGCCCATATTCTTGGCTTTGAGGCTGAGCTAGTCTCAGCCCATTATAAGAAAGAACACGATCTTTCTAAGAAGCAGGAAACCGCGCAGACCATCAAGAATGAGTTGGGAGGATCTGTCCAAGACATCAGCAAGATCGAAGGCATCCTCTTGCTCAAGCAGATGGATGCCGAGAAGAAACAGAATCTGCTGGATGCGTTTGATTTCCGTGCCCAGGACAAGGATCGTACGAAGCAGGTGGTGTATGAGATCGAGGATCGTATCGCAACGCTCAATTCAGAGCGATATTCGCTAAACCAACAGCGCAAGAAAGTGCTGGCATCTCTTGAGGAAGATCAGATATTGTTCAATCCTGACGAAGCGCAACGGTTGTTCGCGGAAGTTGGCGTCTCCTTTATCGGGCAGATCAAGAAAGACTTCCAGCAACTGATAGCATTTAATCGTTCGATTGTCGAAGAGCGCCGAGGCTATCTACAGGAAGAACGCACCGACATCGAGGCCGAGTTGAAGCGCGTCAACGCCGAACTTAGCACGCTAGGGAAGAAGCGCTCGGATATGCTTTCTTTCTTGAGTGGAACGGACACCTTCGTGAAGTACAAGCAGCTCTCGGACGAAATGGTCACGCTCCGCGCCGATATTGCCAACTTGGAACACCAGCGAGGGTATCTGCATAGGTTACAGGGCTTGCGGACGGAGATTCGGACCATGATCGAGGAGCGTAGCCATCTGCAGGCCCAAATCGAAGCTGACGTTGAAAAACAGAACTCGGACCAAGACAGCTTGTTTTCTACTACCCGCGTCTTCTTCAGCGAGATCGTTGAGGAGGTCATCGACCGCAAGGCACTGTTAAGTGTCGCGCCAAACCAACACGGCCACCTTGAGTTCAAGGCCGATATTCTCGATGAATCTGGTAATACAACCAGCGCCGCTCTTGGTCACACCTATCGCAAGCTGCTGTGCGTGGCTTTTGACTTGGCGGTACTACGTGCTCGCTTGGACGCTAAGTTCCCGCGCTTTGTTTATCACGATGGCGTGTTTGAGTCGCTGGATGATCGTAAGAAGGAGAACCTTCTCATGGTCATGCGCCGGTATTCCGAACTTGGGCTGCAGTCGATTATTACCCTGATCGACTCCGATCTTCCCTCTCGCACCCCGGAGGATAGTCCCGTGTTCGCTGATAGTGAAATTATCCTTACATTGCACGACGAAGGAACGGAGGGGCGACTTTTCAAGATGAAAGCTTGGTGATCACACCTAACATCATCATTCACCCGACCCGACCAGAAGTCACTTGATTTGCGCATACACCATTGCGGGCGGGTGATGATGAGGGTTCGAAGGATCGGGCTTCCAACCAAATTTATAGTACCTCTGCCGCTTGTTTTATGATTCTTTCTCGGAACCCATGTCAAACTGCGTAATGAGCCTTGCACTCAAGCATGTAGCACGCAATAGCTAGCAGGCTAATCATATCGCCGCTCCTCAAAGTCCTTTCAGGAAGTCTGTTGTTCCCTCGCTCTAAGAAGTCAAAACACTATTAAAGACTCGTTAAGCTCTCTAAGCATGTCTGCATGCGGATAAGCATGTATGTGCGCAACCTCATTCATGGGTCAATGGATGTCACGAGTCTGCCAGGCTTCCTGTAAAGAAGTGGAAAAGCGACGCCGGCGATACCGGGTCCGTATAAAATCCCCACTTCTTTACCGTAAAATCCACTAGACCCATTGCACCGCAGGCCTTTTGGAGTATGTTTCCAGTATCCCATCGGCTGCATAGGCCGACAACGGCACCCGCCGCAGAGCGGATACCGGACCCGCCCATACAGTGTTAGACAAATAAATGGTGTGCTGTGAGGCAGAGCTGAACAAGGGTGATCACTCCCTGCAAGTCTGCAAAAGTGTAACAAGCATGGCAGAACAGAGTCCATTCAGCCACGTGGTACGCCTAAATCATTTGCTGCCTCTAATGGGCGCAGATCTTATCTGCAAATAGGAAGAAGTAGTCTTTGGCACTCTATGCTTGCGCTGGAAGCAGTGGGGCGCTGCACCTACCTAGGTGCGATACATAGGACCTTCGCCCCGGGTATTTGAGTAGAGAATCAAAAGCCGTCGAGCACGTCGCAGCAACGCGTATCTTCGAGCAGCCGATATTGCCCAAATTCGAGCAAGGATGGCCAATAGAAACGAGAATACAATCGACACCAGGACGACCCACGAAAACTCCCCTTCAATTCCGCGACTAAGAAACAGAAATGGCATCATAATTATATAAAGCAGAGTCGTGCAGCCGTAAAGATAGAAAACGATGTTGGCCAACCTTCCTTCAATCGTATTGGAGAATGGTGGCACTATCTTTTTATACCAGATCCGCTGGTCATAGGTTAATTTTGCTAACTCATCTTCTTGGATAGATGTTTCTCGTACATAGCTGATAATCTCAGCAAGTTCGAACTTGAGTGCTTTTCTCAATCTGTCGCTATCCTCGCCGATACTCGCAAGGAGCTTTTCAATCAGTTCTACGCGCTTTATCTGGTATTCTATGTCCTTGGTCTTTCCGGACAATCCAGAGGAAGTGGTAACGATCGAAACAATAGCGCCAACAAGTGGCCCTACAACTAGTGGCAGTAGACTTTGAAATGACTCCTGCATATAAGCTAAGGAATAGTGCTTCTGCGCCCCACTTTAGTGGACCATGCCTTCAAGGATCAGCTGGCCTTGTAAAGCCGCTCTATATCGCTGGAAGTCTTCTGGGGGGCGCCTTCGGAGAGCCGCTTGAGGCGTGGCGTCATTTTGGTGCTGCTCTGTCAACGCCTACGCTTCTTGATATGAGGCAAGTCTTCCATGTTTAGGCTCTCATTCATGGGAGACTGTTGAATGATGACAGAATGGAATCTCCCAGGATGAATTAGATGAGATGCATGTAGTTCCGCCGATGAGGTTTCTAGATAAATGATAGCTGCTGAATCAACTTTCATCGATCGGCACAAACTTCTACCGAGGTGGCCATGGTTCCGGCATGGAACAGCTTGAGGAGTTTGGAGATCACCTGATCGGCGTTGTGGTGTTTACGACTTATGGGACTTTATACTCGAGAAGTCTGGCCGGTGAAAGTGCTTGGATTTATTCTGGCTCAGCGTCTTTGTCCAGACATTGTCTAACAAGCCCCTCGAGTGGACAGGCCACCACCGTTTCTCTGCTTGTGCTCTGGACCACCTGCCTGCCACTCAGGGGCAGCGTTATGCCGCTTAATCTCGGCGAGAGGCTAGCTGAAAAGCTACCTATTTGCATCCAAGTGAGATTATTGATGAGACGACCAGTGATCAAGTAAAGTTTAAGGCTGTAGAAAAAAGGAAGCATTGGGAGCCACTCAATGATATAATTACAAAGTTTGAGTAGTAATATCTCTGCAATAATGCCTATCCCAGGCTAGGGAATTATCCTAGGGGCGCTAGCGATCTGAGCATTGCGGCGATCGCAGGGCGGTAAAGGTCAGCGCCTGGCCCGATAGCTTTGGATTGAGACTCAGTAGGTAGGGCACCGCCTGAGCTGCCCAGGGCTGGGGATCAATGTATGTGCCGGCTTTGGCTGCTCCGTGGATAGTGGCTAGGGCCTGGGTGTTCACCGCCCCCGGCGATAAGGTGACGGCCCCCATGCCGGCGGGTAGGTCCTGGGCGAGGGCCTGGGTCAGCCCCTCGATCGCCCACTTGCTGGCGCAGAAGGGCGCGGCCCCCGCTGCCCCCACCCTCCCCCAGCGGGCGCTGAGGTTGACCACCATGCCCTGCCCCCTTGCGACCATCGCTGGCAACGCGGCCCGTAGCAGGTTGACGGTCCCGCCCAGGTTGACGTCGAAAGTGCGATCGCACAGCTCCGCCGGAATTTCCCACAGTGGACCCAGTGGGTGCATCACCCCGGCGTTGTTAATTAATAGATCGGGCGGCAATTCCGCGATCCATTGTATTACCCAGCGATCTACCTGGGCGGCGTCAGAAATGTCCACGGTGGCAAAGCTGTGTGGGAATGGGTGCTGGTGTTGGAGGGCTTCGATCGCCTCTCTGTCCACATCGCATCCCACAACACGGTGCCCTTGGGCGATAAATTCCTCCGCTAGAGCGCGGCCCAGGCCTTGGGCCACGCCTGTAATGACCACGGTCTGCATGCTAAGTCTCTGCGCGTTGCTGCCCCAACGCTACCCAGAACTGAACCAAGAAATCACCATATCCATAGTTGAGGTGCTTGATCTGGGCGAAGTGGCTAGTGTGGAGTCCGGGTAGGGCATGCATGGGCAAGGCGGGTCTGGCGTGGTGCTCTACGTGCCAGCAGTTGCCGTTGGTAAACCAGTCCATGAATCGGCTGGGCTGAATTGTGCGGCTGTTGACGAACGGATCAGTGCTGATGGGCTCGCAGCCCCAGTGCTCGGGCAGCTCGATCAGGGCGTGGATAGGGCTAGCAAACAGCAGCGGCACTGCCCAAAGCTGAAGTGCCAAGGTGCTGTGAAAGGCCAGGGAGAAGGCGACGGCCAGTACGATCGCGCCAGCAAACACCCAATACCCCTGCTGGATTTCCGCCAGACGAGCAGCGCTGAGGTTGTGTCCTGTCTTGCCCATGTCGGCTCGGAGAGCAGGGCGATCGCCCCGCAGCGCCATGCCTATTCTCTGCACCACTGCCCGGTAATGGGCCAGCATCGAAAGGTGCAGAATAATACCCGTCGGGGTTGCCAGTTGCTCAAAGTCGTAGGCAAAAGACTCTTCATCGTCGGCGGTGCCCAGGGCGCGGTGGTGGTGGAGGTGGGTCGCTCGGTAGCGGGTGAAATCCACCAGCAGGGGCAGACCCAGAGCTGTGCCCACCCAGCGCTGCCAGCCGCCGCCATAATGTTTTTGGTGAATCAGCTCGTGCTCTAGCTCAATCCCGTGGGCAAATATAGCGCCCAATCCCAGCTGGGCCAAGAGCTTCAGAGGCCAGGGCATCAGCACGATGAGTGTACCGAATCCGATCACAAGCGCGCCATACAAAGCCAGTTTCCGGTAGAAGATCTGGGCAGCGGGTGAGTGTTTCACGGGGAGACTAGGTGGGTTGGGGATAGGGGTGGTGTAAAGGGTGTGGAGCAGCGGTCCTCACCCCCAGGTGCTCTCCCAATGGCAGAGGGGAGCCGGAAGGATTTTTCAAACTCCCTCCCCCCGGGAGAGGGAATAAGGGTGAGGGCAATCAGTAATTTCAGTCTGATGAACGCTAATCGACTATTTGGGCAAGCGCCGATCGCAGCGGCGTTTCCAGATAGGCAAACCGCTCCGTCAACTGGCCCTGGTGGGTGACGACTGCCCGCGCCACGTCGGCAGGCAGGCCCTGAAGCAGGCCCCGCTTCTCCCTGTCGGCGGCGATCAGTCCCTCCAGGTAGGGCAGCAGCATGGTGCCAAAGGCCACCGACGCATCCACCGGTAGCCCGGCGCAGAGGTTGTCGATCGCCATCACCGTCACAGTGCCGGCCTCAAACGATTGGGAAACCTGCTCGGTGACGGGGTCGTAGTCGAAGGTGGGGTGGTGGAGGTCGCCAGCGGCAACGCTACACGCCACGCTCCCGTCGGGAGGATCGCAGCTTAGGTCGCCCACCACCTGGAGCCGCTGGGGTCGATCCTGCCAGGCGGCGCGAAACTCCGGCTGGGGCAGAAGCTTGGGAAGGTGCGGCGCATAGAACACGCAGTTGAGCAGTACCGTCAGATTGTTCAGCATCTCCGGCAACAGGCTGCGGTGGCTGAAGGGGTCAGCGGCGTACTCGGCGGTATCGAAAATTCCTGCCCCGTTGCGCAACAGATCGGCCTTGGTTAGCGGGCAAAGCACTAAACTAGGCTCGGTGGACTGGGCTACGTTGGCTAGCTCGCCAGCCGCGACAATCCGGTGGGGTAGATGCTGAAAAATGTCGATTGCCCCCTGGCCCACGTTGCCCAGCCCAGCCACCGCAAACACCGCCGGATAGTGGCCGAAGCCCGTCGCGGTCGGGTTCTGGCGAATGGCCTCGGCCAGTTCACCCAGGTGAGCCAGGGCAGCGGCCAAGTCGGGGTAGTCGTAGATGGGGCGCAACTGGCTGAACATCGAGGGCGTACCAAGGGACTTAAGGCGATTGCCCAGGGCGCGCAGGGTTTCGAGCATGCCTGCGTGGCCCGCCGATCGCCCAAAGAAAACCGTGCGGTGGCCCGCCTCATCCACAATGCTCTCGTAGTCCACCAGGGTGATACGGCGATCGAGCAACTCCTGCAAAATCGGCATATTGCCGGACTGGCCCTTGATCACGTGGGCAAAAACTAGGTAAGTCTTACCGTCGATCAGCTGCTCCGGGTAGACCTCCTTAATGCAGAGTATGATGTCGGCCTCAGACAGGTCTTCTTTGACGGTGGCCCCGGCGTTGGAGTAGGCGGCATCGGCGTACGCCCGCAGCCGTGAAGGCTGCACCAAAAATGTCACCTGGGGAAACCGGGCCAGAATCAGCGCCACCTGCTCCGGCAGCAGTGGTGTGCGGGCTTCAAACTTGCGATCATTCTCGCGGCGGATGGCGATGGTGATGGGAGTCGTCATAGGGACATGAATGTGAAAACAGCTCAGGCAAAAACAACTTGTCGTCTAACTCGCCTTGCCAAGGGGGTTGGGGAGATTTTCAGGGAGTTTCCTGTGAAGCGTGAACCTTTCTGCAATGTGGGTTTAATCCCCCCGAATCCGTGCGACAGGGTGTTCTCCCTGCGTCCCTCCTTGTGAAGGGGAGTAAATCTTGTGGGAAAGGTTAGATTTCCACCAGCTTTTGGTGGACAAAGAAGTCGTCGTAGGTGCCGCGATCGCGGATTACCACCATATTTCCGCCCGCATAGGCTACCTCTGCTGGATAGGGATGCAGGGCAAAGTTGGTCAGCGAGTGATTGTAGCCGTAGGCGCCGCAGTTTTGGATCGCCACTACGTCGCCTATGGTAATGTCCTCCGGCAGCGATACCTCCCGAACCATAACATCCACAGGCGTCGGTAGCTGCCCCGCTAGCACGGCGGGCCGCATGGGGGAGTCGCCCTTGCCCAGCACCCGCAGGTAGCGGCTGGCGGGCTGCATGGCCGGGGTGCGGTACAGGTTGTGGATACCACCGTGGAGAATGACAAACCGCTGGCCCTGGGATTCTTTGACGTCCAGCACCTCGGCCAGATAGTAGCCCGCCTCCCCGATCAGGTAGCGGCCCATTTCCAGAATGCAGTGGTGAGGTTTGGCACCAGATGCAAAGTGTTCTGCCAGGGCCACCCCGAAGCCCACCGTGTCAAACTCCTCATCGACGTCGTTGTAGGCAATGCCGATGCCGCCGCCAAAGTCGAGTGTGTGGACGGGAATGCCGGAGGCGTGCAGTTTGGCGGCGATCGCCGCCGTGTTTTGCCAGGCCGCCAGCAGCTGCCGGTAGTCCAGCACGTTGCTCTCGGTAAACACGTGAATACCGCGAAACTCCAGGTGCTTCATTTCCAGCAGTGCAGCTAGGGTGGCCGCCATGGCCGCCTCATCCACACCAAATTTGCTGGCCCCCTGGCCGTTCATCGCGATGGGCTTGAGGGTGTCGCAGGCCGGTCCATCAGCCTCACCGGAACGAACCTCACAGCTATTGGCGCTGCGATAGGCCGGGTTTACCCGCAGCAACACCGGCTGCACGACGGCCTGGGCCGCCGCCAGTTCATCCAGCCGCCGTGCTTCGCCAATGGATTCCACCACCACCAGGGCCACACCCTCTGCCAGGGCCGCCAATAACTCCTGGCGACTTTTGCCAGGGCCCGTAAAGACAATCTCCTCTGGGTCAAAGCCAACCCGCAGCGCCGTGATCAGCTCCCCTAGGGAACTCACCTCCGCCGCCGCCCCCAGCTGGGCAAAGCGCCGACAGATGGTCAGGTTGGCGTTGGCCTTGAGCGCGTAGTGCAGCCGAAAGTTGGGCGGCAAGCAGCCCTGCAGCTGCTTGTACCGCCGGGCAATGAGATCGAGGTCATACACGTAGAGCGGCGAACCGTAGCTCTGCAAGGCTTGGCCCAGTACCTGGTCAGTTAAGTACTCAATCGGCATAGTAGGGTGGTGAGTAAGGTGGTGAGAATCAAATACCATTGTTGAAGCGTACCACCACCAATCCTTAGGTTATAGAGCCAGCAACCGCCACCGACTCAAACCAGCAACCGTTTTGGTTGTGGCGCATCCGTTACCTAACGCTACTCGGAAGATCCTCATTGTCACCGAAGAAGTCGGCTCGGTTTGACCCGCCCACATTGGGGAAGGCCAAGAAGACCAGTAAATGAAACCCACCTTTCATAAGGGCAGCGTTAGTTAAATCGGGATGCTCGGCTCCACGGTTGAAGATCCGAAGAACGTAAATGGTAAAACTCTGAGGCGTGCGCTTGGGTCAGAACCTCAAGATATGAGGTGGCATCAGGTAGCTATGGTGCCGGGGCCACAACAAAGATCAGCAGTAGGTCCAGGGCGATAGCCCTATACAGCCTGGGAGGGAGGGAGGCTAGAGCAGAGAACGAGGTCCACCACAACGACGTACCGCGCTCACCCCCGGGCGCTGGAGTTGACAGTCACCGGAATGGCAAGCAGCCCCCAAGCATACTGTGAGGGGACAGCGGGCTCAAAGTCATTGGCCAAGCTGAGGTCGTCGCACACCGCCGGCACGATGCCGGCATCGAAGGAGAAGCGACCGGGGCCGTTGAACAGCAGGGCGAGGCAGCTGCCGCCCAGATAGAGCAGCACCAGCTCCAGCACATAGATGTTGAAGCCGGCGGTGGAGCTGTGCTGGTAAGCAGCCACCGCCATCGTGCTGCTGAGGGCCAGGGCACCGAGGGGAGTGAGCAGGCCGAGGATCACCAGCCAGCTGACGATCAGCACCGAGAAGCCGGCGGCGTAGGCGAAGACCAGCGAGAAGGGCAGGTGCAGAGAGTCCACATAGAAGTTAGCGAACTGCTGGGGATCGGCGAGCTTTTCCTGGCCGTGGTGTACCGTCGGCCCGCCCATGCTCAGCCGCATTAGCAGCAGACCAACGGAAGCCAGCAGGCCTGGGCGCTGCTGGTAGGCGCGCACGGCTGGTGCGACTGCCGTGAAACCAGCCAGGGGAGCAGATCTTGCGGCGGGCTCGTCCATCGCGACGAACCTGTTCATCGCGACGAACCAGAGGGCGACACAGGCGGCCATGAAGCCGCCGAACAGCTCAAGCAGGGACTTGATTACCCATAAGCCTCCGCGACCCTGAGCCTCCTTTCGGTGCATGGCATACAGCAACAGACCGCATTGGCGATCCGCTCCGTCATCGCCGCCAGCGAGAAGCGCCTATTGAAGCGGAAGCAGTGGCCGCCGAGGTACCGCCTGGCGTACTTGTCAAAGTTGAAGGCGTGGAAAGTGCCGTTGAGGCTGGTCTTGAGGTTGCCCAGCACCGTGTTGATCCAGCGAAACTGAGGAAGATCGTTGGGGTGTCTGCCACCGGTGACGATGACCTCGTGGCTGCAACCTGCTGCGGTGACCGAGCGAAAGCAGGCCAGGCCATCGGAGAGAACGGCGCTGCCGGGAGCCAGGTGATCTCTGGCCCAGGTGGCGATCGCCTCGGAACTGAAGCCAGCCACCGGAGTGATTTTGGCGTGTATCGGGTGACCTGCCTCATTCACGGAAACAGCTGCGACAATGGGAATCTTGTTCTCCGATCCGCGACCTGCCTTGCCACCCGGGCGTTCTCCGCCGAGGTATGCATCATCGATCTGGATCTTTCCCCGCAGCACGTAGGCATCATCCCGATCGCTCATGGCCCTCAGAATCTTGTTGTGAAGAAGCCAGGCCGTGTCATAGTTAACTCCCAGATGGCGACTAAGCGCTAGAGAAGAAATGCCGGTTTTGGCCTGCCCGATCAAATAGAAGGCCTGAAACCAAGTGGTGAGAGGCAACTACTGCTTTGCAGAAGCCTGGCGGCTAGGTGGCCTGCATGATCGTGCCGGCCGTAAGAGTGGCCTGATGGCCACAGGTGCGGCACTGATAACACTTGAGCCGTCGCCCGTAAACGAGACCATGCTCATGGCCACCGCAGCGTGGGCAGCGGAACCCATCTGGCCAGCGAGCCTTCTCCAAAGCAGCCTCACATTGCTCCTCAGTGCCATAGAGGCGCAGGAACCGGCGCAGTGAGAGGCCTTTCTGGAACTGGATCGCGCTGCGGGCCATGACTTGACTGGTATTTGTGTACCAGTCTACGGCCGCGTCTGCCAGTGCGAGGAGCGAGCTAGGTAATCAAGATGGTTTTTTCCCCAGGGCCACCGCTGGCGCGATGCCCGACAGGAAATGGAGGGCAGGCATCACCTGGACCCGAGCCTGGTGCAGCGCGCCGTGCGCGCAGCCGTGCAGGCGGCGGGGATCAGCAAGCCAGCCACCTGCCACAGCTTCCGTCATTCGTTCGCCACACACCGCCTGGAGCAAGGCTCCTACATCCGTACGATTCAGAAGCTGCTGGGTCACAGTGATGTAAAGACCACCATGATCTACACCCATCTCTTGAATCGCGGACCCTCAGGGGTGCGCAGCCCCGCTGACCTGCTTTGAAGCCTGGGATGTTATGCGGACCGCGTAACAAACCATGACGACGTGGAGGGGGCTGTGGTCTTGCTAGGAGTAGGGAGTTGGTTGCCAGGAGGTGTACCATCGGTAGCTTATGCGGCAAAAGCCGCCAAAGGGCAAACTATGCGGTCCTACGAACTGTTCGAATGTTTATGCATTTATTTTGGCATCTTCCGTTATAAACAGTATAATTCTGGAGAACAGTTGATCCCCGTCTTATCAGATTCCTCGTGAAGTCAGCTCGTCGTCAATGAGCGGAAGCAAGAATACCGTACACGGAAGAATCAGAATCTTGGCTTGTTCTGGAATGCCTAGCAAGGTTGAGAAACTATCATTGATGCTCAAGGCCCAGACCAAAAAAGAGACAACCGACAAAGAATAGTAGTGACGCAGGAGTTTTTCTGATTCCTTAAGGCGGCGTGCAGATTGCCGGAGATATAAATCTGTTCCGGTACCCCAATTAACGTAATTACGATAGTTGCCACCTTGCCTGTTGGTCCGGGGGCCAGCGGAGCATAAAACGCCAAAGCCTCTCCAGGGATGTACTTGATAAGTTTTGATTGGTAATCATCCTCTGCCGCGGGCTGGGATGCTTGGTCATCCTTAGGTGTTGATGCTATTCCCTCTACCTTAGGTATGTAATTCAGCACTAAACCAGTGTGATGACCCCTTGAAGGGTAAGCGATGGTGCCAGGCATTGATGCTTCTTGGGACTCTTCCCTACCATAACAAAAACTCCTTTGTTCGACAAGCGTGGTGCTCTTATGGCCAGAGGCATAAGTAGGTGAATGGTTTAAGTCTTTCTGGCAAACCCGAAGGTAGCGCGAAGTGGCTCCCGAGAATCGACATTTTAAATGCGATCATCGTGCGGGCAAGTCCAAAATCATCGATTTCAGCATAAGTCTTGATGGCGATATAGAACTGGAAACAGGAACTGCTCAGTACCTTATGCTGCGGCTAAGTTCTTGGAGAATTCCGGAGAGACTTCTGTCTATTTGAAAGTTTGCATTGATTGTGGCCCGTATGATGCCAAATTCATCACAAAGGCATTTTCGAGATATTGCTGGTGCAATAGGTACTAGTAAGGATTGCTTCGAAGCAGGCCTTTCGGGTCAACGCTACCGCTTGAGTAGCCTGAGAGGTTGCACGCGTGTTGCTTGCGAAGCCGCTGCCACTGGACGTTGTCGGTCGGAAGCGACACTTCGAACAAGCCCCTCGAGTGGACAGGCCACCACCAACCTTCAGCTACTCCGCCACAGGCTCCCTGCCTGCCACTCAGGGGCAGCGATCGACGGCCTGCGCGATTGGCAAACCGCCCTGCGCCGCAGCCTCGCCCAGCCGCCCCCCCAGCTGCTGGTGGCCGCCCGCACCGACGCCGGCTTCGGCGCCAGCCGCGCCAAGTTGCTGCAATTCGCCGCCGAAACCAACAGCCCATTCCTGGAAACCAGCGCCCGCACCGGCCACGGCTGCGCCGCGCTCACCGCCGCCATCGCCGCCACCATCCCCTGGGATGACTTGACGCGCCACACCTCGCCCCTGCTGTTCCAGCAGCTCAAGGCCGCGATCCTGCGCCTGCGCGATCAAGGCACCACCCTGCTCACCTACAAGGATCTGCGCGAACGGCTGCTCAGCCAATTCCCCAATCTTGACGACGCCACCCTGCGCACCGTGCTCGGCCTGCTCGATGGCCCCGGCGTGCTCAAGCAGCTCGATTTCGGCGATGTCGTGCTGCTCAAACCCGAGTGGCTCGGCGTTTATGGCCAGGCGGTGGTGCGCGCCCTCAAGCAGGCCGAACCCCAGCTCGGCGCCCTGCCCGTCGGCGCCATCAGCGCCGCCGAGCTGCCCTTCGCGGATCAGCCGCGCTTGGAGCGCTCCGAGGAGCCGTTGCTGCTGGCCGAGCTGGAACGCCAGCTGCAGGAGCGCAAGATATGCCTCCGCCAGGGCGGCCGGCTGGTGTTCCCCAGCTTCTGCGGCCTGGAGCGGCCCGCCTCACCGGCCCTGCCGCCCCGTTTCATGAGCTACGCGGTGCGCGGCTGGCTTGATGAGCTGCACGCCACGCTGGTGGTGACCCTGGAGGAAACGCGCGTGTTTCAGCTCCAGGAGCTCTGGCGCGATGCCGCCGCCTTTTGCACCGTCGCCAGCGACGGCAGCCGGCCCGGGGCGCCCGCCAGCGGCCCGGCGCTCGCCCCCAGCGGCCCTGCCCTCGCCGTGCAGCTCCAGCGCGACAACGCCAGCGAGGGCACGATCACCGTGCACACCGCCGCCAGCCTCAGCCTCACCGCACGGGCCCAATTCGCCCAGCTGATCCACAGCCACCTGCGCAACGCGGCCGAATCCGTGGAACGTCGCCGCCACTGGCTCTGCCCCCACTGCCATGCCCCCAAGGGCAATGAGGCCGTGCTGATGCAAAAGCTGGAGCGCGATGGCGAGCAGGCCCGGGTCACCTGCGATGCCTGCGACAAGCCCATCCCCCTCTACGACGACCTCGAACGCCTGCTCGCCGATCCCGAGGTGCGCCGCCAGGCCGCTGCCCTCGCCAACGAATCGCCCCAACTCACCGCCCGCCGCAAGGGCAAACTGTTGCTGCTTGAAGTGGGCGCCCGCCTCACCAGCGCCAATCAAAAGTGGCAAGAGGTCACCCCTGATGAAGACGACGGCATCGACCTGCAGGTGGAATTCACCGACGACGACGGCAACGGCACCGGCCGCTACCTCTACCTCCAACTCAAGGCCGGCCCCTCCCACCTCCGCCGGCGCGCCGATGGCCGCGAGATGTTTGCCATCAAAAAACCCCGCTGGATACACACCTGGACCCAGCAGCCCGGGCCGGTGATGCTCGTGATCGGGCGGGAAGCTGGCTTTGATCTCGATGCCGAGTGTGACGATGAGGTTGCTTTTCCCCATACCACAACAACCGCAGAACGTATACTTTCGGCCGCTATTGTTCAGAGATTGAAATCTCGCCACAGCGAGTTCTTTTCCACCTCCCGCTCAGGCTCCCGCGCCTTCCCTGATGTGCGCTGGATGGAGATCAGCAGCGTTCTCCAACGCGAACTCGCCGCCGGCCGCCGCCCCGAGGAGATCAAGCAGATCGAATTCGAAGGCGAACCCCTGGACATGGCCAGCGTGCTGCGTTGGCGTCGCAGGATCCTGGCGGAAGCGGCCCCTGCAATCTGAGCTGGTTGGCACCTACAGCTTGTAGAGCCTCCGCAAGGCCGCCAGGCACCGCCGCAGACTCTCCGAGCGTTCAGCGGCTCGCAGTGGGTCCCAATACAAGCGCGCGTACTCAACCAATCGCGTGGTGTACTCGGGGCCGATCGACACTGAGAATCCCTCAAGTGGCACCATTGAATCCCGGATGATTTTGCTGCGGGATCGCCCGGCATGGGGCGTCGGCATCAAGATCGCGTAGCACCAACCAAGGGACAAAAGCAGCAGCCTGGTTGTAAGCCCTGATCTTGGGATCAAGCTTGGTTTTGCCGCGAGCTGGATAGGAGTGGGCCACCGAGATCCCGAGAGTGGCACAGATCTTCCGTGCGACGGCCTCATCATCAAACCCTTCGGTGGCCAGGGTGAGCGGTTGCTGCATACCTGGTGCTACAGCAGCGTCAACGCCAGCTGCTCGGTGTCTTGTGGCGCCGTACGCGGCAGTGCCGCATCGGCCATGGACAAACCCGCCATCGCCATGGCCACCACCTGAGGATCAGCGGAAGCAAGCGAGGCTTCGGTTCCATTTTCGCCTGGAATCAACCGCAATGTTTCCTCTGGCGCGATGCCGGGATCGCTGAGGAGCTCGTAGGAATGGGTGGTGATGAACACCTGTCTCCCGCTGCGGCGATTCACGGCAGCCATCATCGCCGGGATGTGTTTCACCACAGCCGAATGCAGCGACAGCTCAGGCTCCTCCAGCAGCAGCAGCAGCGGCGCCGAACCATCCAGGAAGTGGGCCCGATCACAAACATGCGGCGCTGCAGCTTCACATCCGCCAGCCGGAAATTCTTCCAGTTTTCCAACCGAATCTCGCTGATCCGCCTGCCCATGAAAACCCTTCAGATCAACTGTTTATGCGGTTTCTTTCGTCAGTTTAGCTCAGCTCTGCTGGGGCTTGATTTCCACCGACCTCTTGTGGCCGCAGGCAACGACTGGCAAGCGTGGAGCCGCCCACCCATGGCGGAGTCGAAGGCAACCCCACCTGCGCCTACCCCACCACTTCCTCCAGCCAGGCTTCGATCCGCTCGCTGAAGGCCGCCATCGAATGGTGACGCTCGAACATCTGCCGGCAGCGGTGGCGCGACACCCGCGCGGCCCGCCCCACGGCACGCGCCAGCGCCTCCAGGTCGTCGGCGGGCGCCAGGGCGCCGTTCTCCCCCTCCACGACCAGCTCCCCCGGACCACCGCGGGCGTAGGCCGCCACGGGAACACCGCAGGCCATGGCTTCCACCACGACGTTGCCGAAGGCCTCGTTCCACTTGGGCGTGTTGAGCAACACCTGGCAGGCGCCGAGCTCGGCCTGGAAGGCGGCGGTGGGCAGAAAGCCGCGCCACTGCAGGGTGCCCGGAGGAACGGAGGCCTCCACGGCGGCGGCGTAGGCCTCGTCCTCCCGCAGGCCCCACACCCGCAGGGGCAGCCCCAGCCGCTGGGCCACCCACGCCGCATCCTCCAACCCCTTCTCGGGGGCGATGCGACCGGCCCAGCCCAACACCGGCTCCGCCTGGTCGGCGAAGGCATAGGCGGCGGGATCAAAGCCGTTGCCGACGATCACCGGAGCCGGCAAGGCGAAATCCGCCGCCTGGGCCGCCGTGTGAAAGGCCAGCCGCCGGGGGCGCCAGCGGGCCACCGACGCGATGACCTCATCCATGGCCTCCGCCACGGACCCCATGCTCACGAGGTGGGCCACAGGGGTGGCCGTGTGGCGGGTGAGCCAGAACGGCAACCAGTCGTAGGCCAGGTTGAGGAGCACATCGAAACGCCCCTGCTCCTCCAGGGCGCGATCCCAGAGGCGCGGCAGCAGGGCCCCGGCGGGGATCTCGATCGGCATCGAACGGGGGCGATGCTGCCAGCTCGGTTGCGGCGCCCCTGCGGCGGTGAGCAGCTCCGCCCCGGCGCAGGAGGGGGCGAGCACAGAACCGGCGGCGGCCAGCACAGCCACCTGGTGGCCCCGAGCCAGGAGGCCCGCCACCAGCCCGATCGCCGTCACCTCCACCCCGCCCCCGCGCCCGCTGCCCAATGCCCCCACCGGCGTGCTCACCACCAAGACCCGCATGATTTGCCATCCCGCGCCAGCGCACCAGCATGACCGACGAGGATGTTCACCACTCGAACAACCGTCCGTCAAGGCGCAGGAGCACTGGCGGACGTGTTAGAAACTTTTCAGAATATACTGGCTCAAATGTCTACTGTTTTTGAAAAGATCTTATGGAAAACAGGCCTTAAAGGTCCGATTCCCACGCCGCCGGTTCGCCTTCATCCCAAAGGGCCTTATGCCAACTTACACGACCTACCACGACATCAGCCAACTGAAATTGAACTTTTTGGTCATCCATTTTCGGTCCCTGATGGTCCATCCTTTTATTGGATGCATCATGAAATTTTTGAAGAGGGAGCCTACGCCATTAAAGCGGATACAGACCATCCTGTCATCATCGATTGCGGTGGCAGTTATGGCGTGAGCACGATTTATTTCAAGACCCGTTTTCCAGGGGCTAAACTGACCGTTGTCGAAGCAGATCCCTCCATCTTTTCCATTCTTTCATCAAACACCCGGCCGTTTAATTTTGAGGATGTAACTCTCCTCAATAAAGCTGTTGCTCCCATGTCAGGTCAAACCATCGAATTTTATTCTTTGGGTGCAGACATGGGACGCATTCACGCGGGAAGCATGGACGCCCCGAGCGTTTCCATTCCCACAATCTGCCTCGATGACTTGATCACAGGCAAAACAAATTTCTTAAAAATTGATATCGAAGGCGCAGAAACAGACGCGATCAAAGCCTGCACAAAACTAAACCTTGTCGACCAACTCTTCATTGAGTATCATTCGTTTGAGGACACTGATCAAACCCTGGGTGAATTGCTAACCATCCTGAAGGCTCATCACTTTCGCTATTTCATAAAGACCATTTACGCCCCAGCCAAACCCTTCCAAGAGAGAACCTCCAATTTTGGCATGGATTTACAACTCGCTATATTTGCTACCCGTTAATTCACCTCCACTTTGAGCCAACCTCCCTCCATCGCTGCGGAGCTCTCCATTGACCAATTACTGCTGCATGGCTTTGACCTGCTCCAACACCTCTCCACCTTCCTGGAGGTCGATCCCCACGACCTGAAGCAACGCCTGCCCAGCAGCAGTTCAGATCTGGCGGCCCTCCATCCCGGCGCCTTTGATCCCCTCACCGTGGAAACCTTCTACGAGGAAACCGTCGGCGATGGCCATCTGCTGGAATTAGCCGCCTGGCACCTCAGCAGCGCGGCCTACATCGCGGACACCCTGCGGCTGCAAGCCCAGTTTGCTCGAGGCCATGTCCTGGATTTCGGGGGTGGGATCGGCACCCACGCCTTGGCCGCCGCCGCCCTCGGTGCAGTGGAGCACGTGTGGTTTGTGGACCTCAATCCCCGCAACCGAGCGTTCGTCAGCTGGCGCGCCGAGCGGCTGGGTCTCGCCGATCGCCTCAGCTGCCACCGCGATCTGTCCGACCCCGCGCTGCCCCGGGCGTTTGACACGATCGTCTGCTTAGATGTGCTGGAGCACCTCAAGGATCCCGCAGCACAGCTGAAGGTGTTTCACAATCGACTGCATCACGACGGGCATGCTTTGCTGAATTGGTATTTCTTCCGCGGCTTCGCTGGAGAATACCCTTTTCATCTCGATGATCCCGCCCAGGTGGAGCAGTTTTTCCGAACCCTGCAAAGCCACTTCCTTGAAGTGTTCCACCCCTGGCTCATCACCACCCGTGCCTATCGACCGATGCCCGGCAACGCGGAATGAGCGCCCGCCAGCCCGGCGGGTTCCAGCATCAGCTTGCTGCGCTTCATCTGCTCCTCCATGGCAATCGGATAGTTCCCGTCAAAACAGGCGGTGCAGAAGTTGGCGGAGTTGGTCTGGGCCGCCTCCACCATTCCCTCCTTGCTGAGGTAGGCCAGGCTGTCCACGCCAAGGTGGCGTTCAATCTCCGCCAGGCTGAGGCGAGCGGCGATCAAGTGTTCCTGGGTGTCGGTGTCGATCCCGTAGAAGCAGGGGTGGGTCACCGCCGGTGAACTGATCCGCATGTGCACCTCCGTGGCGCCGGCATCGCGCAGGGCCTGCACCAACTTGCGGCTGGTGGTGCCGCGCACGATGGAATCATCAATGACCACAACCCGCTTGCCGGAGAGCACATCAGGGAGGGGGTTGAGCTTGACGCGAATGCCGGCTTCTCGCATCGCCTGGGTGGGCTGAATGAAGGTGCGACCCACATAACGATTTTTGATTAGACCATCGCCAAATGGAAGTCCGCTGGCCTGTGAGAAGCCAATCGCCGCCGGGATACCGGAATCGGGAACACCGATGACAATATCAGCGTTCACCGGCGATTCCTTGGCCAGAACCGCGCCGATACGCACGCGATAACTATAAAGAGACTCCCCAAAGAAACGGCTATCTGGACGCGCGAAATAGATCATTTCAAACACGCAAAGCTTCGGCGGTTCCTCCAGCCAGCGCTGTCGATCGGGGATGGGATCGCCGGGACGAAAATGCACCAGCTCACCGGGCTGCACATCATCGGCATAGGTGGCGCCGATGATGTCGAGCCCGCAGGTTTCACTGCTGGCCACCCACTGACCCCGATCCGAATCGCCCAGACGGCCATAGACGAGGGGACGAATGCCATAGCCATCCCGCAGGGCGAACAGCCCCTCCGGTGTGCCGATCAAGAGGCTGAAGGCCCCCCGACAGCGCTCCGCTGCGGTGCGGATCGCCTGACTCCAGCCCATGCCGCCATCCACGGCCTGCTGAAGGGCAAAGGCGATCAGTTCGGAATCGGTGGTGGAGGTGAATTCATCAGCCAGATGCTCCAACGCCAGGCGCAACTCGGCGGCATTCACCAAATTGCCGTTGTGAGCCAGGGCGAAGGGACCGAGGCGCGTCATCAGCACCACGGGCTGGGCATTGCAGACTTTGCTACTGCCGGTGGTGGAGTAGCGGTTGTGGCCGATCGCCAGGTCGCCGGGCATGCGATCGAGAACCTGTTGGTCGAACACCTGGCTCACCAGGCCCATGTCCTTGTGCAGGCGCACCCGAGGGCCATCGAAGGCGGCGATGCCCGCCGACTCCTGGCCGCGATGCTGCAGGGCATAGAGACCGAAGTAGGTGAGGTTGGCCACGGGTTGGCCCGGCGCCATCACGGCGAAGACGCCGCAGGCCTCCTCCGGCTTGTCTGGACGCTCCTCCGCAGCAAGGGAGAGGGTTCGCTCCACGCCCGATGGGAATGACCCATCCGAGGCGGACCGGGAGGGCTCCAGAAACTCTGGGCAGCCAGGGGTTGGGACTGGGGTCACGGAACGGGGATCACCGTTGCGGACAGTTCATCTTGTCGCATCATCGCTCGGGGGGTGGTCCAGCCTGACCCATCCGCCGTGGAAGGGCCTGCTCATAGGCCTCCCGCAACTGGGACACGGGCAGATGCAGGAGCACGGTGTCGCCCTTCTGAATCACCAGCTCCGGGCGGGCCGTCACCGTCCCGATGGGCGAGGCCAGCAACGGGCCCGCCGCTCCCGATGCCCCCCCGGCGGCATCGGACACTTCGGCGGCTTCGGCGGCTTCCGCGAGGAGCCGCTTCCAGGCCGGCTCCCGCTCCGGCGCCACACTCACCAGCACCCGGGCGCCGCCCTCGGCGAAGAGCAGCCGGTCCAGCCGGCCGCCCCCGCCGGGCAGGGTGACCTGCGCCCCCAACCCCGAAGCGATGGAGCTTTCCGCCAGGGCCACGGCCAGGCCGCCATCGCTGAGGTCGTGGGCGGAGGCCACCAGATCGGCGGCGATGGCGTGCCGCAGCAGGGCCTGCGTGCGCCGTTCAAGCTCAAGGTCCACCCATGGCGGCCGACCGCTCAACAGGCCGTGGATCACCCCCTGATAGCTGCTGCCGGCCAACCCCAAACGCTCGTCGTCCTCCGCCTCCGGCGGCACCCCCAGCAGCCAGATGGCTGCCCCCTCCTCACACCAGCCCAGCCCCCGCACCTTCGCCAGGTCCTCCACCAGCCCCACCATGCCCACCACCGGCGTGGGGTGGATCGGCTGCGGTCGGCCATCGGGCCGGCGGGTTTCGTTGTATAGGGAGACGTTGCCGCCGGTGACGGGCGTGCCCAGGGCCTCGCAGGCCAGGGCCAGCCCGCGGCAGGCCAGGGCCAGCTGCCAGTAGCCCGTGTCGGTGTCAGGGGAGGGAAAGTTGAGGTTGTCGGTCACCGCCAGGGGCTCGGCGCCCACGCAGCTGAGGTTGCGGGCGGCCTCGGCCACGGCGGCCATCCCCCCCCGCTCCGGATCGAGGGCCACCCAGCGGTTGGGACAATCGACCACGGCAGCCACGCCCCGCTGGCTGGGCTCCAGGGAGCCGGGTCCTTGCTGAGGCCGCAGGCGCACCACCGCCGCATCCGCTCCGCCGGGGAGCACCACGGTGTTGGCCTGCACCTGATGGTCGTACTGCCGCCACACCCAGCGCTTGCTGGCGATGGTGGGGTCATCGAGCAGGCGGAGCAACACATCGCTCCAGGGCAGGCGGCCATCGCCGAGGGCCACCCCCGCCGCGGTGGCCTCCGGCAGGGCGCTCTCGCTCCAGCGCCAGAGCGCCTGAATCTCCTCCGGCGGCTCCGTCAGGAGGGTGTGGGCATTGATGGGGGTGTCCTCGGCGAGGGCGTTGGCGGGCACCTCCGCCGCCACCGCGCCCCGATGCAGCACCCGCACGATGTTCTCGTCGAGCACGCGCCCGACCACTGCGGCCTGGAGCCCCCAGCGGTGAAGCGCGCCATCAGCTCCTCCTCCCGCCCTGGCTTCACCACGAAGAGCATCCGCTCCTGGGATTCGGAGAGGAGGTAGTCGTAGGCGGTCATGCCGGACTCGCGCGCGGGGACGCGGTCGAGATCCAGCTCGATGCCCAGCCCCCCCTTGGCGGCCATCTCGGCGCAGCTGCAGGTGAGGCCCGCCGCCCCCATGTCCTGGGCCGCCACCACGGCGCCGCTCTGGAAGGCCTCCAGGCAGGCCTCGATCAGGCCTTTCTCCAGGAAGGGATCCCCCACCTGGACGGCGGGGCGATCATCGAGGGAGGCCGCGCTGAGCTCGGCGCTGGCGAAGCTGGCCCCCCCCATGCCATCGCGCCCCGTGGTGCTGCCGACGTAGATGACCGCAAAGCCCACCCCCTCCGCGCCCGCCTTGACGATCTCCTCCGTCTCCATCAGGCCGAGGGCCATGGCGTTCACCAGGGGATTGCCGGAGTAGCTGGGATCGAAGGCCACCTCGCCGCCCACGGTGGGCACCCCCACGCAGTTGCCGTAGTGGGCGATGCCCGCCACCACCCCTTCCATCAGGCCGACGTTGCGCGCGTCCTCCAGGGGCCCGAAGCGCAGGGCGTTGAGGAGGGCGATCGGCCGCGCGCCCATGGTGAAGATGTCGCGGAGGATGCCGCCCACGCCGGTGGCGGCCCCCTGGAAGGGCTCCACAGCGGAGGGGTGGTTGTGGCTTTCGATCTTGAAGGCCAGCCGCTGGCCCTCCCCCAGGTCGACCACGCCGGCGTTCTCTCCCGGTCCCACCAGGATGCGCGGTCCGCTGGTGGGGAACTGGCGCAGGAGCGGCCTTGAATTGCGGTAGCAGCAGTGCTCGGACCACATCACGCCGAACATGCCGAGCTCCGCCCGATTGGGGGGGCGGCCCAGGCGGCGACAGATCTCTTGATAGTCAGCCGGGCTGAGGTTTTCCTTGCGCAGGGCCTCCTGCACCGCGTCGGCGGGTGGCACTCCCACGATGGTCTGCGTCGGTCCCAGGCAGTCTCCCACCTGGCCGCCGCCCCCGCGGCGTCAGACCCAGGGATCCTCCACCGGCGACGCGGAGGGGCGTCGGGACGGCGGCGAAGGGGGCCGCGAAGGGGGTGGAGGGAGGGGATCCTCCGGCCAGTCCTCCAGGGGATCCACCCCCTCGTCGGCGGGGCCAGCGGAGGCGCTGGGGCGGGGCCGGGCCGGATCGTCCCAGGGGGGCTCCTCAAGCCAGCCCTCCAGGCGATCCTCCAACAAGCCACCGGCCTCTTGAACGCGTTCCCGCAGGCGCGTGGTCTCCCGTTCCACCTGATCGCGCCAACGGCGGGAGCGCCGCAGAACGTCCTGGCGAAGGCTGGCGCGAGCGAGGGGCAGGTCGTCGAGCTCCTTCAGGGCGGTGAAGACCCGTCCGGGCTTCTGATCCACGATCCGCTCCGGGCTGAGCCGCCAGCGGCTGGTGCCGGGCAGGCGCGGATCGCTGCGGGCCACGAGGTAGTGGGCGATGCGGCCCGTTCGGGTCTCCACGGCGGCATCGGCGACGGTGCCGAGGGGTTGCCCCGCCGCCCCCAGCAACTGGGCCTGCAGAAGGGTGGGCAGGCGTTGCACCGTGACGGCGTCGCTCACGGCCGGCTCCCCCTTGACGAAGGCCTCCCGCTCGCTGAGGCCCCGCAGTTGATCGAGGCGCCACACCAGCCGCCGTTGCTGAAGCGCGGAGGGTTTGCTCACCCAGCCCAGCAGGCGGTGGACGGGGGGATGCATCCAGGCCAGTTGGCCGGCGCCGTGGTCCAGACCCTGATCGCAGCGCACGCGCCGACGCAGGAGGTCACTCAGCAGCAGCTGTTCAGGAAGGGCCAAGGCCTCAGGAACGAATCTGCACGGGCATCACCAGGTAGGTGTAATTGCCGTCCTCGCCCACGGGGGTGAGCACGGCCGGGGTGGTGGGAGCGTTGCAGCGCATCCGCACGCGGTCGCTGCTGATGGCTTTCAGACCGTCGAGGAGGTAGCGCACGTTGAAGGCGATGTCGATCGGCTCCCCTTCCACCTCCGCCGCCACCTCTTCCGAGCCGCTGCCCACGTCCTGGGCGTCGACGCTGATGGTGACCAGGCCGCGGGCGTCGTCCAGGGCGATCTTGACGACGTTGTTGTGTTGATCGGCCAGCACGGCCACCCGCTCCAGGGAGGACGTGAAGGCCCGCCGGTCCAGGCTGATCGAGCGGCTGAAGCTGGCGGGAATCAACTGGCGGTAGTTGGGATAGGTGCCGTCCAGGCTGCGGGTGGTGAGCACCTGATCGGCCCAGAGCAGCACCACCTGCCCGCGATCGCAGAACAGGCTGAGGGGGTCATTGGAGGAGCGGCCCGCCAGGAGGCGCTCCAGCTCCCGCAGGGAACGGGCTGGCACCGTGACGGCGAAGGGCTCGCCGGGGGCGTCGGGCTCGGCGGGGGGCGTGTCCGCAGGGATGCGGGGGAGGCGAAGCACGGCCAGGCGGTGCCCGTCGGTGGCGGCACATTCGAACCCCGCGTCATCCAGGTGGAGGTGCACGCCGGTGAGGAGCTGCTTGGCTTCGTCCGCGCTGCTGGCGAAGAGCGTGGCGCGCAGCCCCTTCACCAGGGCCTGGGGATCCAGCTGGATCGGCGTGCCGCTCTGCACCAGGGGAAGATCGGGAAAATCGTCCGCGCTCATGCCTCGCATCTGGTAGGAGCCGGAGAGGCTGGTGAGCTCCACCTGCTCCTGGCCCTCCTCGCAGCTGAGGGTGATGGGGCTGTCGGCGGAGAGGCGGCTGACGATCTCGGAGAAGAGGCGGGCGGGCAGGGTCACCGCGCCGCTGCTCTCCACGCTGGCCGGGAGGGTGGTCTGAATGCCGAGGTGAAGGTCGAAACCGGTGAGGCTCAACCGGTTGGTGGCGGCGTCAGCGGTGAGCAGCACGTTGGCCAGCACGGGATGGGTGGGGCGCGCGGCGACAGCCCGACTCACCAGCTGGAGGCTGGCGCTGAGTTCGGCCTGGGAGCAAACCAGCTTCATGGCGGACTGGAAATGGCACGGATCAGCCGCCATACGGTTTCACACGATGGGGCTCCGCGCAACCGGCGAGCCGGCGACGGATTCCCCAACCCGCCAAGCCAACGGCGATAACGTTCAAAAATGATCAATTTGAAAGAAAGAAAATCCGTCGTAGTAGGGGCTGGGGAAAGGGTGGAAAAGTCCTCACAAGGCCTGTGGCGACGGGGTGGAGCGGAAGCTGGCCCTGGGGAGGAGGAGAAGGCGATCGGGCAAAACAAGCGGTTTTCCACTCTTTCCCTGGCCTGGGGAAAAAAAGAGCGAGCCGTCCTCCACGAGCGGACCGTCGTTTTCCCCGCTGTCTCCCCCCGTTTTGCGCCGCGCGCCCGCGCCCGACAGCCCCGTTCCCGGGACGCGCAAAAAGGGCGCTCGACACGTGTCCGAGCGGCTTAGAAGCCCATCACGCTGGCCACCACGCTGGTATCAGGCTCCAGTCCGGTGTGGAAGCGCGAGTCGTTGTGTTCGATGGCGGTGGTGGGATCCTTCAGGCCATTGCCGGTCAACACGCACACCACCGTGCTGTTCGCCGGCACCTCCTCCCTCCGCTTCAGCAGCCCCGCCACCGAGGCCGCGCTCGCCGGCTCGCAGAACACCCCCTCGTCCCTGCCGAGCAGCTTGTAGGCCTCCAGGATCTCCGCGTCGCTGACGGCCAGGAAGCCGCCCTGGCTTTCCCGCTGGGCTTTGAGAGCGTTCTCCTTGTTGACCGGATTGCCGATGCGAATCGCCGTGGCGATCGTGTCCGGATGCTCCACCGTGTGGCCCAGCACCATCGGCGCCGCCCCTTCCGCCTGGAAGCCCATCATGCGGGGCAGGGTCTGGCTGAGGCCCGCGTCCCGGTATTCCTTGAAGCCCATCCAGTAGGCGCTGATGTTGCCGGCATTGCCGACGGGGATGCAGAGCCAGTCGGGGGCGTCACCAAGGGCGTCGATCACCTCAAAGGCGGCGGTCTTCTGGCCCTGGAGACGATAGGGATTGAGAGAATTGACCAGGGTGACCGGATACTGATCCGCCACCTCCCGCACGATGGCCAGGGCCCGATCGAAGTTGCCCTTCACCGCCAGCACCTCGGCGCCATACAGCAGCGCCTGGGCCAATTTCCCTTGGGCCACGTAACCATCCGGGATCAAGACGAAGGCCCGCATGCCCCCCCGGCGGGCATAGGCTGCGGCGGCTGCGGAAGTGTTCCCCGTGCTGGCGCAGATCACGGCCTCCGAGCCCTCCTCCCGCGCTTTGCTGATCGCCATCGTCATCCCCCGGTCCTTGAAGGAGCCCGTGGGATTGAGGCCGTCGTATTTGAGGTGCACCAGCACACCCCTGCCGATCAAGCGCGAGAGGCTGGGGGCGGGGATCAAGGGCGTGGCTCCCTCCCGAAGGGTGATCACCGGCGTGGCGGCCGACACGGGCAGCCAGGAGCGATAGGCCTCGATCAGCCCTGGCCAGTCCTGCATCGTGGGACGCTGACCCAGGCGACGCAGGGCTTGGAGCAGGGGCACGGCGCGCGGGGGGTGAAACACTGAATCTAAGCGCCGGAACCCCCGGCTCAGCTGGCAGGACCCGTGGGCTTGGAGGAGGAGGGTCCGCCGCGCAGGCCATCGAGGGGCGATTCGGAGAAGAAGCGGATCAACTCGGAGATGGAGCTGGCCTTCTGGGAGAGAACGAGCAGTTGGGGAATGTTCACGGCCATTTCACGGGTGGGATAGGACTGGAGGAACCCCAGGGCGGAGAGGGACCCCCCGCCTTCGTCGATGCCCATCACCACCGCAGAGCGCAGGGCGACGACGCCATCCTGAGGAGAGCGGGTGGGGTGGATGATCAGCGCGATCCGATCCAGCACGGCATCGCCGATCCGGGTGTTCAGCAGACGGCTGACGAGCGGGACGGGGAGCGCGATCTTTTCATTGAGCACCGTCTTCAGCTGACGCGGGTTCTGACGACCGAGGCGGAGAAGATCGCCCAACAATCCAGGCGCCTTGCCGGTGGTGGCCAGCGTTTCAAAGTCGCTGATCGGGATGGAGCGGCGGAAGGCGCCGCTGATCAACACCACCCGATCCGCCGCCTGCGCGCTGGGCGAGCCGCCGCCGAGGCCGAACACGAGGACCGAGGCCAGGCCCGCCCCCATCCATGCCCCCCATCGGCCTGTCGTGCTGCCCATCGCCTTGTTGAGGTCTGACGTTGAACGTTGAATCTAAAGGCGGTCTTTGAGGCGACCGAACTTCACCCGCCAGCTTTCAGGCTGGAGTCACCAGCACATCCCGCAGCAGGCGCACCACCCCCCGTTCCGCCAATCCCTTGGCCACATCCGCTCCCATCTGGCGCAGATCGGGCTGCCCGAGCAGGCGGGGCAGCCGCTGGAGCAGCAGGCGGGGTTCGAAGCCGGGCAGATCGCTGAGGATCGCCGACAACTGCCGCACGGGCTCAAGATCGAGCAGCGGGCGCGGATCGAGAGCTTCCGGGCTGCTCTGCCGTTGCCGCAGCCCGGGGGGAAGCAGGCGATCGGGCAGGCGGCGCCCGATGCGCAGCGCCATGCGCCAGGCCAGGGTGTCCATGCGCTCCACCATGGCGTCCACGAGCTGGCGTCGCAGCAGGCCGCCGCCGGGGGAGAAGAGGAAGTCGATCACCTGATCGAGAAGCCCCTCCACATCGAGCTGCTCCTGCAGGGCGGCGCTGCTCACGAGCGCCTCCAGCCGCTGCCAGCGAAACTCCTCGCCATCGAACAACATCTCCCGCAGGCTCTGGCGCAGTTGCGGATCGGGGTCTTCCATCAGCCGTCGCGCGAAATAGGGATAGGCGGCGCCGAGGATCTTGAAATCCGGATCCACGCTCAAGGCAATCCCCTCAAGGGTGACGAGTGAACGAATGATCAGGGCGTAGTAGGGCGGAACACGAAAGGGAAAGCGATACATGACGCCAGAGAGATCATCGGTCACCGCTTTGAAATCCATCCGGTTCACTCCCATCTCCAGGGCCTGGCCGAAGACCACCTCAAACGCCGGCACGATGGGGGAGAGATCAACCTCTTCGCTGAGGAAGCCAAGACTGACGAAATCCTTGGAGAGGGAGCTGAAGTCACGATTGACGAGATGGACAACCGCTTGAATCAATCCCGTTCGAGATTCACGCGTGATGCTGCTCATCATGCCGAAGTCCAGATAGGCCAAACGGCCATCCGCAAGGGCAAGAAGGTTGCCAGGATGGGGATCAGCGTGGAAGAAACCGTGTTCCAGCAGCTGTTGCAGGCTGCAGTTCACACCAATGCTGACCATTTCATCAGGATCGACACCAATCGCTTTGACAGCCTCCAAATTGGTGAGCTTCACGCCATCAATCCACTCCATTGTCAACACGCGTCGACTGGTGGCTTCAAGATAAATTTCAGGTACAGCGATATGACGATTGTGAGCATGAAGCTGCTTGAATTTACTCGCATTAGCGGCTTCATTCATGTAATCCATCTCTTCAAAAACTCGCGTTCCGAGTTCATCGATCAACCCGACCAGGTCACTGCGGATGAGGCGAATATTTCGGTTCAACCAGCCGGCTATGTTGCGGACGATATAGAGATCCAAAGTGATTTGTTCCCGCAGTCCCGGCCGCTGCACTTTTACCGCAACCTTTTGACCTCCCTTCAGCACGCCACGGTGCACCTGTCCGAGGGAGGCGGCGGAGATGGGCTCCTTCTCCAGGCTGCTGTACACCTCGCTCACCGGAGCGCCGAGATCCTCCTCGATGCAGGCCATGGCGAGGGTGGAATCAAAGCCCGGCAACTGGTCTTGCAGTTGGGCGAGCTCCTCCAGCAACACTGGCGGCACGATGTCGGGTCGCGTGGAGAGGGCCTGGCCGGCTTTGATGAAGGCGGGCCCGAGGGCGGCGAGCAATTCCGCGCATTCCCGCGCCCGCGCCCTGGCGCGCGCGGGGTTGGTGAGCCGGCCGGTGAAGCGGTCGCTGGCGACGGCCAGGAGAAACAGGCAGATCGGCACCAGGGTCTGCCAGAGGCGTCGCAGAAGCCTTTGCGGGTGTCCGGCGTAGAGGCGGGTGATGGCAGCCGGGTCATAGACCAGCAGGCCGGAAGCTTCCAGAAAATCCTCAAGTTCCGGAGGGCCCGCCTGCGCTTTGTTCACGGGGGCCTCGGGATGGGTGGGAGAGCTGATGGTGGGCAGGGCGGGAGGTGCCGGAGCCATGGGATCCGTGCCGAACACGGCGGCGCGCATCCTTGCCAGGGCCTGCTCCGCGGGGGTCAGGTCCGGGGCGGAGGGTGTGGTGGGAGACCTCATCTGGCTTCACGGGCCGCGGAGCAGGGGCTGATTCTGTCTGCTGGCGGGGGCTGGTGCGCCACAGGCGGCCAGCCCCATCTCCCGGGGCTCTCTCAGGCCGTGGCTTCCGGCGATTCCTCCCCCTCCAGGTCCACCTCCGAGGAGGTGCCGAGAGGCAGGAGGCGAATCTGCCGACGGCCGAGCTTGATCTCAAACTCGTCGCCCGGCTTGAGGTCGAGCAGCGCCGTGTAGGCCTTGCCGACCATCAGGTTGCCGTTGAACTGCACCTTGGTGTTGAAGCTCAACTTCCGCCCCGGTTTGGAGCTGTGGCCAGAATCTCCAAGGTGCATACCCTTGGCTTCCAGAAGCGCCTCATAGAACGCGGTGAAGTTCAGGCGCTCGGTCCCGTCCTTCTTGGTGCTGACGTAGCCGCAGCTGCGCACGAGGTCCGATTTGGACGCGTCTCCCAACTCCTTGACTTTGGCGAGGAGATCGGAACCTGTTAATCCTGAATTCATGGTTGCGTGGATTGGGGCTTGACCCCATGAATAATAAGATCCTAACAGCAAGGATCTTCCTCGTTTTTAGCACCTTGTTGCGGATTTCCGAATCCACCTGAACGCCCATGTTGTGTTTTCTCAACAAAACAGCCTGAAGTCCAGACCGCCAGCGCCTTCCCCAGCCGCGAGCCACCTGTGCCAGACGCCGTTTCTCCCTCCTCCCTGGAGGGCTCCCTGGCGTGGCGACAGCCCGTCGCGGTTCTTTCCCCGGCTGGAGCGGCGGGCTCCCCTTTTGCCGTCCCGGAGCCTTCGCTACGGTTTGGGAACGCTCCGTGAAGGAACGCCGGTGCTGACAGAGTTGCGCTTGCGGAACATCGCTCTGATCGAGGAGCTTGATCTGTGCTTCGATCCGGGATTCACCGTGCTCACCGGCGAGACGGGAGCGGGCAAGTCCATACTTCTTGACGCGCTTGACGCTCTTCTTGGCGGTGCCCAGGGTGCGCAGGGCGCGCGTCTGCTGCGCCGTGGCGCTGAACGCGGATCCGTGGAAGCCACCTTTGCGTTGACGGCGGCTTTGCGGAGCTGGTTGGAGGAGCAGGCGTTGTCGGTGGAGGAGCCCGATCTGTTGATCAGTCGGGAGTGGCGCATGCAGCAGGGCAAGCTGACCAGTCGCCACCGTCTGCAAGGGGTGGCCGTGAGCCGGGCGCAGGTTCTCGATCTGCGCCCGTTGCTGGTGGATCTCACCGTGCAGGGCCAGACCCAGGATCTGGCCCGACCGGGCCAACAGCGGCGCTGGTTGGATCGATTGGCTGGCGAAGCCCACGGGCCGTTGTTGGACAGCGTGCGTGCGGCCCATCGCGCCTGGAAGCGGGAGGCGCAAGCGCTGGCTCGGGCTCGGACCCGGTCGGAGGAGCTGCTGCGGGAACGGGAACGGCAGGAGCACCTCTTGGGGGAGCTCGAGGCGGCGACCTTGGAGGATCCTCTGGAGCGTCAACGGCTCCAGGCCGAGCAGGATCGCCTGGCCCATGGGGTGCGGCTGCAGGAAGGGGTGATGACCCTGATCGGCCGGTTGCTGGAGGGCGCGGAAGGAGCCCCCTCCGCCCTGGACCATCTGGCCGCCTGTGAACAAGAGCTGCGCCTGCTGGAGGGTCTCGATGGCACCGGCGTGGCGCCGTTGCGGCGGAGCTGTGAGGAGGCGGTGGCGTTGTTGCGCGATCTGGCGCGGGAGCTGGATCGCTATGGCGCCTCCCTGGAGAGCGATCCCGAACGCCTCGCCCAGTTGCAGGAGCGCCTGGCCCAACTTCGTGCCCTGGAGCGCCGCCACAACCAGGAGCTGGGTGAGCTGCTGGCGGTGCGCGATCGCTTGCGTCAGGAGTTGAGCCCGGGAGGACTGGAGGCGGAGCTGGCGGATTTGGAGCGTCGCGAAGCCGAGGGGCGCGCCCGGCTCGATCAGGCCTGCGGGCGTCTCACCACCGCCCGGCAGACCACCGCCCGCGCCCTGGAGGCCCAGCTGCTGGAGGCGCTGCGGCCGATGGGTCTCGCCCACGTGCGATTCGCGGTGGAGCTCACGCCTCTGGCCCCCAGCGAGGAGGGGGCGGATGGGGTGAGTTATCTGTTCTCCGCCAATCCGGGCCAACCGCTGGCTCCGCTGGCGGAGGTGGCGTCCGGGGGGGAGATGAGCCGTTTTCTCCTGGCGCTCAAAACCTGCCTCGCCGCCGCCGAACCAGAGGTCACGTTGCTGTTCGATGAGATCGACGCTGGCGTCAGCGGCCGGGTCAGCGGGGCGATGGCGGACCTGCTGAAGCGCCTCGCCGATTCCCGCCAGGTGTTCTGTGTCACCCACCAGCCCCTGGTGGCCGCCGCCGCCGCGCACCATTACAAGGTGGCCAAGGTGGTGGAGGGCGGAGACACCCGCACGCGAGTGTCCCACCTGCGGGACACTCAGGAGCGGCAGGCGGAACTGGCCGAGCTGGCGGGCGGAGACAGTGGCGAGGCGCGCAGCTACGCCGCCAGCCTGCTGGACAAGGTGGCCTGAGGGGGATGGCGGGCTTCCGTTGGGATGGGGCCAACAGAAAAAATGTCTCGCTGAATGATTCTCATCCCGTGAGTAGCCAGCGTCCACTCAAGACATGGATTCGCTATGGCCGTTGGCACCGTGCGAATCCACTTGAGCGGTCGTTGGCGTTGCCTGGGATGAAAACCTGCTCACTGTGAGTGTCTCAGGCAGCGATCTGTCCGGATGTCAAGCCGTTTCTCAGTTCGGAAAGCGGCGTTCTTGCTGGCTTTGTTGCCTCGCGGCCGCGGCTTGGCTTTCGACCCGCAGCGACAACGATTGGCGATCAAACAATGTTAAGATTAGTTTCGCTGTTCCGGATGTCTGTCACATTGTCTGGTTACGAATCACCTTCCGTACCCGCCCCGGCATCTGCCCCAGTACTCGCCCCTGTCCCGGTCGCCGCCCCTGTTCCCGGCTCCTGGACCACGGCCTCCATCCCTGATCAGACCGGACGAGTGGCTTTGGTGACCGGCGCCAACAGTGGTTTGGGGCTGGAAACGGCCCGCGCCCTGGCCGCCAGTGGCGCCACCGTGGTGATGGCCTGCCGTTCCGCCCGCAAGGCGGAGGAGGCCCGCGGCGCCCTGCTGCGGGAGCTGGCCCGCGAGAGCCGCCCCGCTCCCCACGGCGCTCTGGATGTGCTGCCCCTCGACCTGGCGGATCTCGCCAGCGTGCGCGCCGCCGCCGCCACCGTGGCCGAACGCTACGGGGCCCTCGACCTGCTGATCAACAACGCCGGCGTGATGGCGCCCCCGCGCACCCTCACCCGCGATGGTTTCGAGCTGCAATTCGGCACGAACCATCTCGGCCATTTCGCCCTCACCCTTCAGACGCTGCCCCTGCTGGAGGCTCGCGCGGGGGCGCGGGTGGTGTTCGTCACCTCCGGGGCCCAGTATTTCGGCCGCATCGCCTTTGATGATTTGCGCGGCGAGCGCTCCTACGACCGCTGGCGGGCCTACAGCCAGAGCAAGCTCGCCAACGTGATGACCGCTCTGGAGCTGCAGGAGCGGCTGCTGGAGCGGGGCTCAGCGGTGTTGGCCCTGGCGGCCCATCCGGGCCTGGCGCGCACCAACCTGCAGCCCGCCTCGGTGGCCATGAACGGCTCGTGGCTGGAGGCCCGGGCCTACCGCCTGATGGATCCCCTCTTTCAGAGCGCCGCGATGGGGGCTCTCCCCCAATTGTTTGCCGCCACCGCGCCGGAGGCCGTCCCCGGTGGGCACTACGGACCCGACCAGTGGGGGGGGATGCGCGGCCATCCGAAGGCCGTTCCTGTGGCTCCCGCCGCGCGGGATGCCGAGCGGCGTCAACGCCTCTGGGCGGTGAGCGCCGAGCTCTGCGGCCTTTCCGCTGACCTTCCTCCAGGGCCCGGCAACGGTCACTCCTCGTAAACTGACCGTCGCTGTCCTCCCCTCATGCCCCGCGTCCGCGTCGCATCATCCCGATCGGAGAGCGGCGCGGACGGGTTGAACAGCCGCCTGGAGGACGTGATTCGCGTGCGCGGGGCCCGTCAGCACAACCTGCGCAATGTGGATCTCACGATCCCCCGCAATCAGCTGGTGGTGTTCACCGGCGTGAGCGGCAGCGGCAAGAGCTCCCTGGCCTTCGACACGATCTTCGCCGAGGGGCAGAGGCGCTACGTGGAATCCCTTTCCGCCTACGCGCGCCAGTTTCTGGGCCAGGTGGACAAGCCGGATGTGGATTCCATCGAGGGGCTCTCCCCCGCCATCTCGATCGACCAGAAATCCACCAGCCACAACCCTCGCTCCACCGTCGGCACCGTCACCGAGATCCAGGACTATCTGCGCCTGCTCTACGGCCGGGCCGGCGAGCCCCACTGCCCCCACTGCGACCGTCCCATCAGCCCCCAGACCATCGATGAGATGGTCGATCAGATCCTCACCCTGCCGGAAGGCACCCGCTACCAGCTGCTGGCGCCTGTGGTGCGCGGTCGGAAGGGCACCCACCAGAAGCTCCTCTCCGGCCTGGTGGCCGAGGGGTTCGCCCGGGTGCGCATCAACGGGGAGGTGCGCGAGTTGTCCGACAACATCGAGCTCGACAAGAACCAGTCCCATGCCATCGAGGTGGTGGTCGATCGCCTTGTGGCGCGGGAGGGCCTCACGGAGCGCCTCACCGATTCCCTGCGCACCGCCTTGAAGCGAGGGGAGGGACTGGCCATGGTGGAGCTGGTGCCTCGGGAGGGGGAGCCGTTGCCGGAGGGCTGGGAGCGGGAGCGCCTCTTCTCCGAACACTTCGCCTGCCCGGAGCACGGAGCGGTGATGGAGGAGCTCTCGCCGCGCCTGTTCTCCTTCAACAGCCCCTACGGCGCCTGCCCCGACTGCCATGGCCTGGGCCATCTGCGACGCTTCACGGTGGAGCGGGTGGTGCCCGATCCGTCACAACCGGTGTACGCCGCCATCGCCCCCTGGAGCGACAAGGACAACGCCTACTACTTCTCCCTGCTGTTCAGCGTGGGGGAAGCCTTCGGCTTTGAGCTGAAAACCCCCTGGAACCAGCTCACGGAAGACCAGCGGACGGTGGTGCTCCATGGCAGCCAGGATCCGATCCTGATCCAGGCCGACAGCCGCTATCGCAAGAGCAAGGGATTTGAGCGGCCCTTTGAGGGCGTCCTGCCGATCCTGGAGCGCCAGCTGCGGGATGCCAGCGGCGAGGCGATCCGGCAGAAGTTGGAGAAGTTCCTCGATCTCGTGCCCTGCGCCACCTGCCAGGGGCTGCGGTTGCGGCCGGAAGCTCTGGCGGTGCGCATGGGTCCCTATCGCATCCATGAGCTCACCGCCGTCGGGGTGGATGAAACCTTGCGCCGGATCGAGGCGTTGATGGGTGTGCATGGCACGGAGACCCGCGACCCCCTGCTCAGTCCGCGCCAGATTCAGATCGGCGAGCTGGTGTTGCGAGAGATTCGCCTGCGGCTGCGCTTCCTGCTCGATGTCGGTCTCGACTACTTGAGCCTCGATCGGCCGGCGATGACCCTCTCGGGAGGGGAAGCCCAACGCATCCGTCTCGCCACCCAGATCGGGGCGGGTCTCACCGGCGTGCTCTACGTGCTGGATGAGCCGAGCATCGGCCTGCATCAGCGCGACAACGATCGCCTCCTGGCCACCTTGGTGAAGCTCCGTGATCTGGGCAACACCCTGATCGTCGTGGAGCACGACGAGGACACGATCCGCGCCGCCGATCATCTGGTGGACATCGGTCCTGGCGCGGGCGTGCACGGGGGCCGCATCGTGGCGGAGGGGACGCTGGCGGCCCTCCTTGCGGCGGAGGAGTCCCTCACCGGGGCCTATCTCAGCGGGCGCCGCTCCATCCCCACCCCCGCCAGCCGCCGGGTGGCCGGCAGCCGCCGGCTGCGCCTGATCAATTGCCATCGCAACAACCTGCGGA
>Ga0194130_10001492_pt1 | contig 37396 bp, 53 predicted proteins | sample TA2KigsurfametaG_FD_160084 | JGI IMG/M metagenome (GOLD analysis project Ga0194130, IMG submission 160084) | Freshwater microbial communities from Lake Tanganyika, Tanzania - TA2015050 Kigoma 12 surface | ecosystem: Environmental > Aquatic > Freshwater > Lake | place: Tanzania: Lake Tanganyika...
CTCCCAGGGAAGATTCCTCAACTACAGACTGTTTTATTTGTTTCATATCCATACTGCTTTATTTTACCACTCTTTAGGGTATAAGTCCAGCTTTTTGTCAAGGAAGATGACAAAATTATATACTTTGAACCACAATCCAGTCATTATCATAGTAGACTGGGTCCAAATATGTCACATCAAATGACTGATCTAATACCTCTTGTGCTGGTCTTCCGCAATATAAATTAAAGTGGGTTGAAACATCAGATTCCGAAAACGACCTATTGTACAAAGCTATATTGTTGTATAGGTTGTCTGGCCCTCCAGAAACCTCATAGTTAAATTGAATTGGTCCAGTTACAGGAGAGGCTAAAACTAAAACAATATGATGAGGCTCTCCAGCGACCATAAAATTGCTTATGTTTGCCTGTGAGGTCTTATCTACCCCATTGACGTAAACGTTGCTTATAGAGGCCTTAGAGACCGCTCCTGACCCATTCCAGGCATACTTCGTGCCAGTTGCTGGATCATAGAATAAGGTGTTTGCTCCATTTGTTTTAGGTGTAAAAAACATTTCTACTGTATTTATGTTTAATTCAGTATTGATATCAAATCCGCTGCCTGATGCTGGCCTAATGCCATTATTATAATGTCTTAAAATAGGAGAATAATTTAAAGATCCTACAATAAAATCATTGTTAGATTCAATATAACTATTTGAATTATCTGAGTAAATAGTAGATCTGGAATAAAATCTAATTGAAAAATATGACAGCCTAGGCAAGAATTTACTTGCATCTGAGGTTTGCATTGTTACTCTAATATATAAAAGGCCTGTTGTATTAAATGCCCCCTTTTTATATTGTGGAATAGATCCTCCATTTGTGCAGTAAACATAATTGGTGCCATCTACACTAGTTTCTACTTGTACCCCTAATTCATTTCTCCACTCAATTTTAGAATCTGTAAGCTCAGATTCCATTGGAATAAAAATAAAATCATTAATTACAAAAGATTTGCTTTGTGTGGAAGTGGTTGGAATAAAAGAAATATACTTTCCTTTATCGTCATAGTAGGTATTTGAATCTATAAAATTTTCCCATGAAGCGTCTACCCCGTATGTGTATTGAAATTCTATTCTTTTAGATCTGTCTGAGCAGGAAAACAAAACCCCTTCGTCTGGACCAACAACTTGAATTGGTTGTACATAATAATTTGCGTCTGCATAATGTCTAGAAATTATTGAGGGCTTTAGTCCATATCTATATACTGCAGGGGCATCCACCAAGAAGCTGTCTGCTGGACCTATGCTTGGACCAATTTGAAGATTTAAAGAGTCGTTAGTAAATTTAAATTTTGGGGATATTGTTTTAAATCCAACCTGGGTTCCGTCAATAAATAAACTAATTGAATTAACTGAATATATGCCAACTATATGAAATGATTTTTTAGTATATGTTAATGCCCAGCGAACCTGCTCATCGTCAGAAACTCTAAAAACTATATCTCCATTTTCCCAATATATTCCTATTTCGTTTGTCGTATCTGCAAACAAAGGCGTATACTCTGTAGAAGAAATGCTTGGACTAACCCATAACTCTAAACTAAAATCATTGTCTGAAGAGTATTTGTTGCCAAGCCCATTTGAAACAGATGAACCATAAAAGTCTTTTGATGTTGGTACTGTTATATAAGCGGTATTTGTTATTTTTGTTCCAGATCCACCGCCTGGAATTATTGGCAACATATTTCTTGCAGGCGATCCTACATATGTGCCATTATTACCGCAGCCTGAAATATCAATAGCGGTAGTACCAGAGGTTTCGTCTAATAGCCAGAAACCTATAGGATAATCTTTTATTACCTTTAGTTGATAAGTCATAATATTATTATACTATATTTAAATAGTTAGGATTATTGTACAACTTCGACACCAGAGATTGTGAGAACGATTCCTCCAGGAATACTTGCTGAGGCAAATACGGTGTCTCCAGGATTTACAACTATTGTTACGTCGTGTGATTGAATTGACTTGTCGTTAATGGCCAGGTCTGGGAAAACCTTATTGTAATCCTGAGCATCTTGACCAGCTGGCGCAATATAGATTGCATACTTTAATGTTCCATTATATACGTTTGAAACAACTATATTTTTAATGATTGCTTTGTTGCTAAATACTTTTAGTGGAGTTGTTGCTAAAGGAGTTAGGATTAATGGTCCAACAAATCTTTCTGGAACGTATGCCATCTACTCTCCTTAAACTATTGTCCATTTAGAAATAAGGTCTCTTTCAACCTGACCCATTTCATAATCACTTATAGATCTGTTATAAATAATAATTTCTCCTAGATCAAACTGCCCGTATGTAGACAAATATCGACCTATTGCTTGTCCTGACATATTTGATGGGGCACCATCTGAAGCTCCAAGAGCTACGGTTACTCCGTTTCTTCTAACTTCTCTTTTGTTATTTAAATTATCGTATCTTATAGCATAAAGCTCTGGCTGTCCAGGTGTTACTGCTGGAACGATTGCATTGATATCGTCATTTCCAAAAACAGCTCTTAGCGATGTTGGGATAGTATAACCAAATGCTAGGTTAGATCTTGTAGCAGTTCCTTGTCCGCCAATAACAAATGAGCTAGTTGTCTTTGTTGTTTTAGTTGCTACATAAAAAAAGGTAAAAGAGGTGTTTGCAAGCCAGGAAAGAGTTGGGTCTGCAAATGTCATAAACTGATTGACACCATCAAATCTTAAAGCTGGCAATGAGTTGATTGCCGCTAAAACATATGTTGGCTGGTTTGCTGCTGTATTTTGAACAAAGTTTCTTAAATATTGAGATCTGTCTTTTGCCAAGTAGCATTTATTGCCAGCGTTTAATTCAAAATTATCTACCGCTGTTCCGTCTAACCACAATTGTAATCCAAACTGGCTGTACCTCGATCTTTTAAATAAGGATCTTTGTGATTCTAACATTACGCCTCCTGTAAAGATTCAAATTCTTCAGCAGCTGCTAAATTTGACTCTAGCTCTTCTGAAGTAAAATCTACAAGTTTGACTCTATAGACGGATCCTTCTAAAAAGTATGGGTCGCAAAACACCATCTTTTGTTTTTCTGAATCATGCTCTAAATATTCTAGAACCTGTACTAGGTTATTCTCTTCTTTAAACTCATCATTTGGACCTGAGAGTGGAAAAGAGGTATTTGGAAATAAAGTCTGAAGGGTTCCAGATCTTTCTACCGTTTCTGAATTAAGTACAGCATAGTACATTTTATCCGTGACTCCATTCAGCCATTGGAACAATTGTTGCATAGTTTGTAGACTGATATCTTGTATCAAATGAGTACGTAAATGTTGATTTAAATATATCAATATTTGCACCATTTGAATATGCGTTTCCATTAGAGTCTCTTCCATACTTTAATATTCCAGCTGGATCTACAACATAAAGTCTCATACCAACGTTTCCATCACTATTAGAGTTTTCTGCGTGGAAAATAAACTTGTCTTTTTTAAAAGGAACTAGTTTTGCGCCCCAATCTGTGGAAGCCCATTGGCCCGTGTAATACTTTGTAGGATCTTTAGTATTAAAGAAAATAATATTGATACCTGTTTGATAGTAGTAGTATGGTGCATAGCATGCAAACCAGTTGTTATCCCAGGTCTGCATATAACGCATTCCATAGTAAGTTCCTTGCTCAATTCCATAAGAAGTTGTATTGCTACGTCCGTTTCCAGTTGTTAAAGTTCCAGAAGTTGAAGCAAAGTTTGGTGCAAATGTTGCGTATCTTGTGTGGTGATGAGGAACAAATCTTGCTATTCCAACTATGTTATTATCTCCCATAACAATGTATGCTTTTCTTCTTGACTCGTCGTAGTTCTGCGAATTATCCTGTTGCCATTGGAAATCATTGTAGTAATAGTAAAGTGATTGTGTTAATGCTGTTGGGGTGCCAGCAGTTTTTGCCTCTGACAAAAATCTGTGCATAGTTCCCGCTGTGTAGTTTTCTGGATCTAAATCTCTATTAGTATTCTTCCATACGTGAAGTCTGTAGTTATTAAGGTTATCTCTAGGCTCTAGAAGGGCTAAAGTATTAGTTCTTTTATTATAAGAAATAGCTGTATATCCACTATTAACGTTAGTCCATGTTGCATATGTTGAGCCCATTGTAACGTGCTCTAGTGGAGCAGTGCCGCCTCTAGGATAAATTCCTACAGTAGCGTTTCTGTAATAAATTGAATATCTTGGACGAACTCCTTCTCTTTCAATCATTGTTCCAAAGAATGGCCAGTACTCATTTACCCAGTTGTACCAAACACCGTGTGCAAACTGTGCATCTGATCCTGAAGCAGGAGCATGTCCTGGCAAGTGAACAAGCCAGTTTCCTTCATCTTGCTGGAAACATGTTCCTTTTACAGAAGAGTGACCTGTGCCTCTAGTTCCCTGAGAAGTGTTTGTATATCTGGCACCTCTATCAGGCCAATCTTGACCCTCTGTATCATCTCTTAAATATCCGCCATACATAGGCTGCATGTTGCTGCTATAAGTTACGAATGCTGGTTCGTTAGATCTATTTGTGTAAACACCAAATGTAGGGAGAGGGTTTCTTGTGACTGCATTATTTTTAATATTATCATCAATTAAATCTACTTGGGCAATAGAATCGTTAAGGCTTAAAGATCCTGCAGAGGACAATAAGATAGATAGCATTTGAGGACTTGTGTTTAGTCCTGCATTCAGGTTATTAAAAACTGATAGGTCTAAGTCTGGTAATGCTATTGAAGTACTGTTTGATGATATTGTTGATATTGCCACTTTTTTCTCCTATTTATATTATATTTTTAAATCTGAAAATGCGTACGATCCAAAAATTGTTGTTCCATTATTTCTAGTATAGAAATTTAGAACTGTTGTATCTAGTGATAGAACTGGTTGAATGTTTGACGCACCGCCACCGTCCCATATAATCCCTGCTGGCCAGTTTATAGTATATGAACCACCAGCCTTGATTTCTAATTGCCAAAATTGTGCAACGCTTGTAGTTGAGGCAATATTTGAAAAGGCTACTGTAAAATTACCACCAGCAATTACTTTAAAAACATTTGATGCAGATAAGTCTAGCGTAAGGGTTCCGCTTGACTTTGTTCCCAGATCAGAGAACTGTGCTGGAATATTAAAGTATGGCTTACCTTGTCCATCTATTGGAGCTTGGAGATATGTGTATGTCCAAAGTGCTGGTACTACTGAATTTGGGGTCTGTGTAATTGGCATGTTATTCCTCTTCTGGTAGTTCTAGCTCAGGCAAATCTGCTGGGCGAGGCACAACCGATCTAGTTTCTTCTGGTAACTCATCCCACTCAGCTTGATAGGCTTTTAGATCTTCAAGAGCTTTTGCGTGGTCTGCAATTCTTACTTCATTATCCGTCTTTCCTGGATATTTGTCAACAACAACGCCGTCGACAACTGTTAGTCTATGAGGTAAAGATGTAACAATATCTGTTTCGTATTGTCCATTTTCATCAAATACTACTACTCCGTCATAACAATTTAATTTCATTTTTTCTCCTATACCCTTCTTGTCCAGTGTGCTAAAGATTGTAGCCCTGGGTAGTTTGTGCTTGTGTAATCTGTATCAAATTTACCCCGTTGTCCATTGTTTACCAAGCCAAGATTGCCGCCATTACTTATTGTTCCGTTTGTAACTCTTCCCTGTAACGCTGCTTCTGGCTCTTGAATATACAGTATTAGTCCGTAATTGTTATCCACATTGTGTGTAGAGTCATTAAACATAAACTTGTCTTCTTGGTACGGAACTATTTGGCATCCACCACTTGTAGTTCCGTGCTGACCAATAAAGTAATTTCTAGGATCTCGTGTATCAATAAAGTACACATTCATTCCTGCGCCATAGTAGTAATAACAATTGTAAGCTGCTACCCAATTATTGTCCCAGCTAATTTGATGACGCATTCCATATCTATTGCCCTGCTCAATTCCATAAGAAGTTGTTAATGAAATTGTATTAAAAGATGTTACTAGCTGTTGAGTTGATGGATTATAGGTTGCATAGTTATTTGCATTTGATGGGACCATTCTAGCCATTCCAATAATGCCGTTATCGCCAACTACAACACGCATGCGATATCTTGACTCATTATAGCTCTGAGAGCTATTTGCTTGCCACTGGAAATCATAAAAATTATAACTGCAGGTTCCTGAGCCTTGTCCTACGTCAAGAAGTCCTGTTTTTGCTTCTCTTAAGAAAGCAGCCAAAGTTCCTGGATAATAGTTATCACTATTTAAAGATCTATCAATTCCTTGATTGATCCATCGATGTAGTCTATAGTTGTTGCTTCCGTCTTTTGCTGCAACCACTACAAGAGTTCTGGTTCTGTCGTTATAGCATGCTGAACCATACTGGGTTCCGCTTACCCATGTAGAATATGTATTATCATTAAGGTTTACGTTTTCATAATATCCTTCATAGATTCCACGTTCCATAATTCTTAATGTTTCGTTGTTAGAGAATAAAGAGAAGTTTTGTCTTACTCCCCTTTTACCAATAATAACTCCAAAGAAGGGCATGTACGAAGGAGCTATGTCAGCATTCATTGCTGTGTAAGTTCTATTTCCAGCATTTAATCTCATAAACCAGTGTCCGTCTGCTTGCTGCATTGGTGTTGCTTGGCTCCAAGAAGTCGTCCAGCTGCTTGTGTTAATGTGTGAGTTTGTATAGTTGATTCCAGTCCATGGTGCCCACAGCTCTGAATCAGTATGCTGACTTCCTGCATCAATTGGTCTAAGTCTGCTATTATAAATATTCCAAAATGGTCTGTTGTCTCGGCATGAGAAAGTTGCAAATGTTGGCAGAGGGTTTGTAGAAGGAAGATCTGCCACAACAGCATTTGCGTTTGCAATTGCTGCATTTAATTGTGTTGTGGTTCCAGTCGATGCAAGGTTTGAAATGATTGCCGCAACTGTTGGGTTCGCTGCTATTGCTGCGACTGTCTGGTCTTGAACTACCTTGTCTATGCCAGGTAAAACAATTTGCGTAACTGTATTTGCAACTGCCATTTTCTATTTCTCCTAAATATTTTTAATTAAATTGTTGTTATTTTAACGCCAGAGATAAATGCTGTAACAGAGTTTGCGTTAACTGCTGAAAGAATGATTGCGTCTCCCGCATTTAAAACCTGCTTAACATCTATAACTGTAATTTGACGAGGTGCTAGATCAATGTTCTTGAAAAAGAAAATTCCTGCAAATTTTGCGCTTGCTTGTTGTGCAATATCCGTAACGTTGCATAGGGTAACAGATGTAATAACATCTGTCTCTCCTGCTGGGACGGTATAAACCTGAGCCTCAGTTGTTGTAACGCTACCTCCGAATAGTCTTGCTGGTAAACTTATTTGTGCCATTTTATATTACTCCCATGTTTACGAATAGATTGTAGTTATCTACTGCTGCATTTACTAATGCTATTTGCTGATTTCCAGAAGTAACGACAGCATTTACCTGAGACGACCCAGCGTTAGTGATTGTTTGAACCTGTCCGCTAGATGCATTTGTTATCTCTGAAATTTTAGTATTTGTTACTGCCACAATGTCGTTGACTCCCAAAAGGGTGCCAAGGGATTCGAGGGACTTAGCCAAGAATACGAGGTCTTGTGTAGTAAGAGTTGATGCAGACAATGCGTTGATCTTTGTCTTTACCAAATCAATTTGGTCTGTTAATGATGCTGACATTTAATTACTCCTTTAGAATATTGTATCATAAAAATTATTAGGATGGAACCTCTGGAAGGGTATATTTTAGGTCTTCCGTCATGGTTTCTGGAAGGTCTCTAAGTGCCTGTCTATAGGTTTCCCATTCTGCTACCTTTGCTTCTGATAGACCTGAATTTGATAGCTGAGTCCAGTCTGATCTCATTAGCATTTCATTTCTGTCTGCTCTTAAATTAGCATATGAAGAATCTGTTTTTAATGAAATATAGTATGCATCTTTTTCCTCTTCAGTCATAGCAATTGGAGCTCCAGATACTAGCTTAAATATCTTTCCATCTATATCTTCTGCAGCCTCATACCAACCGCTACCTGGATTTTCTTCGGCAACTTTCATTTGCTCTTGTACACCATTTTTATCAAACTTTATATAATTCATATTTACCTGTTCCCGAACAATAACGCTGTTCTATTCCAAATTTTATAAGAAGTCTTTATATTAAACTGATTATCGTGATCATTATATGTAAGAGCTGCTTGAGTCATTTTAAGGTCTGGTTGAACCCAAAAATCAGAAAATGTATTATGCAAATCATAAAACATATTTGAGTCAAGGTACCATGAAACATAGCCAGACTGCCAATAATACATAGTATTTGTTTGAACTACTGCCACTGTAGTTCTTGATGGAATAGTTACGTTGAAATTCCACTCATAATATGAATTTCCGCCAGTTCTATTAGCTGGTACTGTCCAGTTAACGTCTGTAACGGTACTATATGATCCATTAGTATTTGGGGTTCCAATACATACTCCAGAACCATCATATCCAGAAGACCAATAATTTGAATAGTGCCCCCACATAGTAACTGTTTTAGATTGTGTTGGGTGATGATTTCTTAAAAACATTGTACGTAGTCTAAATGGAGCATATGAGTTATTTCTTTGATGGGCAATATGAACGTCATCATTACCTACCTGAGAATTTTTTGCATAAATCAATCTATTATTTTCAAAAGACATTGAAGAATATCCAACAGTATTTTGTCTATTATTTGTTCCAAGAGAGAACCAGAATGCTCTTTCGCAGTCTGCTTGTGTGTTTCCAGTTAAATAGTTATGGTAGTTTGTCCAAGATTCTCCAGCTGCCCATGTCTGCCACCATGTTTGGTTTCTTTCGTTAATTGTTGTAATTGTAGGAATCATGTATGGTCTGCGAGTACCATCTGTTACCTCTCTAAATAGTCTGTCTTCTGCATTTGTAACACCTAGAGATTCTGGTGTAATTCCTAAAGAAGCTCCATTAACTCCAATAGCTGCTAGATCTGACGCCTTAAGTCCTGACGACAACGTTATAAGTGAGTCTAATGATGCCATTATGCGAGTCTCCATCCTTTTGCGCTATTTGAATATATTAATTTCATAGCTTTATTATTTACGTTAAAGATAAGGTCTTCTTGTAGTCCCTGAATTCTTTCACCGTTTCTAGCTATTGTAAAGAAGTTTGTTGATGCATTTCCAGAAATATCAACTATCTCTACAACAAAGCCAATTGAAGGTCCTGCTGGAAGTGTTAAAGTTAATCCACCCACTCCTCCACCGCCTGCTGGCGTATTGACAAAAAGTCTATCTCTATTTACTAAAAGCTTATTAGAAGATACAACTTGCCAAGGATTATAACCAGCACTTGCTGCCAATGCAGATGCTGTCGCAATATTTGATTCCTGATTTGTTATTACTCCCTCTAGAGAAGTAACTCTAGGATTAATATTATCGTAGGCTGCTTGAAGTGTATTATATTGACCTGCTAAATTTGATACTGCTACTCCATTTGCTGTACCACTGACAAGGGTAATTGTGGCTGCACCAGCATTATCAATTTGTGTAATTGCATTTGCAGTAGCGTCAACAATATCGTCTACACCAAGTGCTTCTGACAAAATAAGTACTGACTTTGATAAATATAGTATCTGTTCAGCATTTAAAGTCGATGACGATAAAGCATTAATTTTTGCTTTAAGTGTATTAATTTGATTTGCTAACGTTGCATAGTTAGCGGCGCTACCAAAATCTGTTGTGATAATATTACTGAAAGCAGACTCTTCTCCTTGGGTATTTACGCTAGTAACGGCTCTAATTTTAAATCTATAGGCAGTCGCTGGCGTAAGTCCAGTAACAAGAATTGGGGATGTTGTTCCTGATCCAGTTCCCCCAATTGGAGTTGACTCAACGGTATATCCAATGATTGTTTGTCCATTGGTTATGGTTGGTGGGGTAAATGCAAGTGTTGCGGTTGTTGCACCAGTTTTTGCAGCAGTACCGACTGTTGGTGGTCCAGGAGGAGCACTATCTGTATTTATAATATTACTTGAACTTGAGTTTGGTCCAGATCCAACTAAGTTTACAGCTCTTACTACAAATGTATAATGGGTTGCAGGAGTTAATCCTGTAAATGTCATTGGTGATGATGTACTTGAAGCAATGATTCCGCCTGGAGTTGATGTACCAATATAACCAATAATTGCTGCCCCGCCATTATTTGCTGGAGCAGTAAATGCAACTGTAGCTGTAGTTGAGCCAGTCTTTGTTGCAGTTCCAATTGTTGGTGCATCTGGTACAAAAACATCTGCGGCAGGTGTAGTAATACTATTACTTTCTGCAGACTGAGCACTATCTCCAACAAAGTTGGATGCGATTATTTTAAATGTATAAGATGTTGCAGGTGTAAGTCCTAGAACTGTAATTGGTGACGATGTTCCTGAAGCAACTATATTACCAGGAGTTGATGTTACTGTGTATCCAGTGATTGACGCTCCGCCATTATTTGCTGGAGCAGTAAATGCAACTGTAGCTGATGTTGATGTTAATACTGTAGCAGCTCCAATAGTTGGGGCACCTGGTACAGTAGAATCAGCTGTAATTTGGTTAGATGCAGCTGATGGCACAGAGGTGCCAGCAATGTTAGTAGCAGTAACTGTAAAAGTATATGAGGTTGCAGGGGTTAGACCTGTAACCGTAATAGGAGAACCATTTCCAGTAGCAGTAACATTGCCTGGATTTGATGTTACAGTATAACTAGTTACCGCTGCTCCACCATTATTTGTAGGCTCAGTAAATGTAACAATTGCTGTTGTTGATCCTGTTTTTGTAGCGGTTCCAATTGTTGGTGCTCCAGGTGCTGCAGCATCTGTAGTAATAGTATTACTTGCTGCTGAATTGAGACCAGCACCCTGAGAGTTGGTTGCAAAAACAACAAATGTATACTCCTGTCCAGGGTTTAATCCTGTAATTGTAATAGGAGAAGTTGTTCCTGTGCCAGTAATACCACCAGGGGTAGATATTGCTGTATATCCAGTAATCGGATATCCACCATCTGATGTTGGAGCTGTGAACGCAACTGTTGCAGTTGTGCTACCAGTTTTTGTAGCGGTTCCAATTGTTGGTGCTCCAGGGCTATTAGGATTTATATAATCAGTGGTTATTGTATTACTTGCCTGAGATGGTGCTGAAGTACCAACTGAGTTTGTTGCTGTTACGGTAAATGTGTATTCTGTTCCAGATGTTAATCCAGTAAAATTAATTGGTGAAGATGTATTAGTTGCAGTAATGCTACCAGGCAAGGAAGTAGCAGTGTATACAGTAATTGCCTGACCACCGTCTTCTAGTGGTGCATTAAATGCTACAGTTGCTGTAGTGGCACCTGTTTTTGTAGCAGTACCAATAGTTGGTGCATCAGGCACTGAAGAAGATGTAGTAATGCTATTGCTTGGCGAAGATGGACCAGATGTACCATCGTAATTAGTAGCTGTTACGGTAAAAGTGTAAGTAGTATTTGGCTCTAATCCAGTAACTGTAATTGGAGAAACCGTACCACTGGCAGAAATATTTCCAGGACTTGATGTAGCCGTATAACTGGTAATTGTATAGCCACCGTCATCTAGTGGGGCCGCAAAACCAACCGTTGCTGTAGTGGTGCCAGTTGCTGTGGCCGTGCCAATAATTGGTAGGTCTGGTGCTGCCATCTTATACTCCTTTTATGCCTGAGCTTCTGTCCAAGACAAACGAGCTGAAATGTCTCCAGATGTTAATCCTAGGTTTGTTGCAACAATTGTTAGAATATCTGGTCCATTAGGGAATCCAGGAGCCTTATAGTTTCCGTCTCCTGAAAGAATTGAAGTTCCTAGATCTCTAACCTTTGATAGATCGAATGTGGTTGATGAGTAGTTAGTACCACCAGTACCGTCGGTGTAGAAGGCAAACGCCTGGTCTCCACCTCTAATTGTTGTTATTGGGTTTGTTACTGTAGAACCTGTTTTACCAGTGTTATCGTGATAAATAACCTGCGCTAAAGATCCACCAGGAACTCTAATTGTTTCCCAGTCTGTTGGAATATTTGTTCCAGTAGGGAAAGATGATGCATTATAAATACCCTGAATCAAGAATGCTCCTTGAGCAAGAATACCCAGTGAGCTAAGTGCTAACTGCATAGTATTCAATGTTTCCCTCTTTCCATAGTTTCTTCCAATTCCGTTATCAGCAGATGGTGCGATTCTAATCGAAATAAGTGGTCTTGGAGTTGCTGTGGTACCAAAGCTTTGAGAAACGGATCCTTGTGGTGTAACAATACTTGATGCAATGTTTGTTCCAAAAGGAATTGTGTATTGAACTGTGTTGCTTGTTACTGCGCTTACTGTAAATGTACCATTAAAAGTTGTACGCTCAGTAGCACTTGCATTTGTTTGTGGCTGATTAGTATATCCATAAACTCCAGCAAGAATTACTTCAAATGTGTTTGCTGTTGGAACTGCTGATATTGTTCTAACTCCATTCAAAATACCAGTTTGAGCAGTAGTTTGAATTTGACCATTTTGTAAGTTTCTAGAAAGAATTGAATTTGTTATTGTTACATTTTGATTTGCAACAAGGTTGTGTGCACCTTGAGTTGTAACCCTTATGACAGAAGCAGAAGTTCTTATAATATCTGTTAAAGAGGCTACGGTATTTACGTCAGAAACTGTAAGTGGATATCCTACCTGCAATTGGTGCGGTGCAGCTGTTGTTAGTGTTGCAACACCAGAGCTTGAAGACTTTGAGGCAATCTTAGCAATAACTTCACCAGAACCTGCAATATTCATAAATCTCTGCATACCAGCAGTAAAGATAAAGTTCTTATCGTCGTCAAACTTTCCGTCCATGATTACAGATGATCCCCAGTGTGAAATAACTGGTGCACATGTATTTGTAATTGTTTGAACTGAAACTTGCGCTACGCCAGTTCCATTTGTAATTGTATTATCTGGAAGGAATGTCGCATTATTTGAAGTTCCAGATAGCTGAACTGCTTGTCCCTGTAGATAAGAGGTAATTGGCTGTCTTCTAGCAATATTAACAGCATATCCTTGGGCTATTGAATTGTATTCTCTATTTGTAATAGTGTAAGAGCAAATTTCAAAATTGTCTGTATCTTTAATAACCAAGTGTCCTGAATCTGGCCAGAACCTAATGCTATCTACATACATAACGATCATTGTTGGTGATAATGGGGATCCAACTATTCCTGAAGATCCCGCTTTTAGCTTTGTGCTAAAGAACGGAGAGTTAATTGCCTCATATCTTGCTGGAAGGTTTCCAGAACGCATGTAGGCTTCTGTATTTCTGTTGTTATTAGGCATCTTGTGGCAATAAACAATATTTCCTTCTGTGCCTCTAAATCCAAATCTAATAAATCCTGCACCATACCAGGTATAGTCAACATAGGCCATCTGCATTAGCGAAGGGTCTAATGTGTATCCTGAAGGGCCTTTTCCATCAAGTTTATCTACGTTCCATTCTGTTTGAGGAACTCTAATTTCTTGAGTTATAACATAAGAAGAATTTGTTAATGAGTCTCCCTTGTATGCTGGAGCAACTTTCATATTAGTATCTGATCCAATTTCAATAACAGTGTAGTTTGCTCCCTTAATAACAATCTGATCTCCAACAAGAAGCTGCTTTCTAAATCTTGTATTTATACCAGTAATTGTATTTGAGAACTTGGTTGCAGCAATCTTACCAAATAGGTCTTTTTTGCTAAATCGTCTAACTGCATATAAGTAGTTACCATCATATTCAAAAAAGAATCCGTTTTGGTCATTAAACATACCTGTTCTTGTTGCTGCGCCCTCCCACTTATAAACTGTAATACTAACGTCAACTCCTCCTGGGAATTGATCTGTAGCGCTTAAATTTTGTGTAAGTGGCATTATGTATTGGAATTCGTTTGTTCCTAATACATTTGTAACAGTAAATTTACCATTCCATGGATTATATAAGCCTGCTGTAACAACTCCGTCTACCTTAATTTTTGCACCTGGCTGCATTCCGTGATCCTGAATTGTACGGACGGTCACAACCTGATTTCCAATTAAAACTCCTGCTACAGATATCTGGTCTACGTCAAATGTAGGGGTAAACTTAACACCAGTTGAGAACTGAATTGACTTTCCTGATTGATATCTAAAGTGACGACGTGTTTGACGAATAACTCTAACTCCGCAAACGTTATCTGTTGTTGAAAGAATAACTCCACCATCGTGTGGTCTGTGTTGAACATAACCATTTGGTTTTGCATAAAGACCAACGCCGCTTGTTACAATTGGGTTAACAACCTGACTGTTCATTTTAAACTTTAGTTGATTTGGAGCTGATACGTTAAATACTCTCCAAGATCCTTTGATTGCACAAAGTTCATTTTGGCTTCCAATTAAAATTGGAATTCCTGGAAGAAGCCCATGAGCTGTGCTTGTTGTAACTGTAATTGTAGATTGTGCTGCTCCATCTGATTGAGCCGTCCAGCCCTGTAAGCCAATAGAATCGTTTCCACCTGGAATATGTGCGTTATCGTAAATTCCACCACCTGAAACAGATGTAAGGCTTCCGTCAGCAATTGCTCCGTCTACAACTCCGTTTGCTAAATATGTAAATGTATATCCATCTGCGGTTACTGTTTCAACTGGGAAAGTTCCTTCAGCTAAAGGATTTTTTGTGTCTTGAACTGAAATAACATCTCCTGGAACAAGCTCTGTCGCTGGGCTTGAAACAACTACTGTTACTGTAGATCTTGGAGAAACTGCGTCTCCAGTTACGCTAACTACGTCAAATGAGTTTCCGCCTGTTGCTCTAGAAAAGAATGATGGATAATTTGACGTTAATACTAAAGCTTCCCACTTAGAGTTCTGAATACCATATTCAAAGTCTGTATCCATTAAAGATTGTGGTGGAGCAACTCTTAGCTTATTAACAGCATCCATAAGCGGTTCTGTAAATGTTACTGTCTCTGCTGGTTCATCAACAATAATTGCAAGCTGATCTGTAGCAGCCATTGATGCACAGTTATATTTAAGAGTAATTATTGTTTTTGGCTCATACCCAACCTCATTATCGACTGAAAAGGATACTGCACCTAGGTTAGGATCGGAGAAATTGTAAATTACTTTGCCCTGAGTGGTATTTGTAATAAGCATCAAGCGATCTTGTCTTACTATTCTTGGAATAGTAACTTGATCTAGTGATGGATTAAATACATAGTATGCGTGTTCTATTTGTCTTCTTGACATTTACATTCTCCTAAAATAAATAACTTGATGCTGCAAATCTGCTGTTTAATTCTGTTTGAGTTAAAGTACTAGTATATTTAGGATAGTATATTCCTAGATTTAGCATAGCATCAACTCTTGCCACCGTTGTTTCCTTAAGTATATCATTAGCTAGTTCATTACCCGAAGGTCCTACTGGACCAGCTGCACCAGCTAAGCCTTGAATACCTTGTGGACCTTTTATATTTCCTTGTAACGCCCATGTAGAGGTGCCTGAATTATATTGGAACCAATCTCCAGTAGTTGTATTTAAATAATTATCTAGTCCTAAAGGACTTGCTGGATTTTGTGCTGTTGGATTTGCTATTCCAGTAAAGTTATAAGATCCTCTTTGTCCTGGAGTACCTTGAGCTCCTGCCGCTCCTGGAGTTCCTGCTGGACCAGTTGTTCCTGCTGGAATATTAAATTGTAAAATTGCTGCTGACGAAGTTCCTGTATTAACAATTGTTGCTGTTGATCCAGAGGGAAGAGTGTTTACCGCTCCAACGGAAATTGTTGCTGCTTGTCCTGGAATACCTTGTGGACCCTGTGGTCCAGGACGTGACCCAGCTACTACAACCCAAGCTGATCCGTTCCAACGTTTTAATGACATATGATTCCTCCGAGTTTTATTATACTATAAATCTATTCAAAATCCTACCCAAGAAAGGACTTCTGAGTCTGAATTTGGATACATCTTTTTCCATTGTCCATTAATTGATACATATATTGATTTTTCTGAAGATACGTAAAGTGCTATCCCTGGATATAATGTTGCACTTGGTAGGCTTGCAAAAGACTGAACCTGGGCCGCTCCATCCTTAAACAAATCTTTATATTCCAAATAACCTTCTTCATTTGACAAATCTACCCACAAATCTGTTTCGGATGGAGAGGGCGGAGTTAAAGAACTTAATACTGATTGTCCAGAAGTATCATCTAAGTCTATCCAAAGCTCTCCTTGATATGATGGAGTTGCTGGCTCATTTGCGCTATATATTAGCTCTGATATTGCTTCATCTGTATCAATCCATAATGTATCTGTTGAATAATTTTCTGGAGCTTCGGGGCCTGAAAATATGAATTCTGTCTCACCAGCATCGTCGTCTACGTCTATCCACAAATCGCCAATGGCTGTAGCACCCACTGGTGGTTGAACTAGTCCTACGAAGAATGTGCTTGCTGGTGCTGTCTCATCTGTTGGAATTAACGTTAGTCCGCCACCGCCACCGCCAGAACCTTGGATATCTTGCCAAAGGAGTCCGTCCCACACCTTTAACTTGTTTAAAACTTTATTATAATAAATTTGTCCATGGACTGCATTGCTAGGTGCCCCGTCTAACCCAATAATTATTCCATTTGTGTATGTATTTTTAGATGTCCAGGTATTTGTTGTTGATAAAGATAGATCTGTAGAAATATATTCCCATGATTGAGCTAGAGCATTCCAAACCTTTAATGCTCTGGTATTTCCGCTTCTATATTCATCTGTATCAAACCAAAATTCACCGTCGGCTGGAGATGTTGGAGCAGATGCTGACATTATTGCTTTTGAGGGCGGAATAATGGTTTCTAAAATTAATTTATTTGATTCATCATCATATGTAGCAGTAATATTTGGATTTAGACCGTGAGTAAATAAAGGAGCAATATAGTCCTGAGCTTGTTCTTGAGTTAGCTGGGCAACCACAGATAGATTAACTCTATTATTTTCATCATCATATGTTGCAACAACATTTGTGTGATTGCTGTGAGCAAACATGGCGCCAGCGGCATCCATGATAACCTCTGGAGCATCTGTCTTAGAAAGATAAGTGCTTGCAGCAGTTGCAATATCTAGTTTTGTTGACAAAGCATTTGTTATTGTTGTTGCAAAGTTTGCATCGTCACCAATTGCTGCGGCAATTTCATTAAGCGTATTTAATAGTTCTGGGGCAGCATCCACAAGGTTAGATATTGCTGTATTTACATAATCTTGTGTAGCAATTGAATTTGTATCTACGGCTACGGTAATTGTATTTGCTACATCATTATAAGTCTTTATTATTCCAGTTCCAGCGGTAAGAGATGTAGCAATAGCATCCATGACCTCTTCATCGTCATAGGTAGCTATAAGATTTATTTTTTTATCTTCGTCGTTGTAAAAAACAGTAATATTGCCATGTGTGCCAGAAGTCAAAAGCCTTGCTGCTATATCTTCTACTTCTTCTTCATCAAGTATATTTGTTTCTAAGGTTCTAACCTTAAAATCTAAAGAATTTGGATCGGTAGAGTCATTTGCTCCAACCTTGGATTCTAGCGCCTCAATAGCATCATTTGCATCGGCATGTTGGGCAGAGTGGGAAACAACCTCAACCGAATCATTTGGTTGAGGGTTAACCAAAACGTCTAAAGACGTTGGAAAATTTGTTGCCATTTACGTACACCTCTTTCCCAATTATACATCTATATTAGTTATAGGTAACTAGACTTCCTTCTGGTAAACTTACCCTGATCTTGGTGATTTCTATCATTATAAGAAAACATAGTAACTGCTGAATACTTGGTGCCAGATTTTACTGGAAGTGCCGCATGGGAAAATAGCCAACTTGATGGAAACAATACTATATCTCCATACTGGGGCACGTAGGTATAGTCAAAATGTGGGAACCATAACTCTCCGCCTTCATAGTCGCTATTTAAATACATAACAGTAGAAACATCACACTGATAACTTGGGCCGCTGTCTGGATGAACCTTAAAGTGTTGACCAGGGCCATACTTCACAAAGTTAATTGCTTCAGTATAATTTAATTTATTTATGCCGTACCTATTCCTAAACTCTTCTAAACACTCATATAGTTTTTCAGTAATCATGTCGTGAATTTCAATAATTTTGTCTGCAGACTCTGTTCCAGGAGACAATGAGCTTCTTTTAATTTTAAAGTCTACACAATCTCTATAATCTTTCTTTTTTTCCATGTCTCCGACCAAGGCGTCGGACCATTTAAAAAACGAACTCTTTCCAGAACCAAGAACTTCTTCTAACCTTTGAGGTATTTGCATCGCTTCTGGCAAAGCGTTTCTGTATACCGAAAGCCCAATTATTGGTGTATCAATTATCATAATATCTCCATTTCTATATATATTATATCAGAGGAATCCATTTTTGTGAATACTGATTTTTAATCATTGATAGTGGTAAAACATAAAAAACTAAAGACCTAAATTGGCTACCATAAACTACTTTATTCCCAGCCTCAGATACAACAATGTCTCCGATCACAAGGTCTGTTTCTTTTTCATTGATAAATATTTTATTTATGGCTTCATCTAAAGAAACAATTCCAAATAAGGCTGGTTTTGATGTACCGCCAGTGTCGTACCAAAAATCGGTAAGCTGGTCTTCTGATAAATTTGAGGAAATGTAGTATTTATTTTTTTGATAGTCAATACTGTACTCAACGCAGGCATCTTTAATTAAACTAACTATAGACCTAAAAAGTAAATTTATAGACTCATTGTATATAGACAGAGGCTCCGTATTCTTACCAACATCCAGGTCTTTTTTTTCTATTTTAGGAAAAGTATAGACCTCATCTTTCTTATTAGTCTCAGATTTAATTATTTCATATACATTTTTACATTGAGCTGAGCCCTTTACTAAAATAGTTTTCCTGTCTATACGATAAATAACGTTTTGATTTTTTATTTGATTTACTAAATCTGTCATATTTTAAAGGTTCTTTTTTTAATTAGCTTTTGCACATCTGGAGAATATTTTAACCACGGATGATTTGGGTCTACCCAATGCAATAGGAGTATTCCCACTTTATTAAACTCTGGATCTGGAAACTCTTCCTTCCAATGCTTTTGATCATTGGCTAAAAATAAAATGGCTTCATTTTCGTCAAACTGATATTTTTTATTTTCAATTATTAAGTCCCACGGGGTATTGTGATAAAGTCCTAGATCTATGGTGTACGTGCAAGGACCTATGTCTAAATGTTCGTCTAATTTTGACTGCTCCCCTGAATATTCTGCAAATACTCCGTAGGTTGGAACAATGTCATTTTTGCCAAAATGCATCCTTGCAAAGTCTGTGAGATTATTTAGACATTCCAAAACAATGGGATCATCAAAAGAGTCAATACGCTTGCTTCCATAATAGTCATAAGATATATTTTTTATTAATGGATGATTTTGAAAATAATTTTTTATATAATCAAAAAATGAATTATTAAATACATTTGAAATTACTTTTGGCTCAAACATTTTACTTTTCTATATAAGATATTGCTGCTATCATTTCTCCAGAAGAAACTCCTTCAATTGAAAAAGCGTACTCTTCTGATGCTGGGAAAATAAACAGGTTTCCTTTGTCCATAGGTTGGGAAAGGTTTTTATTTAAAAAGTTAATTACTCCTCCAGAATGACTATTGGTTAAAACATAAACTAGGCATACCGAGTCTTTAAATATTGGATTTACAAATGGCTGTGAATAGCTACTTCCTTCTAAAAATTTTACCAATACCTGCTCGGCAACCCATTCTATATTTATTTGTTTTTCGTTAAAATAGTCTAAAAAAGAAGATACAAGGTACATATGGGTTTTTCTATTCTCTAAATTTAATCCAGTAACATTGCCTCTTTTTATAATACCTTCTTGGTACCCACCGTCTCTTTCTAGCCAAGCAACTTCCTCCCAGGAAGACAACATGGGCATCAGTACCTCGTGATTACCATTTAATACATTGTATAACGATATGTCAAAAAACGAATTAATTTTATTAGCCACGATTTCCACCAACCCTTTGAATATTCCACACATTTGGATATATTGGATCCCTAGGCGGATCTATTTCATATTTAGCATTTGAGGATAAATTAATTTCTGGATTATTTTTTGCAGGGGTTTCTTTTACAATTCCTTTTGCTTTAGAGTAAGCCTTATCAGCACTAAAACTTCTATCTGAACTTCCGTCCACTATAATTCCAAGGTAGTTGTAAAAGCATGATCTAAGAACTAATCCAGCTATGGGAAGATATCCTCTTTTACGCATTACTGGGTTAATATATAATCTTTCTGCTTTATTGTTATGGTCGAATGTTACATATATATCTGGATAACTAGATCTGATTGATTCTGAAACTATAACTGTGCCTTCTGGAAAATCTTGATTAAAATAAAAACATGCAGCATATTTTGTATTTTTTAAATTTAATTTAGATATTTGTATCCAGCATTTTTTAAATTCTTCTGGCATAGAATAAAATTCTGGCACATAATGGTTTCCAACCGACTTAAACTCTTTTATATTATATTGAAACTGAGTCATGTGTTAACATCCTTTCAGTCCAGAACATATCAAATGGCTCACAGTTTATGGAAACAGTTTCATGCTCTACAGGAACTATTTCATACATTTGAATTGATTCCCAGGATCCTATATCAAATGAGTATACCTCATCTGTTTCTTTAATAATATTTTCTGACATTACAAATTTTGCCTGACCATCTCTTTTAATAAGAATCCAGTGGTACTGAGAAAACACATCTCCGTTTATAACTACAGCATAGCTAGAATTAACTCTATTTATACTAGTAATAGTTGTTGTTGTTAAATTAATAACAGGATTTGTTTCTGACCAGTTTATTGCAGCTTGAGTAACACCTTCTTCATATGTGTATGGGAAACCTTCAATATCTGAAGATAACAAAACGTCGCCGACTTCTAAATCTTCTGCTTTTACTAATCCATCTGGAGTTCTAATTAATGTTGAAACACCAACACTTTTAAAAGATGGCGTCCAATTCTCTCCAAGGAGATCTGTAAAAGCTGGTGGTGTAGGCTCGAACCCTGGATTAGGTGGAGGTTCAAAGCCAGGGTTAAAACCTGGGTTAAAACCTGGGTTAAAACCTGGGTTAAAACCTGGGTTAAAATCTGGGGGGAAATCTGGGCCAAATCCAGGGTTAAAATTTGGAGGAGCAACATATTGATAGTAGGTTATTGGAACTGAAGACCCAATAATTACTGCTGTGTTGTGAGCAATGCCTTGGCTTACTAAAGTTTGATCTAAAGAACTATTTGCTGTGGTGTTTTCTGTTTCTGTCCAAGTAAGCCCGACAGCAGAAAGTGTGGCTTTAGCCTGTGATCTACTTAATCCGCTTAAATTTGGTACGTTTACTTTTCTAATACCAAATCTACTAAAAAATTTTTTAAAAAATCTTGACATTATTTATACTGCTAGGTCTCCAAAAGCGACCCAGTTATTAAGCCCTCTCTTTATCACAGTTGCTGCAGACCATTGTGCTCTTAGCTTTAATCCTGGAGTAGAATTTATAGTAAATCCATTTCCAGCTATTGTTACTTGAGAAGTTCCAGTTTGAAGGACTTCAAACGTTGTTCCTGTTGGGAAAAGTTCTGAATCTGATATTGTTAATGTGCCTCCGCCAGACATTTCAATAATTTCTCCCATATCTCTTAAAACTGGAGTATATGATCCAGTTTTTTGTACAAAAACTTGCAGGGCGCTTGGATTTTCAATTAAAACAAATCCTTTCATAGTTTCATGAAATTGACATGCATAATAAAGTTGAGGTGCGTCAAATGGTAGAAGCACCTGTATGTGTGTAGCATCTAATCCTTGCCCAGTTATTCCAGGATGGTCATAAACATGGTTTTGATTGTATGCCCCATATGATGTTTGAAACCAAAATGGGTGGCCAGATGCTTGAACTGAAATTTTATATAGCTTTCCTAACTGAAGAGTAATTGGTCCATTAAAAAGACCATTAACTAAATATCCCCCAGATTGGGCCTGAACAAGATAATCAATGGCTGGCTCTGTTTTTCTTACGTATAAGCTATCAGAACTACTTATGGTTGAATAATTTAATGCGGCAGCAGATTGTGTTAAGTATGTCGAAGTAGCATCAGCAATAGATAATTTTTGAGACAGAGCATTGTTTATTGTTGTATAATAGTTCTGATCATCATTTAAAGCTGCCGCTATCTCATTTAAAGTGTTTAATGATTCTGGAGCTGCATCCACTAAATTATTAAATACTGTTGTTGCGGCTGCTGTGGCTGTTGTATCAGCATACGTTTTCGTAGATATAAGGCTTGTATCAACTGAGATTGCACCAGTTGTATCGTTATAAGATAAACCAGATCCCAATGAACCTCCTACTGCATCTTGTGCTCTTTCATCTGTAAAGTAAAGCCTTGTTCCTTCTTCAATATTTGTAGTTGATGTGGGAATCTCTGAATCTCTAGCAATTGTTGAAGGAATTTCTGAATCTGGTATTTTCCCATTTTCATCAAGTGACGCTACTCCGTCTGGATTTCCAACATCAGATATAGGGACATATGTTAAAGCACTTGTATTTCCAAGAGAGGTTACTGCGGTATCTGTATAACTGTTTGCAGAATTTAGTGTTTCTGCCAAGGCTGTTGATAATTCTTCTGGAGTTACATGTAAAAACGGCAGGTTAGCCCATGTGCTAGTTCCATTACCTATTTTTAATTTATTTAAAGTTGTGTCTATTCCTAGCTCACCCGTTAGCAAAACTGCATTAGATCCAGTCCATTGAGTAGTTGTACCTCTTCGTATTCTTATTCTAGATACCATTTTCTATAATCACAGCCTTTCCTTCAAGACAGCAGTGATCTGCTCCATTTATAGTTTCAATTGCCATGTTATAAGAATGTTCAATAAAATCTTCTCTTCCAACAGCCCAGTTTATATCTTTTATCATAACTGTTTTATTCTCAGGTACGTTTTTAATAATCAAATTAAGCAATGGGGGGTTTTCGCTTTCCTCAATGCTGTATAGCCAATCGCCTAGTGGTATCATTGTCATAATGCTGATATGTCCTTAACAACTATAGTTCCATTCATTCCGCCATGAAAAGAACACAAGTATCCGTAGTTTCCGTTTATAGATTGTGGAATTTGCCAATACAGGGTTCCAGTCGTTTTTCCTTGAGCGTTAGATCCAGTAGACACACTTCCTGTTGTTGAAACGTGAATTAATCCTGTATCATAATTAGCTCCTGAAAATCTAATTAAAAACGGGTGTCCAGCAACATTTAAATTAAAACCTATAGTTGTTCCTGCAATTGCATAAATAGTTGGATTACTTCCACCGTATTGATTTAAGAATTGATATGCTAGGAAACTATTATTAGTTACATTTAACATAGTTATTGCAGGATAAGCAATTTTATCAATAGTTATTGATGCTGTAGATGCATCTGTTGTCCCGCTAAAAGTTGACGATCCAGCAGTTCCTTGTGGTCCCTGTGTACCTTGAATTCCTTGTAAGCCTTGTAAGCCTTGATCGCCCTTGTCGCCCTTGTCACCCTTGTCACCCTTGTCACCCTTGTCGCCCTTTAATCCTTGCAATCCTTGTAATCCTTGATTGCCTTGTAGGCCCTGAATTCCCTGTAAGCCTTGATCACCCTCGTCGCCCTTGTCGCCCTTGTCGCCCTTGTCGCCCTTTAATCCTTGCAATCCTTGTAATCCTTGTAACCCTTGATCGCCTTGTAGACCCTGAATTCCTTGTAAGCCTTGATCGCCTTCGTCGCCCTTGTCGCCCTTGTCGCCCTTTAATCCTTGTAATCCCTGTGGACCAGTTGAACCTTGTGGTCCTGGTATAGTACTGGCTGGACCTTCTACAATAAAAGGAAGTTCGTTCCAAATTCTTATGCCGTCGCCAGCTTTTAATTTATTAAGAGTTGTATCTAGCCCAAGCTCGCCTAGTCTTAAAACTCTAAGAGATTGAGTCCATTGTTGTGTGGTTCCACGCCTTATTTGTATAATAGACATTATGGACCACCTGCATCAATATTTCCTGGCAAGTTTCCATACTCTGAGTATGGGCTTCCTCCGTCTACCGTTCCGTCTGAAGGAACAGTATTGTTTGACACAGAAAAAATTTCTCCATCATATGTATGGATATGGTCAAGTAGTCCTGTAATTGCTCCGCCGCCTACTGAGCTCCATTCGTCGCCATCAAAGTATCTTAATTCTTCATCTTCCGTATTATAATAAATATCTCCAATACGGGCTCCAGAAGGATTTGTAGGAAGCGCTACCGCATGTAAGGGGACTAATCTTTTTACAGACATTCAAGCCCTCCTTAGCCTACGATTACTACCGTGTATGCTCCAGAAGCAGGTGCTGCTGTAAATCCTAGTGTAACAACAGTGTCAGAAGTTCTAACAACATCACACTCTACGGTGTCATATGTTGATGAGTCATAAACATTAACCACAACTTCTCTTGTTCCTAGGTTATGAGTAACTGGATATTGATATGTTTCTCCGTCTCCAACTACTGCTTTAAATTTTCTTGTTACTGAATGATAATTTGTTCCATCATTGGTTATTTCCCATCGATCTAGGGATTCATTCCATTTAATTTGAACATCTGCTGCATTTCCACGCTCTACACGGATTCCAGCATCTACTGTTGGATCTCCTACAAAGTCGGTATTGAGGTTAATAACATTATCAACAATGTTTACCTCAGTGGTATTTACTGAGTTAATTGTTCCAGCTACGTTTAAATTACCGCCAATATTTAAGTTATTGGTAATTGTTACATCGTCTGGAAGGCCAATTGTTACCTGTGCGCCTTCTCCAGATGTAGGGACAACTGTAATTTCATTTGCAGTTCCCTGAATATCTCTTACATAATCTCCAGTTGTCTGTGTGCCAAGGTTAACATTTTTGATTGCTACTTCGCCAACTATTACTGTGAAATCTGCGGCGGCAAAAGATGCGACACCTTTATTTGTGGTAGATGCCTCTTCTGCAGCAACTGTAATTGTATTATCTGTTACCGCAACATCAATGCCTTCTCCGCCAGCAATTGTTAATGTGTCTGTAAGAAGATTTACTGTATCTGTTCCAGTATCTCCAGCAATTGAAAGATTAGTTGCTACATCTACTTCGCCTGCGGCAGTTAAACGACCTTGGGCATCTACTGTAAATGTTGGGATCTTTGTTGTTGATCCATAAGAATTTGGTGTTACTGTTGTATCATTAAGCTTAAGGGTTGTTGTTCCAGCTACGTCATTATAAGTTGCTGTTAAACCTGTTCCGCCAAGTACTGAAGAACCGATAGCATCTTGAATTGCTTCTAGAGAAGCATTCATTGCTACCCATGGGCCTTGTGGTTGTATATCTAAATCTGTTACACCATTGTAATAATACATCGTTTTTGTCGTTGTATCATAATAAATTTGACCAGTTACAGGAGCTGAAGGTGCTGCTGATATTCCCTGAATTCTGGCGTTCTGAAGTTCATTCTTGTTCAGATTGATGTCAGTTACGAATAATCTTGCCATTTGCTATATCTCCCTTAAGACAGGAATGCTGTCCCACCGAATGGTTGTGCCATAGTCAGTGTAATTTTGTTAGTACTATTATAGTCTATTCCTGTTTCTAATATGTCGCCAGCGCTGTTTTTGACAGTTACATTTGGGTTATATCCCATATTATGGGTTATCTCAAGGTACCAGTATGATCCTGCATCTACTACTTGACCTATAGAAAATGGATAGGTTAGGGTAGCGGTGCTTAATGCATAGGAAGTTGCTCCCGCCCAAGAGGAATCCGTTAGCTTGGGGCCATAAAAGAAAGTATTATTTTTGTCATAATAAAAATCACCAGCAAAGCCAAGGTTGTCTGCTGGAGCGCCAACTCCATTAAGTATAGTTTTGCCACGAGGTCCTTGAGGGCCAGGGGCATTTACCACTACCTTATTTACTTGCTCGGTAACTATTACGGTTGAGTCATTATTTACAATTGGCATTATACGGTTACCGATCTACTCAAAGTTAAAAACCCTTCAAGAAGTTTTGTTTTATTTAAATTGCTATCTGTCAGCATAATGTCGTACGAAGATTTTGGGAAAAATAATTTATTGGTTTGAGTTGGAGTCATTTTAACGGTTATTCTGCCCAAAGCCTCGTCTATCAAAATACCGCCTGCGGGAGATGTTAAGGTAAAGGCTAGCTTACTCCCACCCTTGGTGTCTCTAACCTGCAATTTTACAGAACAGTTTGTAAGAACTATTGGATTTCCATTGTCATCTTTATAATCAATGGTAAAGTTAAAAGTAGTGTTTTGATCTACTTCAAAATTTTTTTGCGCTGCCATAAATCTCCTAAAATAGGAAAACTCCTATGCTTATTTTAGCACAGGAGCGATCCTAACTACTTTATTGATTTATGACTTTTTTGTGAATCCAAAGCTGGGCTCATTAGTATTTAGAGCTTTTAAAATCACTGGCAATACTGCTGCAATTCCGCCCTTAAGCAAATCTCCTGGGTCTGTGTTACCAGTCATGTATAGAGCAATGGCTGCACCAAGGAAATGGCGACCATAGCTTGCTAACGCTGCTAGAAGTTTTTCTTGCATTGTTACCTTTCCATCATTATTCAGATCTTGTTTCATAAGATCCTCCTTTTCTGGGCACTGTGCCCAGGAATTTTGGGTGTTACCCCAATATCTATTATATACCTTTTATGCCGTAATGTCTACCAATTCACAATTTCCGTCTGAAGTACAGGCAAGTGTGGCATTGATAGAAGTGCCATCTTCTGTCTCATAGAAAGATAAATCTTCCCATCGAATACTCTTAGGCATTTTTGCAAGAAGCTCATCGTATTCTTCTTTTGTTGTTTCCTGATATGGGGCTTGCTTATACGAGTGTTCTGAATGAGGCAGGAATGAAATACCAGATACTTCATCAAAATAATGATATACCCATGCCCCAACCTCCATCCACTCATCTTCCTTAACAGAAACTGTAATAGATGGCTTATGCTCACACCATGAACGTTGGTAAACCAACCATGTGTTTAGATGATCTAATGCGGTTAAATCATTTCTAACAATTGCACCCTCTGGTGCTTTTACTGGAAACGAAAATACATAGGTATCATTTGGCTTCATTACATCATCTTCTACTGGAATTCCGACTTCCTTTAAAAATGTAGAGATTGGATCCCCCTTTGAGCCACGAACTGTACGAATATAGTATGGTGAATGCCAAGGATGCATTCCTGAAGATACTCCGACCAATTGAGATACTGTTCCTGAAGGTTTAACACATGTAATAGCTGCAGATTCAGAAATCCCAATTTTCTCAGCCTCTTTTTTATTAATTTCACGAGCATGTTCACGAAGACCAGAAAGAGTCTTCTCTAGTTTATCAAGGCCCTGCTTTCCAGAAAATAATTTGTGTCCAAATTGTCCCGTTAGCGAAACTCCAAGCAACCTTTCTTCTTCAGTATTGTCCTTCCAAATCTTACGAAGGTATTTAAAATCTGTTAGCGTCGATTGCCAGGTTCCAAGAATTGTTGCAAGGCGTACCTTATTTGTAACATCTTCAACTGTATCTTTTTCACGTAATACGACTTCTGAAAGATTACAAAACTGATAAGGACGGAGAATAATTTCCGAGCAAGGGTTGGTTCCATAATGTATTTCAGGGTCCCTCCGTCCATACTTTGCTGCTTGTGCTTGTGCTGCTGCAACATTGTAAATGCCACGTTCTCCTGACTTAGAGTCATAAAGGTTTTTCCATTCTGCTATAAACTGCTCCATTTGTGGCTTACGAGAATATGCCACAGAGTTATTTGATAATGCACGTTGTGTATTATTTTCCCACCAGTTACCAGATTTTGCTGCCGCCATCTCAATATCGTTAATATTAGAAAGAGAAATCATTGCAGAACGACGAACTCCGCCAACAACTACAACTTCGCCAATCTTACACATAATGTCATGACACTCAATTGGTTTTAACTGACGACCAACTGCATTCTTAAATTTTGAAATTGTAAAATCAAAAAGATTTATAAGTGGTTGTGGTCCAGATGAACGACCACCCATTGTCTTAAGACGTGCACCTGCTGGACGCACCTTAGAAACATCAATAGCTGGAATATGACCAGTCCATAACAATGCCAAAAGCTCACGATATGCCTTAGCCCATCCTTGTTTTGAATCTTCTACAACAATTACTGTATCTGATTTTTCTAAAGACTCTGGAACGGAAGGAAGTTTGTTAACATACTTATACTCAACTGAAAATCCTACACCAGTTCCACACATCAATATATACATAGTTTCGTCAAATGATCTAGCATTGTCTACTGGAACAAATGAGCAGTTATATCCTGCAACATGATCTCTATCCAATGCAGCACCTGCGGTCATTACTGATCGCATTGATGGCATAACGTTACGATCATACACTGCTTGTTTTAATTCTTCAACTAGTTTATTGTCTGGAAAATAATTAAAGCTTTCAAGGTGGGAAAGCATAAATCTAAAATATCTATCTACTGTTTCACCCCATGTTTCACGACGGTTCTCTTCTGGGATCCATCTTGCATATCGAGACAACGCAATAAAATTTTCATATGGGTTTTCAATAGATTTAGACATTTTTAAAATAACACCTTTTCTCCGCCCTGCGGTTTATATTTTTAGTTGAAGTCTTATTCTACCAAACTTTTATTTAAAGAGGAAGGGGTTATGAAAATTTTTTTTCTAAATGCTTAAATGCATTCTTGGTCAACTGAGTCCAATTATATTCTGCATGAATTTTAGTTGACTGGGCAAAATAATAACCAGATAAAGCTTTGTAGTTTATTGCAGCAAAAACCATTTGATCTTCTAAATCTTTTGCATCTGGTTTATAAAAATTTCCTAAATGAGGATCTCCTATTGCTTTAGGAACTCCATCTGTTTCTGCATCTGTAAACCTTGACTTTAACTTTAATGGACCAACAAAATTTTTATAATGCGCCCAATCATAAGTAGTTATAACTGGCATACCAGTTGCTAATCCTTGTAGAGGAATAAATCCAAATCCTTCTCCCCATGTTGGGTATACCAAAACGTGGTGGGAATGATAAAGGTCTACTAATCTATCTATTGAATACTCTTCTGTAATAACATTAATATTATGATACTTATGTTCTGGCAATGATAATATCTTATTTTCATATATTCTAATAGTATGTGGACCAATTGATTTTATTGTTAATTGATAATCTGAGTTATTGCCGAATAACTTAATAAATGTGTCTACTACTAACTGCCCGTCTTTTCTTGGAGCAGGTTCACCTACGTGTAAAAATTTTAACGGTTTACCTTCTTTAACAATTCTCTTAACTGGCTTCCAAATATCTTCAATTCCATGTGGATAAACATATATTGGTTTAGTTATTCCATTTTTTCTATATACATCTGCACACCAATCAGATGTTGCCCAGATCTCGTCACACAGATTCATTCTTTCCCGCCACTCATTACGAATTTTCGTAGATTCCCACGGAGTATAACCAATCTGATATTGATTTTTATGTAATTTATAATTATGAGGTTGTGTAAAATTTAATTGAATATCAGCTTTAGGATTTGCAAAATCTACTTTATGTCCTAATTCTTGTAGTGTACGCACAATATTTTGACCAGCATACCCAAAACCTACTGCTGGATTCAATCCCGCCCTAATTGTGTAATAAGATATATGCATTTAATTCCTAGTCAACTGGCTTGACACCTTTTGCCAAACAATGCTATTATTATAGTTCGTTATCTCTAAAGGAGGAAATGCCAATGGAGAATATCAAACAACGTTTGAGCGAAGTTGCTCATAACTGGTCGTATATAGGAATGATAACATTATTCCTGTTTACAGTCCAGCCTGGTCCAACAGCAACTCAAGCTTTACAGGTAGAAGTGCCTGTAAAATCAACAGTACAACTAAAGAAAGAAACCTTAGAGAAGTACAGCACTACTGTGTACAAGCCTTCTGAGACGCTAACAGACGGAGAACTAAAAGAACTTCTATCAGCTGTTGGCTTTGAAGGAAAAGCCCTTAAACAGGCTTGGGCTATTGCGAAGGCAGAGTCTAATTCTAGACCTATGGCTTACAATGGTAACAGGAAAACTGGAGACAGTTCCTACGGAATTTTTCAGATTAATATGTTGGGACAACTCGGCATTGATCGTAAAGAAAAATTTGATCTAAGGTCAAACATATTATTGTTTGACCCAGTAATAAATGCAGAGATAACGTACTATATGACCAAAGGCGGTTTAGATTGGTCTGCTTGGTCTTCATTAAATGGAGAGCGATATAGGGAATTTTTATTAAAGTTCCCACATTAGGAAGGAAGGTACATGAAGATACAATACGTGTCTAAGTACCTCACATTGTCAGAAAAGGGTCTTGTTCCACGGCTTCAATGCCCAATGGATCAGGGCCCTTTAATGTGTAACGAAAATAATGAGGGTATAATTTATCTATACTGTTTATCTTGTCAGTATAAAAATAATATGGGATTGGAGGTTTATGAGCGAATCAAAAGAGCCGTTGATTCAAACTGACGGCGGGACAATAAAAGAAACTGATGCCATGGGGCGTGAAAAGTTTTGGGAAGATTTAGGAAGACCTGAAGATGGAAAATAAAGAAGAACCTTTAAACCTAGAGGACAATCTGCCTATGGTTAATTACATCATGCTTCACCGTATATATGACTTATTGACTTTAATTGCAAACAAAATGGTAGGATCAGAAGATGTTTCTAAAATGGTTGAGTATCATAATCAAGGGTACCTGCTTGGTCCTACGCCATCATTTAGTCCGTCAGAAAATGATGAACAAAATCCTTGACTTTGAAATTTAAATATTTTATAATTTAATTGTATTGGTTGTAGCATCCCACCAAAATTTGCTCCCAATACATGATCGCAAGATCAGCAGAACCCAATCGGATCCGCCTCTGATTGGGTTTTGTCTTTTATTAGCGGGTTTTTTGTTCGCAGATAATTTCATATATCAAATCATCAACAACTGACGGATCTTGCCAATAATCATATATTCCATGATTCACCATCACGTCTGTTATTCCTTCAGATTCCATATTTAAAATCTTTTTTTTAACAGTATCTCTGCTTCCATATACTGTCCATCTTTTAACCCTTGGCTTATCTTTATAATTTTCTTCAATAAATGATCTAGCCTCTTCGTCTGTATCTCTAATTAAAACCTGAGCGCTAACCATTCTTTTTTTATAATTTAACAGATACTGATCTTGATAATCAATATAATCATCGTACATGCATAAAATTATATCAGTATGATGTTTGGTTTCTTCTATTAACTTCTTATTTTTTGTAGACACAACAATAGGTGGCTTGTTTTTAAGAATATTAGAGTCTACAAATTTATCTAGCCAAATAGGGACATAATCCAATCTACCTGGAGGAGTAGATATATCTATATCAACATCAAAGCAGGGATCTGGTTCTTGTTCTGCCTCTAAAACCTCTCCTGAAACTATATTTAACATAATTCTATTTTGACAAATTTCGTTGAATGCTGCTATCTGCATAGCAAAATACCTAGGACTAATAGCGTATGGCCTTATAGCAATCATATACTTAATCTTATGTCTTGGATCTACTGTTCTTGCCGCTTTAATTAAATAATCCGAATTAAAATCTTTCCATGTAAGAAGAATTGACTGGTATCCAAATTTTTCTTTATCAGAAAACAATTTTCTAAGCTCCATTGGTGACAAGAACCTCTGTCTATGCATCCAGTGAAAATTTAACATTATACGTTTCTAATCTTTATGCTTTTAACTTCATGTTCGCCAATCTTTTCTTCAAAATGATTGGTAGCATTTCTATAAAAGTTAGTCCACTCACCCTGCTTATTTTTTTTACTTACTTCTTTAGAGTACTCTGAATAGTATTCAAAATCTATTTGCATTTGATCTGTAGAAACCCTCACAGCCTCAGAGTTGTTTATTTGAGCAAGCGATACTGGCATTACTGCTCCCACGGGAGTACCAGCTTTTATTGTAATTACCCTATTTGGCTCCGTTATTTGTCCAGCTAACTGCCATGGTTTATAAAATGAGGTGGATATTAAATAAGTAAAAATCTGAAAGTCATTAATAAAACTATTTGGGACGGGATATCCAAGCATAGTAACATCTTTATCTGTCTCAAAAAACAATCCAGTTCTAAAACTTACTACTCCCCACCCTCTATTAAAATCTATCCATCTTTCTCCAGATAAAGCCTTTACATTGTCTTTACTTGCGCTCTTAATTCCGTTCCATATAAAAGATATATCTTCTGGAAAAGATATCCCCCAACCATATTTGTTTGCGAGTGTAAGGGGAAAACACCTATATGCGTGATTGTCTGGTAATTCGTCTTGCCATTGTCTGTCTCCCGATAAAGGCTCAAACTTTACAGAAGGATCTATTAGCGAATACTTAAAAGAATACATAATCTCCCTTTTACTTACTATCTAAGTATACTAAATATAGTGCGAAATTAAAAGTGCGCCCGAAAAAAGTGCGGCGGGGCCAGAAGAGATGTTTCACATGAAACAGTGGGCCAATTATTATATTTACGAGATTTTCTTATTTATCCTGGAATGTGTACGATATCTATGACAATTTGAGCATACGATCTCACATTTAGCTATTTCCTGGTCTATACGCTTTTTGGACAATGTGGATATCAATTCCATAACATTGGCATTTTTACGTCCACGGACGTGGTCGAAGTCCATGACATAATATGGATATTTAATCCCACAGTCCATACAAGGAGTTTTCTCCTTAAGATCTCTGATATATTGCGCCAAATAAGCCTTCTGCTTGGCAATAGAGACCTTTTCAGACTTCATGCTAGTATATTACCCAAAATGAGGATCATATGGCTCTAGTATAGCAAAGAGAATTTTTTAAGCTGCCCGCCTTTTTAATTTTTACATTTCATTTCTTAGAACGCATTTTCCACCACATCCAAATATGATGAATAGCCATAAGGCCCATAAGGATCCACATTAGCTGCATTTCAGTTATGCCTAAAACTAAGTTCATATTATGATGATCGTGCATATAGATATTATATCACCTATATGCTTATATATATTCTAGTTGACTAAGATTATTATAGATCTGTAGTCTTTATAAGAGTTTTGTTTTGACTTCCCATTGTTCCTTTACCCTGTTCTAAATCTGCAAGGGCATTTTCTTCTGTATCAGAAATTACATGTACATCGATTTCTAGCTTATAGGTATAGCATTTCATTTTATAGCCTTATCTAATTTTAAATTGTATAAATTTTATTTACAATTCCTTTGATGATTACTCAATGTCATATGAGCAAATCCAGATCTTACTTCTATTTCCCGCCTACATTTCTCACATATAACAACTCTATGCGAAGCCATATACTCCTTCTATATATTATATATATATTATTAAGTTATATCTGGGTATTTAGATTTTTAGGAAAGCCCCCCTTTCCCCCCGTTGTAAAATTTGCTACAATGGTGAGAATAGAGGATAGCTACATCTGGTACATTTGAGTAATCAGTGTAAGCCCCCACAAACCGAAACCTAAGTATAGCATTTAATTTTCTTCTGTGTCAATAGTCTTAATTTTTTTTCTGTGATCTTCGCAAATTGCGTATTTTATTCCTAGGGAACTAATTACGCTGGTGTATGCGTATTTATCACAAAATGAACAGGTCATGAAAAACTATCTCCACAGGCACAGGATCCTTGAGCCATAGGATTATCTATTGTAAAACCAATTTTCTCCATAGTCTCTACATAGTCTAAGGTTGATTCGTTTAGATAAGGCCATGACATTTTATCTATGTGTAGGTCAAAGTCTTTATGAGAAATTATTTCATCCCCGTCTTTTTTCTCAAAGTCAAAATAGGTCTGATACCTCAAACCAGAACACCCTCCAGGCTGAACTGCAATTCTTAAAAATAGATCGTATTCAGGTGTAGCTATACGACTATCCTTTATAAGAGAAGATACTTTATCTACCGCTTTTTCTGTTAGGTTCATGGATCTATTATATCACCGTCATATATTCTAGTCGACTAGTAATTTATGTTTTCTAAAATGTTAATATATTTTTATTTTGTATGATCGCATATTTAGAAATGTCCGATTTATCCCATTAGTGCGCCCATATGTGGTGTATATCACAGAAAAAATGTGTGAGGCTAATCACAATGTCCGATTTATGTGGGTTTATAAGTTGCGTAGTGTCAGTCCCCTAGTGTAGAGTAATAGTATAAATAAATAAGGGTATGAGCCTAGCAAATAAACCGAAAGGGTGAGCCTAGCAAATAAGACCCACTACTAGAAAGGATAAACCAAATGAGTTTATACACTGAAATAAAAGTAGGAGACTTTATAGAGTTTCCTAAGTCTCTTAACCCTAGGTCTTGCGCTCTAATAAAGAGCGGTAAGATTTCTAGAGTGCGTGGTCTAAATGGACACGCTAAAGAAATCTGGACAGATAACGGAGGACACTTTATTGCTTCCCGTTATCGCCATAACTACTACCTAAATAAGGAGGTAAAGTAATGAGTGCTAATCTCTACAATACAGAAAGCCTACTAATAGGTAAGACCTATCGTAGCCGCTCCGTTGAGGGCGAAATTGTATCGGCTGAGAAACACCCTAAAGCCGTATGGTATGAGGGTGCTGAGGCTTATCTTGTCGGTATTCGTAAGAATACAGGCGGATACACCTACCGCTCAGTAGCCGTAGCGTGTGATTAACATCACACCTACGCCCTAGCGTGTCGGCTCGAAATTGTCAGTCCCCCGTGATAGTCTTACAGACATAACAATTAAATAAGAATTAGTAGAGCGTGAGCCTAGCAAATAAGGTCGCAAGACATGAGCCTAGCAAATAACCGCTCTACAATACAACTAAATAAAATTACAACTACTAAACGAATAGGAAATAAAATAAATGAAAATCACTTACTCTATCTGGCAGGGTTCCCTAATCAAGGGTTCTAAGTTTACTGCCTCTAAAATGTCCGAGGTTATCTCAGTAATCGAAGACTTAAACTCGGCTAAGCCAATAACTAAGTTCGAGTATTTCATAACACAAATCGAGCAAGACTAATGAACGCTCAAGTTTTCGAGTGCGACTCTTGTTTTGGTCATGGAGTAATCTTTATCGGTGATGATGAAGATTATTTCATCGAGCCCTGCTCTTGTCAGTCCGACCCGCTATAATAAAGCCCTGAACGAAAGGAAATAAATAAATGTATGCGATGTCATGGGAAATAGATAACTCTATTTATAAATACGAATCAATTCAAGATTCTTATTCAGTAGAGTTTGACGAATACGAATCAAGCGAGAGAGATTTATCGTTTGACGAATTGCTAGAAAATGAATTGGAATCTGAATTGCTAGAATTGGAAGAGGAGTTGTGAGGTAATTCACACCCGCTGATCGGCGTGTCGGCTTGACAAAGTCGGCAAAAGCCCGCAGCTTGCTAAGGGGGCGATTTGTCTGTTACGTTCTTTATGTCCGATTCCCTGGATTCCTGGATCTTGTGATATTTATCACACGACACGCCGTCTCATTATTTGGAATTACTGGCAAGTAAGTAGAAAAATGTCAGACCCCTATGCTAAAATCTAAGCATATTAAAGAAAGGAAAACTAAATGAAAATTTGTTGCTTTTGCGAAAAAGATTATTCAGATGAAACTTTATTTTGCGGTTTCTGTAATGAATATAAAGGTCTAATGACTGTTGAGGAATTTGACGCTATCTACGGATAGTGTCAGACCCCCCTGCTATAATTAAAGTCTAAACGAAAGGAAAACTATAAATGGCTAACTTATACACAATAGAGGATTTACTAATTGGTAAAATCTATAACTCAAAAACTATTAGCGGAAAAATAATTTCTGCTGAAAAATCTACTCAACCAATTTGGTATGGAGAAAATACTGACGCTTATTTGGTAGAGATAGATTGCAATTCTCTCCGTAATCAATTCCGCACCGTTGCGGTGAAGGTAGGTGAGTAATGGGATACATTGAAATTTTCAGAATGAATGATGAAGGTGCTGGCTGGGTAGATTTATCCGAAGCCACCGCCGAGGAAAAACTTGATTTAGAAATCGGTTTATTTAACGAAGGGGCTTTTGATGAACCTAGATGAATTTAGAAAATTTGTTATTGCTGAGCGTGAGGCAACACGCCAGCAAAATCTCACCGCCATTTTGTCGGTGGTAAATGCTACAATATCAGACAACAACGAACGAAAGGAAAACTAAATGAGCAAGATGAAACAAGCACTTGAAAATATCCTCACATGCCAATTATGCGGTGGTAAGGGATACAACTATTGGGCGAACGGCGAGGACTACGAAATTGAAAATTGTATTTGTAATCCTTATGGTCTAATTATTGACGGCGAGGAAGTTATCTATTCCGAACTAATTGAGGAAAATCTATTTACAACTAGCGAGGCTAACTAATGTATAAAATTCATGTAATCTATGACGGAAAACCTCACGAAGTTTTCCAATACTCAGACGCTCTTGAGGCTTTTCATACTTATTTATTTAAGTGTGTAGATGTCGGCTTTGCTAAAAATAGCGCAACCTATAATTTACAATTACCTGACGGCAAAATGTATACTAAAAACTTTGTGCGTGGTGTTGGATATGTAGGTGGTAAATAATGATGACTAGAAAAGACTATGTTGAAACCGCTAAAATTCTAAAATATGTTAGCGATAAAATTCACCCTGCCGTTTTTTCTAAAATGGTAAATGACTTTGCGGAAATGTTCGCAAAAGATAACCCAAGATTTGATGTAAAAAAATTTCACGAAGCGAGTAATTATCGTGTTCCAAAATTTACAGCGAATTAAAAAAGTTTTGGAGTTGCGCCGTAGTAATGCGGCCTCTCCAATTCGTAATCGTAAAAAATATTCTCGCAAAATAAAACATAAAAAAAATGTGGGAAAATCTATGAATTGGGACTAAAGGCCCGCACAGCTGCGGGGGCCTTTGCCTTGTTACGGGTGTGATCAAAATCACCCTAGATTTTTTAGCGGGTTGCAGAAAATGTCAGTCTAATCTGCTATAATATTCGCCTAACCTAACGAAAGGAAATAAAATGGGTTTAGATATGTATTTAAGTGCTAGGAAGCATGTTGAAAAAACCGACTGGAATAAATTAAATAGAGATA
>Ga0194130_10001498_pt1 | contig 37332 bp, 18 predicted proteins | sample TA2KigsurfametaG_FD_160084 | JGI IMG/M metagenome (GOLD analysis project Ga0194130, IMG submission 160084) | Freshwater microbial communities from Lake Tanganyika, Tanzania - TA2015050 Kigoma 12 surface | ecosystem: Environmental > Aquatic > Freshwater > Lake | place: Tanzania: Lake Tanganyika...
GCCAAGAAGAAATCTCACCAGACCGAGGTCAAGGAGGTGAAGATGCGTTACAAGATCGACTCCCACGACTACCAGGTGCGCATCGGCCAGGCCAGTCGCTTCCTCAAGGCCGGCGACAAGGTCAAGTGCACTGTGATCTTCCGCGGCCGGGAAATCCAGCACACCGCCCTGGCGGAAGCGCTCCTGCTGCGGATGGCCAAAGACCTGGAAGAGAACGCGGAGCTGCAGCAGGCTCCCAAGCGGGAAGGTCGCAACATGATCATGTTCCTCTCTCCCCGACGCCAGGCCGCCAGCAAGGCCCCGGCCGCGCCCAAGCCCGCGAAGTCGGCGGCGGCCAAAGCCAGCGTCGCGGCCCCCACCCCCGTGGTCACCGTGCCCAGCGCCTCGGCGGACACCGAGAGCTGAACCCGTCGCAGCGCTCATGGAAGGCCGATCGCGCTCAGCGTCTGGCCTTCTGAGCGGGGCTGGCGCTTAGAGAGCTGGCGAAAAAGTCGACGATGACGGGCCAGGCCTCCCGGGCTTGCTCTGGCGCGAAGTCTCCGCGCGCCTCACAGAGAAAGCCATGGCCCGCCATCCAGGTGCGCAGAGCCACCCGCTCCTCACCAGGCGTCGCCCGGACCCGATCCACCGCCGCCGCGATGGCCGCCAGGTCCGGAGGGGGCACCAGGGGATCATCGAGCCCGTAGATCATCAGCAGCCGTCCGGCGGCCCGGGGGAGTTCCTCCAGGCTGGGCGGTCCCCCGCCAGGACGCCCCTGTGTCACCCCGGCCCCGTAGCAGACGCAGCTGGCGGCCATGCCCTCCAAGCCCGAGGCCAACAGGGCGACATGCCCCCCGAAACAGAAGCCCAGGCAACCGATCGCTCCTTCCGCGGCGTCCGGCAACCGCCGCCGCAGCCAACGCTGGGCGCGGGCCACGTCCAGCAGCACGGTGGGGGTGGTGGTCTGGTCCTTGTGGGAGCGACCCTCCTGGAACGCCGCCGGGTCATAGCCCAGGCAGAGGTCCGGTGCCGTGCGCGCGAACAGGGGCACCGCCACCGCCGCGAAGCCCTGCCCCGCGAGGCGATCGACCACGCCGCGCACCCAGGGATTCAATCCGAAGATCTCCGGCAACACCAACACTCCCGCGCGGGGAGGACCCGGCACAGGCTCCGCCCACCAGACGCGCAGGGGCACCTCTCCCGCCCGCTCCGGCTCCAGCGTGGCCCAGTCGGCGCGGATCGGCTCCCCTGGGGGGAGGCCAGGAAAGGAGGATCCACCACGATCGGCCATGGTCCGCAGGCAACCGGCACATGGTCCTATGCCAGGGGGGGAATTGTCACGGAGGCAAAAGCTCCTTAGGGTGGCCGCGAGAACCAGAATCTGAGCCGCGTGCGTTTCCACATCCAGCAAGAGAGCGATATTCCCGCCTCCACGCAGCTCTACAACCAGATTTGCTTCGCCATCGCCGCTCGCCACTACCCCCCCGGCCACCGTCTTCCCAGCACGCGCCAGCTGGCCATGCAGACCGGCCTGCATCGCAACACCATCAGCAAGGTTTACCGCCAACTGGAAACCGACGGGGTCGTGGAGGCCATGGCCGGTTCCGGCATCTACGTGCGCGACCAGCAGAAGCCCAGGGAACTGAAGCCGCCGCCGGGATTGCGCACCAAGATCCTGCCGGACATCGACCGGGTGGTTCGCCAGAGCATCGATGGTCTCCTCAATGCCGGCTGCACCCTGCAGCAGGCCCGCGATCTGCTGACGCGCGAGGTGGACTGGCGACTGCGGTGTGGCGCCCGGGTGCTGGTGAGCACCCCGCGGGAGGACATCGGCGCCTCGATGTTGATCGCTGAGGAGCTCACTCCCCACCTGGAGGTGCCCGTGGAGGTGGTGCCGATGGAGGAGCTGGAAGCGGTGCTGGAGAGTTCCAGCAAGGGCACTGTGGTCACCAGTCGCTACTTCCTGCAACCGGTGGAGGAGATCGCCCAACGGCATGGCGTGCGCGCCGTGCCGGTGGATCTCAATGATTTCCGCCATGAGCTCGATCTGCTCAAGGAGTTGCGCCCCGGCAGCTGTGTGGGCCTGGTCAGCATCAGCCCCGGAATCCTGCGAGCGGCAGAGGTGATCCTGCATTCCATGCGCGGCAATGAGCTGCTGGTGATGACCGCCAATCCCGACACGGGAAGCCGGCTGCTGGCTTTGCTGCGGGCCGCCAGCCATGTCTTGTGCGATCGTCCCAGCCTTCCCCTGGTGGAGCAGACCCTGCGACAGAACCGCGCCCAGCTGATGCGCCTGCCGGTGGTGCACTGCGCCCAGAGCTATCTGGGCAGCGCCACGATTGATCAGTTGCGCAAGGAAATCGGCCTCCTGGCCGGGTGATGCGGTCCATCGGTCCAATCTTCGACGCCATGGCCGCGGACCTGGCCATGATTCGGGAGCGAGATCCCGCCGCTCGCAGCACCCTGGAAATCCTGTTGTGCTATCCGGGTTTTCATGCGCTGGTGATGCATCGCTTCAGCCACCGCCTCTGGAAGCTGCGGGTCCCCCTGCTGCCGCGCCTGCTGAGCCAGCTGGCGCGCCTGTTGACCGGGGTGGAAATCCATCCCGGAGCGGTGATCGGCCATGGGGTGTTCATCGACCACGGCATGGGGGTGGTGATCGGCGAAACGAGCGTGGTCGGCAACAATTGCTTGCTCTACCAGGGCGTGACGCTGGGGGGCACAGGCAAGCAGGAGGGGAAGCGCCATCCCACGCTGCTCGACAACGTGGTGGTGGGAGCTGGCGCCAAGGTGCTGGGAGCGATCACGGTGGGGTCCAACACCCGGATCGGCGCTGGCTCGGTGGTCCTGCGGGATGTGGATGCGGACAGCACGGTGGTGGGCGTCCCTGGGCGGGTGGTGCACCAATCCGGGGTGCGCATCGACCCCCTGGCCCACTCGGCCCTGCCGGATGCGGAGGCGCGGGTGATCCGCAATCTGATGGAGCGCATCGATCAGCTGGAGTCGGAGGTGGGTCGCCTGCAGCAATTCCTGCGGGAAGTGGCGGCCGGTCGGCCCCTGGGAGAACCCTGCGCCGGTTCGGCCCAGAACATCCGCGATCGCGAGATTCTGGAATTTCTGGGGGAATCCATCCAGCCGAATCGTTCCAAGCAGGACGGATCACCCTGAGGGCCACCCCCCAGCCCGCGCACGCATCCCGGCTACCCCCGCTGTGGGACAAGCACCACGAGAGGGGGGTGGGGGCAGCCCTAAACCGTGACCTGTTCGGGAACCTGAGGCTGGAACATGAACATGGAATAGATCACATTGCGTCGCATTTGTGTCATCATTTCCCGGAACATATCGTAAGCCTCGTTTTTATATTCGATGATGGGTTGCTGCTGACCATAAGCGCGCAGGTTGATGGTCTCACGAAGGGCTTCCATGGATTGCAGGTGCTCGCGCCACAAGGTGTCGATCTGCTGGAGGATGAAAAAGCGTTCCGCCTCACGCATCAGCCCCGGGCGCACCCGGTTCACTTGATCTTCCTTGATGTCGTAGGCATTGCGCAGCTGCTCCTGCAGAAACGCCTTGAGTTCCTCCATTGTCAGACCCTGAAGCTGGACGGGCTCCAGATCCTGGAGCAAATAAACGAATTCCTTGACCTTGTCCAGAAGACGCTGCAGATCCCACTCTTCTGGAGGCAGGTCGGGGTTCACATAGGCTTCAACGATGTCGTCGATGGTTTTCTCGCCGTAGCCCAAAACCTGCAGCTTCAGCTCTCTACCCTCCAGCACTCTCCTGCGCTCGGAGTAAATTGCGCGACGCTGATTATTCATTACTTCATCGTATTCGAACACATCTTTGCGTTGATCGTAATAATAGGTTTCAACCTTCTTCTGCGCCCCTTCCAGTGAACGGGTGAGCATGCCGGACTCGATTGGCATGTCTTCTTCCACCCGGAAAGCATTCATGAGGCCAGCAACTCGATCACCGCCGAAAATGCGAAGAAGATTATCATCCAAAGACAAGAAGAAACGCGTGGTGCCTGGATCGCCTTGACGACCCGAGCGTCCCCGCAATTGATTGTCAATGCGACGGGATTCATGCCGTTCTGTTCCGATGACATGCAAGCCACCAGCGTCGCGAACCTGCGCTTCTTCCTGTTTCACAACGACATCGTATTCCGCTTTGACACGCTGAATCAGATCGCGCATCGCTTGAATCTGCGGATCAGCAGTTGGTGCTTTTTCTGATGCGAGGGCAATGCGATCCTCCAGCTCAAGCAAAGGGAGGGAACGATCTCCCCAGGCCTGCACCAGCTGCCGCGCCAAGCCCACCAACGCCTGCTCCGTGTCCGGGGTGAGCGTGCAGGGATAGAGCGTGCTTGAAGACCGTCCCTCCCGGACGGCACCCGACCCGGACCCTCCTTCCGCAGAGAACCCTCCAGCCCTGGGAACGGACCGCTGTGCGGCCAGCGGAGCTCCATGGCCCTCCTCCGGACGGACCAGCCGGGGCAGCAACACCTCGCGCACCTTCAAACGCGCCATGTAATCGCTGTTGCCACCGAGAATGATGTCGGTGCCGCGGCCAGCCATGTTGGTGGCGATGGTCACGGCGCCGGCCCGCCCGGCCTGGGCAATGATTTCGGCCTCTCGCTCAACATTTTCAGGCTTGGCGTTGAGAAGGTTGTGTGGAATCGATAATTCCGCCAGCAAGGCGGACAACACCTCGGATTTTTCCACACTGGTCGTACCCACCAACACGGGCCTGGACCGACCGTGGATCTCGGCGGTTTCATTCGCCACTGCACGCCACTTGGCCGTCTCGGTCTTATAAACCTGATCGATCCAATCCGCCCGAGAACTCTTGCGGTTGGTGGGAACTGTGGTGACCTCCAACTTATAGGTTTTCTCAAACTCGAGCTCCTCCGTCTTCGCTGTTCCCGTCATGCCGGCTAGACGTGGATACAGCAAAAAGAAATTTTGGTAGGTGATGCTCGCCAGGGTTTGGGTCTCGGGCTGGATGGGCAGATCCTCTTTGGATTCAATCGCTTGATGCAAACCATCACTCCAACGCCGACCGGGCATGACACGCCCGGTGAATTCGTCAACGATCACCACATCGTTGGCACGCACGATATAATTAACATCCTTCGCGAAGAGCTCCTTGGCTTTCAGAGCATTATTGATGAAATGCGCCCAAGGATCAGCGGAATCATAAAGATCTTGCACGCCGAGCAGGTCGGCCGCATGGGCGTAACCCAAATCCGTAAGCGTGACATTGCGACGCTTTTCATCGACCTCGTAGTCTCCTTCCGGATCAATGCCATCTTTACCCATCTCTGGGGCGCGGATCAACTGTGACGCCACTTGAGTGGCCAGACGATACTTTTCTTGGGGACGCTCAACCTGGCCGGAAATGATCAGGGGCGTGCGAGCCTCATCGATCAGGATGGAATCGACCTCATCGATGACGCAATAGTGAAAATCTCGCTGAACAATATCGGCGAGATCCGTTGCCATGTTGTCTCTGAGATAATCGAAGCCGAGCTCAGAATTTGTGGCATAGGTGATGTCGCAAGCATAATTTCGTTGCCTGTCAGACGGCGACATGTCCTGCTGAATCAGCCCGACACTCAAACCGAGAAAGCGATGGATCTGCCCCATCCACTCCGCGTCCCGACGGGCCAGATAGTCATTCACGGTCACAACGTGTACGCCGCGCCCCGTCAAGGCATTGAGATAGGCGGGAAGCGTTGCCACCAAAGTCTTGCCCTCTCCCGTTCTCATCTCGGCGATCTGCCCGTCGTGGAGCACCATGCCACCGATGAGCTGCACATCAAAGTGACGCATTCCCAGCACCCGCTTTCCCGCTTCGCGCACAACGGCAAAAGCTTGCGGCAGCAGTTCATCGAGGAGTGTTTTCTTACGCGCAAGCTGATCGACTTTATCGAGCTTTTGTCTAAATTCCGCCGTCAGACCCCGCAACTCATCATCCGAGAGAGGACTGATGTCCTCCTCCAGAAGGTTGATATCTGAAACCAAGGGCTGGTAGCGCTTCAGCTTGCGAGCGTTTGGATCACCCAGCAACAGCTTGAGCATGGAGAACAGACTACCTCTGGACTGTCATCGTAACACTTCAGGCGTCCACACTGATGTCCAGATGTGAGACGGGACAAGGGGTTTGACCACCCGCGACCGCCGCAGCGCCGCGTGGTTGGCGCTCCATTCCGGATCCGCCCGCAAGCGGTGGCTTGCGGCTGGAGGGCAGAGTCTATGGTTCCTGATCGTCACGGCAGTTTGTCTTGATGAACAACGAGCACCAACCAGCGGAGGCTGGTGGGGGTGGCCTCAAATCCGTGCGGATCCTCTGCCACGGCCGCTCCGCCCCTGCACTGCGACTGGGCCTGGATCCCGCTTTCCGGCCATCGAGGGCGATGGAGCAGCTGAGGGAACTGCTGAACAGCAACGCCTTCTGGGGCCAGGGACGCAGCGCGCAGGATCTGCGGCGGATGGTGAACAACAGTGCGGTGTGTGTCACCGCTTGGAAGGGGCGGACACTGATTGGGTTCGGGCGGGCCACCAGTGATGGGGTCTTCCGAGGAACCATCTGGGATGTGGTGGTGGAATCCACGGTCGCTGGCCAGGGCATCGGCAGGGCCATCGTGGAGACCTTGTTGCGCAGTTCAGCTTTGGCCAACTGCGAAAGGATCTACCTCATGACAACCAACAGCGCAGACTTTTACAAAAAAATTGGGTTTCAAACAAACCCTAGCCAAATCTTGATGCTCAAAGAAAAAAGCGGATGAAGAGATTCGAACTCTCGACCCTCTCCTTGGCAAGGAGATGCTCTACCACTGAGCTACATCCGCATCAGGCAGTGCCCTCATCTCATCTTAACGCATCGCAGAACGTGTCACGCCATCATCGAAAAGACAACAGGGACAAAATTCACCCAGCCCAGGGACGGATTGGGTCAGGTTCCAGCGATACCTGATTCAAATCCATTCCCATAAAGGAGTGAATTTGCTTGATTCGCGCTTGACGTTGAGACTGGAGGTGTGTGCCGTCGCTTTCACGACTACGTCAGCATGCCCCATGGCCTGTCCCGCCGTCAATCGCCGGGTGACGACTCCTTCGGCGTCCTCAGCTCGGCGAGGGGAGCTGGGCCATGAGGCTGCCCATCTCCAGGGCCTGCAGGGCGTAACTCCAACCAAGGTTGCTCTTGATGCCGGCTCGCTCCAGGGCCTGCTGCAGGGTGTCGGTGGTGAGGACGCCAAAGATCACGGGAACGCCCGTGTCCCGGGCAACGGCGGCCACGCCCTTGCTGACTTCAGCGACCACCACATCGAAATGGGGGGTGTCTCCGCGGATGACGGCACCGAGGGTGATCACCACGTGGTAGCGACCGCTGGCAGCCAACCGCTGAGCCACCAGGGGGATCTCAAAACTTCCGGGCACCCAGGCCACATCGAGCTGAGTGCTGGCTGGCGTGGTGTCCAGGCCGTGCCGGCCCAGGCAATCCAAGCAGGCGCTGAGCAGCTTGCCCGTGACCAGATCGTTGAACCGCGCCACCACCACGGCGATGCGCAGGCCGGCGGCCTGGGTGAAGGTGCCTTCGTAGTGGGTCAAGGGGATCAGACCACGAAAAAGCTCATGCCCCAGTTCAGCAGGACCAGGCCCACCCAGGCCAAGCCCCCGATGAGGATCAGCTTGTTGGAGCGTCCGGCGTCTTCGCCGCTGGCGTAGAGGACAGGCACCGCCACGATCAACGCAAAGGACAGCACCACAAGGGCCAGAACGGTGAGCGTGTTGATGATCTGCATGAGGAGAAAGGCGCGCCGGCCGATTCAGGCGTCGGGCGGATTCTCACACGTGGCCCCCGCCAGCGGCGCGGCAACACCCCGCTTCCTTCACATGTTGTCGAAGCCGGCGGCTGCCCCCCGCCGCGACAGCCCCCATCGTGAGGAGCCCTTAGCATCGAACCTCACTACCTTCAGCGTCATGGGCGGGGCGAGCAGCCAGCAACTCCTCCTGATGGCCACCGCTGAACTGCAGGGCGATCTCTTTGCCCCCCCGGCCGAGGCCACGGCCGCCGACCTCCCCCCTCTCGGGACCTCCGGCCCGGCCAGCGCGGATCCGGGCGGTGAGGAACCGGCCGACGAGGACCCCCTGGCCGCCGCCGCCGCCCGCCCCCGCCAACGGCGGTCCGCACCCGCACCCGCACCCGCCGTCGATGGAACGCCACCCGCATCCTCCGCCGACCCGCCCCCCCCGGCCCCGGAGGATCAGCCGCGCTGGCACCACCACAGCCTGGTGAGGCCGGAGGCGTTGACCCCGATGCTGCGCCACTACGTCAGCCTCAAGGCGGCCCACCCGGACCGGGTGCTGCTCTACCGCTTGGGGGATTTTTTCGAGTGTTTCTTCGAGGACGCCATCACCGTCTCCCGTCTGCTGGAGCTGGCCCTCACCGGCAAGGAGGCGGGAAAGGCGATCGGCCGTGTGCCGATGGCGGGCCTCCCCCATCACGCGGTGGAGCGCTACTGCGGCGAGCTGGTGCGGCGGGGTCTCAGCGTCGCCCTCTGCGACCAGCTGGAAACCACCCCCTCCAACGGTCAGCTGCTCCGGCGCGACATCACCCGCGTGCTCACCCCCGGCACGGTCCTGGAGGAGGGGATGCTGGCGGCGCGGCGCAACAACTGGCTCTGCGCCGTGGTTCTGGAGGGGGCCCGCTGGGGCCTGGCGGTGGCCGACGTGAGCACCGGAGACTTCCGCGTCAGCGAGCAGGAGGGCCTCGCCGCTCTCCATCAGGAGCTGCTGCGCCAGGAGGCTGCGGAGGTGGTCTGGACCCAGCCGCCCGGTGGCGAGGAGCCCGGGGAGGCCTCCCCGTCCTGGTGTCCGACCGGTGTGCGGCACACCCCCCAGCCCCGCGCGCCTTTTGAAGCCCCCCAGGCCCAACACCGCCTGCGGGAGCGCTACGGGCTGGCGCGGCTGGAAGGGCTGGGCTTGTCGGAGACCCCTCTGGCCCTGCGGGCGGCCGGAGGGCTGCTGGCCTATCTGGACAGCACCCAGCCCGACCCGGGCGGCGAGGAGGCGGCTCGGGCCGCGATCCCCCTCGATCGGCCCCGGCTCTGGCACGCGGGAGACACCCTGGTGCTGGACGCCCAGACCCGCCGCAACCTGGAGTTGACCCGCACCCAGATGGGCGGGCGGTTCGAGGGATCCCTGCTCTGGGCCCTGGACCGCACCGTCACCGCCATGGGGGCCCGCCGCCTGCGGCGTTGGGTGGAGGCTCCCCTGGTGGAGGCTGCCCCGATCCTCGAACGGCAGGAGGGGGTGAGCGAGCTGGTGGACGTGCGAGCCCTGCGCCAGGCGGTGCGTCGCCTGCTGCGGCCGATGGCCGATCTGGAGCGTCTGGCGGGGCGCGCGGGCGCCGGCACCGCCTCCGCCCGCGACCTTGTGGCCCTGGCCGACGGGCTGGAGCGACTGCCCCGCCTGGCGGAGCTGCTCCGGAACGCCCGCAGTGCGCCACTGCGAGCCCTGAACGCCCCGCGGCCCGACCTCGCCGCCCTGGCCGCCACCCTGCGCCACACCCTGGTGGAGAGTCCACCCCTGAGCCTCAGCGACGGTGGCCTGATCCATGACGGGGTGGATGCCGAGCTCGATGGCCTTCGCAACCAGCTGGATGATCAGGATCGCTGGCTGGCCGACCAGGAACGCGAGGAGCGCCAACGCAGCGGCCATGCCAACGTTCGCCTCCAATACCACCGCACCTTCGGCTATTTCCTGGCCGTGAGCCGCGCCAAAGCGGCGGCTGTGCCCGACCACTGGATCCGCCGCCAAACCCTCGCCAGCGAGGAGCGCTTCGTCACCCCGGCACTCAAGGAGCGGGAGGGACGCATCCTTCGGCTGCGCACCCGTGCCGCCCAGCGGGAGCTGGAGCTCTTCACGGCCCTGCGCCAGACCGCAGGGCTCCAGGCCGAGCCGATTCGCGCCGCCGCCCGTCAGGTGGCCGAACTCGATGCCCTGGCCTCCCTCGCCGAGGTGGCCGCCACGGAGCGGTGGTGCCGCCCCGAGCTTGTGGACGGTCGGGAACTGACCATCGAGGACGGGCGCCATCCCGTGGTGGAGCAGCTTTTGGTGGACACGCCCTTCACGCCCAATCCCATCGCCCTGGGGGGAGGCGACGACCAAGCCCCCGACCTGCTGGTGCTCACCGGTCCCAACGCCAGCGGCAAAAGCTGCTACCTCCGCCAGACCGGCCTGTTGCAGCTGCTGACCCAGGTGGGGAGCTGGGTGCCGGCCCGATCGGCCCGCGTCGGCCTGGCCGATCGGATCTTCACCCGGGTCGGCGCGGTGGACGACCTGGCCACAGGGCAATCCACCTTCATGGTGGAGATGGCCGAGACGGCCAACATCCTCCACCACGCCACCCCCCGCTCGCTGGTGCTGCTCGATGAGATCGGGCGCGGCACCGCCACCTTCGATGGCCTGGCGATCGCTTGGGCCGTGGCCGAAGCGCTGGCGGGGGATGTGGGGGCGCGCACGGTCTTTGCCACCCATTACCACGAGCTCAACGAGCTGGCCGGGCTGTTCCCGAATGTGGCGAATGCCCAGGTGTTGGTGGAGGAGACAGGCGACGACCTGCTCTTCCTGCATCAGGTGGTGCCGGGGGGCGCCAGCCGCAGCTACGGCATCGAGGCGGCCCGGCTGGCGGGGGTCCCCCCCGCCGTGGTGCGTCGCGCCAGGCAGGTGCTGGGTCGCATCGAGGCCAACAGCCACGTGGCCGTGGGGGCCGGCGGCGAGACGGCTCGTTCGTCGACGCCACACTGATCGCGATGCGCCGGTGATCCGCAACCGCCTTTGACTGGACCAGCCCAAGCGAGTCGCCCAATGAAACTCAAGCCGCGAGCTTGATAATGAGCGAACCAGCAAAAGTTACGGCAATTATCTCTCATCGACCTTGCCCATCCGAGGCGGGAACAAATCTCGGCAAAGACTGGAAGCACGACGGCTTGTAACACTGACTTACACGCCCAGGCGGCGTCGCACCAGCCTGGATAGGCTGACCGCCAGATCCAACACGATGCCACCTGTGCAGTTCCTCAACGACCTCGATGGCGTGACGCCAACCTGGCAAAGTGACGTCTTCCTGACTCAGAGCACACCGTCAACGTATCGCTTATAACTCCTTCATTATTCTGATTCGGAAGCTGGATTTCTGGCCCCACAGACAGCCCCCTACTTGGCTGCACTGGTTGATGGTTTTGATGACATATTTCCCAACACATTAATCCTAGCGGGTGGGGTCAACTACATTGCCAGCCCCTTTCTCAATGGCGGAACGGATCTCAGCGTGCGTGATGAGCTGAATGCCGTCACGGGATCGAGCATCAATCTGGATGTCAACACGAATCATCCGATTGCAGCTGTGGACATCGCCATCCACAGTGTGATTGGCGTGGAAGCCTCCACGATCGGCAACCACGAATTTGATCTTGGCACCAGGATTTTCCGGGATGCGTTCACCCCTGGATCAGTGCCCGGCTGGGTTGGCGCCCAATTCCCCTATTTGTCATCCAATCTCGACTTCAGCGGTGATGTTGACCTGAGGACACGATTCAACGACACCACGGCCACGCCTGGGCTGGAGGAGGCGTCGACACTGAAGGGCAAGATTGTGCCTCCTCCGCTGTGGTCACCAAGAGTGGAGAAAAGATCGGCCTTGTGGGTGCCACCACACAACTTTTGGAGCAGATCGGCTCCACCGGCGGTGTGGAAGTCAAGGGGTTCGCGGGTGATGGCGAGGAACGCGACGACATGGAGCTGCTGGCCAGCCAGCTGCAACCCGTCATCGACGACTTGATCAGTCAAGGGGTGAACAAGGTGATCCTGATGGCTCACCTCCAGCTGATCACCAACGAAATCTCTCTGGCCCCCTTGCTACGCGGGGTGGACATCATCCTTTCCGCGGGCTCCCACACGCGACTGGGCGATGGCAATGATCAAGCGATCGCCTTCCCTGGCCATGCCGCCGACTTTGCCAATACCTACCCTCTGTTGACAACCGGCGCCGACGGCGGCACCACCTTGATCGTGAACACGGACAACGAATACACCTACCAGGGTCGCCTGGTGGTGGATTTTGATGATCTGGGCCGGATCATCACCGGAAGCCTCGATCCCAACCTGAATGGCGCTTACGCCGCCACGGCAGCGACCGTGGCCCAAGTGTGGAATGTCAGCGAGGCGGACTTGTCCACCACGGCCTTTGCGGAAGGCACGAAGGGCGAAAACGTGCAAGACCTCACGGATGCGGTGCAGGCGGTGGTCAGCAGCAAAGACGGTCAGGTGTGGGGCTTTGGAGACGTGTATCTGGAAGGAGAGAGGGCGATCATGCGCAGCCAGGAGACCAACCTGGGCAATCTGACGGCCGATGCCAATCTCGCCTACGCGAAAAGCGTTGATCCAACAGTCGTTATCTCCCTGAAAAATGGTGGAGGAATTCGTTCTCAGATTGATTCCATCGATGCCTCGACGGGCGAGAAGAAACCAACCGCCGCCAATCCCTCCGCAGGGAAGCCCGAAGGCGGGATCTCCACGCTCGACATCGAATACTCCCTTCGCTTTAACAACAGCCTTTCACTGGTCACAGTCACCGCCAGCCAACTGAAGGCCATGCTGGAGCACGGGGTCTCCAGCTATCCCAATCAGGGGCGATTCCCTCAGGTGTCTGGGATGGCATTCAGCTTTGATCCCAGCCGCCCTGAGGGAGTCGCATTATCAATCTGACCATCGAAGACGCGACCGGCAGGGATCTCGACGTGATCGTTCGCAACGGCGAAATCTACGGCGACCCAACCCGCACCTTCCGCATGGTGACCTTGTTCTTCATTGCGGGTGGAGGGGATGGCTATCCCACACCAACCGATCCCTCCGCCAATCGGGTCGATCTCTTCAACCCTGAGGCGCCCCGTACGGGTGCGGCCACCTTCTCCGGGGATGGCACCGAACAGGACGTGCTCGCGGAGTACCTGGCCGCCACCCATGGCAGCCGTGAGACGGCCTACAACCAAGCCGACACGCCCGCAACGCTCGATCTGCGCATGCAGAACCTCGCGGTTCGTGGCGACAGTGTGATCGATGCGGCCAGCCTCACGCTCACCCCGCTGGCGGCTGACAAAGCCGAAGGCAACATCGGCTCCACAGCGTTCACCTTCACCGTCAATCGCTCCGGCGATCCCTCCATTCCATCCGCGTCTCCTGGGTCGTCAGCCCCGCTGGCGCCAACCCGGCCAATGCCCTCGACTTCGCTGGCGGAACCTTCCCGGGGGGAACAGTCGCGCTTGCGGCAGGTCAGACCAGCCAGACGTTCACGGTCAATGTGATTGGTGACAACACCCTGGAGAACGACGAAACGTTCTCAGTGTCTCTGACCAATCCCATCGGCGGTGTCCTGGGGGCGGGCTCCTCCAACATCGTGGGACATATCCGAAACGATGATGCCCCCACGCCACTGTCTTACGCCTTCAGCTCCAGCGCGACCACGGTGGAGGAAGGTGGCGCTCTCAACATCAGTGCCACCACCAATGCGTCTCCCGGATCCGTGCTTTTCTGGCAATTCAGTGGGGCAGGGATCACCTCATCTGATTTCAACAATGGCCTCCTCAGTGGCACAAGCTTGATCGGCCTGGATGGCCGGGCCGCCTTCAGCACATCCCTCGCGGCGGATGGCGTGATCGATCCCAATGAAACACTTGAAGTGCGGTTCTACACCGATGCGGCCCGCACCCAGCAGGTGGGGAACACCCTCAGTGTCACCATCCGAGAACCAAGTGTGGGACTTGTCACCGAAGGCAGTGACATCATCACGGGCACCAACGCGTCTGAACTCATCAACGGCGTGCCAACCAATTCCATCATTCGTGGCAGCGGCTCTCTCGATCGGCTCACCGGCGGTGGCGGCGATGATCTCTTCGTGTTGGGCAATGCCCAGGGCCACTTCTACGACGATGGCACGCCAGGGCTTGGCAGCACTGATTTAGCCCTCATCACCGATTTCGGAGCAGGCGACAGGATTCAACTGCATGGAAGCAGCTCCGATTATCTTTTGGTCAGCGGTCGCCACAACCGAATTCCCGGTGTGCGCATCGATGTATTAACACTTGGCTCACCCGAAGCCATCGGCTTTGTTCAAGGGGCCACCTTGGCCTCTCTAAACCTAGCCAATGCAACACAATTCACCTTTGTTTGATTAATTCATCATGTCCATCCCCAATCGTGGTGCAGCCGTTGCGCTTCGGAGGACAGCGGCCCTGCCATTTCTTTCCCCTGCTCCAGCAGCCGCTGTGGTCGTCAACGTCGGTGGGAACTCCTACGACGTGACCGTGTTGAACACCTCTTACGACACCAGCACAGGTTTGTTCCAGCTTCCTCCAACCGGAGCCATGCCCTGGTGGGGGGATAATCTCCTGGCCTCCGAGTTTGCCACTCAGGTCTACAGCTCCCTGGGCTCTGGCTGGAGCTCCACGCATGGTCCCGTCTTTGCCCATGGCGAATCCCTTGGGCAGGTGTTGGGTCTCACCCAATCCATTTCGTATCCCCTGGATCAAATCGATTTGACACCCGCCACCAATGCCATGGTGACGTACGCCATTGCCTCCACCCCCGTACCGGGCACGCTCCCTCTGTTCGGGGCCGCCGCAACCTTTGGCTGGTCGCGGAGGTTGAAAAACCGAATCGCGGTTCGCTGACGGCGACCTGCTTTCCTCCACCTGATCAGCAACAAAGCTCCGGAGATCTGAGCAGTCTCTCAGGTTGCGGTTCACAACTGATTCCAGCCAAGAGGAGACTCTGTAGTAAACCCATGAAATAAAAGCGCCGGTTTAAACGGCAGACGATCTCAGCGAGCTAGCGATCTCCATACTTCTTGAAGCCCAATACATGATGGGCGAAAGCCAGCGCTTTTTTTTACATTGCCAGCGATTGTGTTAGGCCACTGAAAAAGCAGGACATCCTTTGGCTTCCTCCCGCCAATCACTTCCGGGATGTGACCGCAGCCTGTCGCAGCTACAGCCTGTTAAGTAGCCCATCCATCATAAGACATGACGCACCCAGGCGAAAGCCTCTCCAGCGATCAGGCCTCTGTGGCCATAATTGTATCAATGCAATGAATGGATGAGACTGGACAGAATTAGCAGGAATGCGTCGTTCAGCACCAAGGCCGCGACAAACGGAATATTATTATTCCAATTCCCGACAAAGACTGCCTCCATTGATCTCTCCACCAAAGTGGGAATCATCAATACGGATGATCCCACAAAAAAGCACTCTCCATCACGATCGTTTATCGCCTCCATTTGATTGTATACGGTTTTCCAGCCAGTAGGATGAGCGGGTCCAGTGTATCGCTTCAGCTCTAAAGCTATAATTCCATTCTTTGCCAGGCTAATCAGGTGAATGCCTTGGAGCAATTTGGCTACAGGCAGTTTTTCCTGAGTCAAAGATTATTCCTGCTGTTGCCGTAGTTTGGGGGCGACACTGATTACAATGGTTTCTTTCTCGGCATTTAGCGTAGACCACCCCAAAGCTCTTGGCCTCCCCACACCGTGGGCAACAGAAGCCCTCGTGCCAACGAGCAAGCCCAACGGCTGCGAGGCACTTCTCCTCAGGCCCATAGGACTGGATGAATTCGGAGAGGGAAAGGCCCTCCTGGCGCTGGACTCTGCCCTGGGGAACACGAAGCCCTCGAGCAGAGCGTCTGTACCAATATTCTCACGAATTGGGGGCTCCCGGGGGCTTGCGGAGTTTTGTTTCTAATCAAGGCTGCAGAAGCCAGTCATTGCGGCAACCGCGAATGGCTGTGTTCAAAGCCGGCACAACGCCTCTTCATTGCTGAAAGCAGCGGATCTGCTTTTTTTCAGCAGGCCCTGATTGATGCACCCGCCAACGGAGTTGACGCCGAGAAGTGCCCGGGAATCAGAACACTTTGGAGAACGCCAGTCCAAGACAAGGGCCAAGGCCTGGAGGCCGACCACGCCGCAGCGGATGGAGACCCGCATCCCTGGCCGCTAAGGCTGGGACGACAACAAGGACTATAATTTAGGCGGGTAGGAATTGCCAGCAGAGTCACAACAAAGTTCTCGACTGACGCTGAATGTTGCGGCATGGGCTCAAGCGAGTCGACTCCAACCCGAGGATTTATGAACACATGTGTCAGATTTTCCGCGATGACATTGCAATGGGGGGAAGAATTCTGCTAAAAACTTGATGAAGTCACTAAATGGCTTCATGCAACCACCGAAAACACCATGTTCCTCACCATCAGTCGCGTCAACCTCAAAGCTGGTAACGAAGCTGCAGCAAAAGAATTGATCGAGAAGAATCTCAAGCCTGAGGATGGCAAAAAGCCTTCTGAAGTCGTGCCCGGCCTCATTGGTTTCGGCCTGCTCCGCGCGAAGAAAGATCCCAATGTCTATGGCGTCGCCACCGTCTGGGAAAGCGAAGCTGCCTTCGATGCCCTAGCCTCCAATCCAAATGCCAAATCTGGCGGCAGCTTTGTTGCCAAACTGCAGGAACTGTCCGAAAATAAAATCGAGGGTGAAGGCTTCTACATCGAAGGACTCTCCTGAACTCCCAGCTTTACGAGTAAAAACGCACAAGGGAGATTTCGGTCTCCCCCTTTTCAATGCAAGCACGCGTCGAGTCTATTCACTCCCTTAGCCCGATCCAGAAAGATTTTCTGGCTGGGTTCCTGATGGATCCTGAACGACGCGCCTATCTGAGCCAGTGGATCGGCTTCTACAGCGAACCCATCGACCTATCCCGATGGAAACAGGCTTGGGAAACCTTGGTCCAACGTCACGGAATTCTAAGGACAGCCTTCGATTGGGAAAATCCGGCTAGACCTCTTCAGGTGGTGCTCACAGACGTCCCAATTGAAGTCATCAGCCATCGAATAGTAGAGACAAATACCTTGGCTAACTTCAGGACTGCCGTAGAGAACATTGCTGAGTCTCGCTACCAAAAAGGCATCGACATCCGCAAGCCACCACTAATGGATTTTGAGGTGGTCACCTCATCGGAATGGTCAGCTGTGATCTGGACCCGGCATCATCTGATTACGGATGGCTGGTCCTTATCAAAACTCTACGAAGAAATACTGACAACCTATGCCGACAACGGCAACAAGGCAGAGAGCTTCAAAAAGAGGACAGACTATGGAAGCTACCTCAATGTTCTGGAACCTCTTCTAAACCAGGAGACATGTATAAAATATTGGGAAGACTATCTAGCAGCCGGTAGCAAGAATCTCTATAATTCACAAATCCATAGAGTTTTGGCTGTGCGTGGGGAGGCAAACCTCCCCGAAACCACCATGACAAGCCTCAGGGAGGCCAGCAGAACCAAACGGGTGACGCTCAACACCCTATTCCTGATAACGCTGGCTGACGGTCTGTGCCGCACCCTGGGTATAGAACAGGTCTGCCTGGGCATGACAGAAACCATCTCGGGGGTGATGGAAGAGGAAGAGACTATCATTGGTCCCAAGATCACGACTTTACCGATATTCGGTACCATCCTCCAGGCTAACCACAGTGCCGAACAACTGACAAATACCCACAGGCAACTTCTGTCCCACCGATCACATTCCCTGACCACCATCAGTGAGATCTGCAAGAATAATCCAGAAACGATCAGCTCGTACGGGACCCTGCTGAACACCTGCTACGTATTTCAGAATTATCCGTTGTCCACCGATCTCACCCCCCCCGGGTGGCCGCTGTTGACGGCGGAAATCGACCGCTCAGAACCAGGCTCGCCGCTCCTTTTTGTCGTGGAACCAACAGCAAAAACTGGGAAGCTGAGAGTTATCTCCAAAGATCAGGACTTCGATGCCAAGACAATAGAGCGGCTACTCGCTGAGTGGCAGAAATCGTTGGCTTGGATCGTCAGCAACAAGAACAGAGAACAGACGAATAGCCCCAATCAAGGGGACGATCCTAGCAAGGGAGAACCAATCATCGGCACCCAGGCTCTACTGGAAAAGATACGTATAACAGCTGAGTTAACAAGCACAAGAGAGGCAATAGTAACAGAAGAAGGCGCTATCAGTTATGGAGAGTTGTGGGAAAAGGTGCAAAAGAAAAGCCAAGAACTGGATAAAAAGACCCATATACCGTCGGGATTGATCATGGTAGAAAGCGTCAATCAAGCCAGTGATATCATCAATATTCTGGCCATCTGGAACACGGGAAGAGGTCATCTCATTGTGGATAAAGAAATTCCAGCGCTGGATGCCTTCAGCATTTACCGCCACGATGAAGTCGTGGCCCGGCTCACCTTGTCAGGCGTGGTGGCCAAACGGCATAAGTCGCACAAAGACAAGACACAATCTTCAGGGGAGAAACAACAAACGGGGAGCAACCAACTGGCCTATGCCATCCTTACATCAGGAAGCACAGGCAAGCCCAAGCTCATCGGAATCAGCCAGAAAAACCTCGAGGCCCACCGCCAAGCCAGGAGACATCGATACCGAAAAGACGATCGGATTCTTCTCACCTACCCACTGATCTTCGACGGGGCCATCACGGTGCTGGTGTCAGCTTTAGAAGCAGGAAGTACCCTAGTGGTGGCGCCAAAGGAGCACAGAGCCGATGGGCGGCAAGCCATGAATATTGATCGGATCCTGCCGACAATCAAAACAGAACAGGTAACAGCCCTGAACATGATTCCCAGCCTGTTGAAAAATCTGCTAACCCACGGAGACATCAGTCAGCTATCCTCAGTACGACATTTAGTGCTGGCTGCGGAAGAAGTAACCATAGCTGACTGGAGAATAATCGACGATCTTCTTCCTACCGGACTTGAAGTATGGAATGAATACGGCCCAAGCGAAACAACGATTTGCGCTACTGAGTACCGAATTCCTCGTAAAGTGCCGATCCAGGAATCCAGCATTCCCATAGGGAAAGCAATCGATGGAGCCACTGTGGAAGTGGTGAACGAGCAAGGGCAAGCTGTAAATAAGGGGGAAAAAGGGGAGATTTTGATCAGGGGGGCAATCGTGGGTCAAGGCTACCTAGGAGAGCCCGAACGGTCCAAGACCGCATTCCTCAAGGAACAGACAATCGAAGGAGAGATCTGTATCTTCCGAAGTGGAGATCTGGCCTACATAAGAGAGAGTGGAGATCTTGTTTGGTTAGGGAGGAAAGACGGCCAGGTGAAGCTGAATGGTGTCCGAACCAGAGCCGAAGAAGTCGAAGCGCTTCTCCGGAGCATGAGGGGCACCAAGGAAGCCCGAAGCCTCATCTTAGGAGAGCCCGGTGAAGAAAGAAAGATGGTGAGCTTTGTCATTCTTGAAAAAGACCAACCACACCATCAATGGCTGCTTGACGCCGAAGCGGTTCTGCGAGCAAGGCAGCTAGGGCACAACCTTCGAATCCTGGCCAAAATCCCTCGACTCGAGAGTGGCAAGGTCGATGGTCAAGCCCTCCGGCAACTGGCGCTTAAAGGAGACATTGAACAGTCAGGAGTCACTCCAGCTGCTCAGGAAGATCTCACTGACAGAACAGAAGAGAACATCAGGGTGCAACGGCTGAAAGAACTCTTTAGTGAAGTCCTCAACCAGGAGGAAATCAGCGCCGAATGTGACCTGTTTCGCAGAGGAGGCTCTTCCCTCACTGCCATGACTCTAACTGCCCTCGTCCGCAAGAGGCTGGGCCTGAGGATGGAGATCATCGATGTTTTCCAGGCCCCAACCCCAAAAGCCCTGGCAGCCCTCTGGGACATGATCAAAGCAAGGGAAAACAGCAGAGAGTTACAGTTGCCCCAGGCAAAGAAACGAGATCGATGGGCAATCTAGTGGAGAGAAAAACATGAAGTATATCGAAGAAAAAGCAAGCTCAATACAACGGCAGATTTGGTTGGCTCGTTCTCTAGGGTTGAGTACTGATTACAGAATTGCCTACTACTATGAGCTATCAAAGAGTGTTGAAGCCAGTGACATGGAAATGGCCCTCGGGCAACTGCTGGATGCCCATGAGATCCTGCGTACGATCCTGGTCTCAGACGCGGAGGGGCTGAAGCAAAGGATCTTCTGGCAGTGCAAGCCGCCAGTGACATGGATAGAGCGTCAACAACCATCGCTAGAGGCAGTCGTTGTTGAAAAGGCTCTGAGGGCAGAAGGACTCTCCGAAAAAGACACATCTATTCACTTCTATGGCTGCAAAGACAATAACAACAAGGCTAAGGGCATCATCCTACTGGCCGACCATTGCGTAGCGGATCAAGAGACCTTCGAAATTCTTAGGTCTGACCTTGAGACACTACTGAATAATGGCAGGCTTGACTGGAAAGAGAGACTACAATACGCCGATTACGCCGAGTGGGAAGAGCAGATAGAAGCCCAGAGGGTGTTTAGAGACAATGGTCAAAAAGTCACCGAAGCGATTGGAATGAAACAAGATGCAGAAGAAAAAGAGGAGGACGTCATTAGCATTGTTCTCCATTCAGGACACGAGAAAAAGGAGTCAACAGGTGGCAGGGCCACTATCCAGAGAAAACTTGGAGAGAAGAGGGTGAGACACCTTAGCAATGTAGCGGCAAAAACAGGAAGCACACACTATCAAATCCTGCTAAAACTGGTACAAATCTGCCTCTGTCGCTGGCGTGGGATGGAGTCTTGCGCAGTGTCTACACCCATAAGCAGACGTACCCAAGAAGAATTCAGCAAGGTGGCTGGACCACTGCTCCGAGTCGAAACCCTAAAGCATCAACAACATACGGAGTTCTCCCTGCAAGAGCATTTACGGATCCTCCAAGAAGACGTCCTAAATCGAATCTCAGATGACACGAACACAGGAAGCAGAAAGTCAACGGTAAAAGAAGATTTAGACAGAGTCAGCCAGCGAAAGGAAGTCTTCCTAACGGTTGAGGCAAAAAAAAGAAAAGACCGAAGGAATCCGCATCGCAATGAGAAGCAGATCAGAGTTGAAGGGAGACCCATCAGCTTGAGAAACAAGTCTGCAGGAATTCTTTTGATTAACATACTCATAGATGAAGCGCAACCCGATCTTATAATTGAGACCAAGTACGATCCGGACAGCTTAACGGGCGAGGAGATCCAGGCGTTTTTATGTGATATCGAACGCGTTGGGGATGGGCTAATGGCGGCCCCGGACGTTCCTCTATGGCAGGTTTTCTGGGGACTGGGGGCTAGGGAAGAAAGACGAGAAGAAACGGCAAACAAACATAAGGTTGCACATTACGAGGACACAGCCAGCATGGCGGAACTGCTACAACGTCTGCAACAGGTATCGTGCCATTACTCCGACCATCTCTGCATCATTGATCGGGGAGCAGGCGGCAAGGGTGAAATGAAGTATAGCTATGAGGATGTATGGAAAGCGGCTGAAGTACTCAGCGCAGAGCTAATCAGAAACAATGTAAGGCAGGGTGATTACGTAGGGATCGCAACAAGAGGACTTTCCACCTATGTTGTCAGCTTTATTGCGTCACTGAGAGTGGGTGCAGTCTGTGTACCATTGGAGAAGGAAGAGTTCCCTCGGGGAAAAGAGCCAGTTCGGGATTATCCCATTATTTCACATTGGATCATATCAGATGAACATAACAACGACGAGGAACAAGAACAGAATCACTCAACAAAGGAATCTGTGGTGGAATCGATACTGAAAGGGGATCATGCTTGTCCCTTCCCGGAAGATTTGCCAAGAATAGAGAGTGTCCGCTCGGCAGCTTATCTAATGTTTACCTCCGGCACCACGGGGAACCCAAAGGGAGTGGTCATTCCAGCCGGAGGCCTTCTCAAACTGGGAGATGAATTCAAAGAGCGCGGGTGGAACACAGGAACCAGAATGCTCTGTGCTGCGAACCGGGGCTTTGATGCGAGCACTTTCGAAATCTGGGCCACCCTCCTGAATGGAGGGACTCTCGTACAAGGCCTGAAGGATGAGGTCATCAATCCAGACCGGCTAGCCCAATTGATCGATCGATACGGTATCACCGCTGCCTGGCTGACAAAAACAGTCTTCGACCTTATTGCCCAACTGAAACCTGACTCCTTGATGGGTCTTGCTGACCTCATCATCGGGGGAGAGGCACTGTCCGCTAACGTAGTGGAAAGTTTCTTACAGCGTTCCAAGGGAAGACTTTGCCTCTGGAACGGCTATGGTCCAACAGAGACTACGACCTTCGCCACTGTGGACTCCCTCAGCCTGGATCAGGAAGGGAAGCTCAACCCAATCCTGCTGGGCCGGGAGATGGCTGGTAACAGCCTGCATATTCTTGGCCCAGATCTGGAAAAGTTGCCTATCGGTAGTATAGGGGAGGCCTACATCAGCGGAGCAGGGCTGGCCTGCGGTTACCTGAACAACGCAAGAGCTACGGCAACAACATTTATTCCGGATCCCTACTCAGAAGAACCTGGGAAGAGAATGTACAGAACTGGAGACTTCTTCCAGATTATGGCAAAGGGAAGGTATCGGTACCTAGGGAGGAGAGACAAGCTCGTCAAGATCAGAGGGTTCAGGGTTTCCACATCAACAATAGAAGAGCAGCTCCTGAAGATCAAAGGAGTCGCTAAAGCCAGCGTTACCGCAAGACAACATAATCAAGGCAAGCAACTCATCGCCTTCATCAAAAGGAAAGACAACGAAACCCTAACGGCCATAGAAATAAGATCTCAACTGAGAGGACATCTCCCGGAATACATGCACCCTACAGTCATCAAGATGGTAAAAGAGATTCCAATTACCCAGAATGGGAAAGTAGATCTGCAAGCACTCACAGACAGCCTTATCGACGAGTCAGCAAGCCGAGTCACAGAAGGTGACACTCAGGCAACGCCCGGAAGCAATTACACAAGGATAATGCACGCGATATGGGCCGAAGTGTTGGACAAAGCCCAGATACCATTGTCGGAGAGTATTTACGTACATGGGGCGGATTCTCTTTCATTTATTCGTTGTTGCATCTTACTTGGGGAGAGGGGAGTGTCCGTAACCCCTCAAGAGCTAATTGACTATGCATCAATAGCTGACCAAGCGGAAGTTGTTCAGAGACTTGCCTCTGAACAAGAAGCAACAAGGAATGGGGTTTCCAGTCTTACCTGGTACCAAGAATGCCTTAATCGACTTGCGGCTCAGAATCGGACAATATCTGGCATTGTCTATAGCAGCTTCCCTGTCAGCAAAGAATATGATGCCATCGCAGTTGGCATGGCACTATTCAGGATTTTTTCATTACACCCAACCCTTGACTGGAATAGCTACAACCCCGTATTTTCCAGATCAGGAGAAACGACGAACCAATCCATTGGAGTGGTGCAAATGAGCGAAATCGAATCACTCGAAGAACTTGATCAATTATTGATACCCACCATTGCTGATGACCTTAAAAGTCACAACTGCCCAATCAGAGCCTATGTCGCACAGGGGACAGGACTCAACTACGTTGCAATTGGCATTGACAACCTAGTGTGTGGGATGGCTTCACTAGCTTCTATCACCTACAAGGTGGCACATTGGCTATCATTTAGGGGAGACAACGACTGGGACTGGAACCTATTCGGCAAACCACTCAAAGAGCAGCAAACGGCCATAGGTGAGACGACATATGCCTACGAAATAATGGCCGAGGCCTACAGCAAGGCACTTGTCGAAACAAAAAGCAACGGTTGCGAGACATACGGAGATGTATTTATCAATACAGAAGGATTTCATGATACAATAAATGAAAGATCGACCCAACCAGCAAGAATAATTAAGATTGGAAGTTACGCGAATCTAATAAAAAAAGAAAAACAAGCCATCGCCAAGATAATCCTCGGGCTTTTGGAGCAGGATGCAGGCGAGGTCTTCAGAACAATAATAAATGATAATGCTACGCCACTAGTTGAAGATGGCTCAGAAAACTCCGAAAAGACATCACAATGCTTGCTGATTCATACTTATCGGAATAGAGAGACTAGGGTGATCAGCAAGTTTGACTGGAAGACCATGCTCCAGCTATCAACAGAACCATCCACAATCTCCATATGCATTAATCATCCCAATGTCGGCTATGAGACAAAGAAAGAGAGTAACGATACCATCCCTGTCTCGAAAGCAAACACGATTACAAAAAGCACAAAACTGATCGGAGTGGTGAACTGTCTCAATGATTCTAATTCCAGGTGGTCAGTCTCCTGCATATCTCCCCTCATTGAAGATATAACCTGCTACCAGGGGTTAGCAACGTCCACCCAAAATCAGATCGCTCTTTCAGGCATTTACATCAATAGGGTAGATCCGGCTCCAGATAAAGACAACTATATCAGGGTAATCGCACATGAGATTGCAGAAACCCTTCAAGCCAACCCTCCGAACGCTGTTTTAGGATATTCATTTGGTGGAGTCATTGCCGCAGAAACGTGTGCTTTTCTACATCAGTTTACAGGCGAGGTACTTAAGTTAATTATTATAGATACACTTTGCCCAAGCATGCTCAGAGAGTATGGTCACAGTTTTCCAGTCTATGACATAAAGAGCTGGACGGAAAGAGTTATACAGATGCGAACCGCCTATATTGATGGAGAAATTTCTGGTAGCAGATACAGAAATAAACTAAGGGGAGAGGCATACAATCCAGAAGCGCTCGGATTATTGCAAAGAGAGGGTATAATTTCTACGGCGGAGACATGGGAAAGCTTCAACCAGTACCTACAAAATGGTCTGCGGCAATACGAGGCCTATCGCAGCTACACACCCACACCCTTACAAATACCCTGCCTGATCGCCAGGGCAGGGGAGCAGGAAGAAGCCATCAAAAAGATTCTTAATGCCAATGGCAAGCTAGAAATGCTGGGGTGGGATAACTATTTACGGGGACAAGTAACCACAATTAAACTCAAAGGCGACCACGTCAGCATGATCCGAGGCAAAGACAAGAAAGACAACGCCCAGGTGCTGGCAAAATCTATCCTCCGTTTTCTTCAGCCCAATGGAAAGTCCTGAACAAGCAATGAGCTACAAGTCCTCACAAGAATACCTCTTCAGAGATCAAGAAGGATGGTCCTATATAGACATTCAGTTTGATGGAGATCTCAGACAAGAACGGAAGTTGGATGGCCAGAATTTCTGGCAACCAATCACTTCGATAGCGGCATCGATTGAAGCAAAGGTGCCAGAAAACGAACCCATACTCCTTTTCTATCCAAACGGAATCGACTTTTTACAAGCCTTTTTGGCATGCCTAATCAGCCGAAGGCCAGCAGTACCCTGCAACATCCCGAGAAAAAGAGGTTATGGGAATCGTTTGGTAAGTATCCTCAGCAAGACAGGAGCACGCTACTATCTCACAACATCGGTCCAATATAAACTTTCTAAGTTTGCCATAGAACAGAATGCGCTACCACATGAAATCACGGCAATTATCACAGATGAAGTCCCTAAGAAAGCAAAGAGACTGGAAGGAGTTCCCTATTTTCCTGATGACATCGCATTTATTCAGTTCACATCTGGATCTACGAAAGCACCTCGCGGAGCAATTATTTCCCACAAGAACCTGACCGCTTGCCTCAATTCAATGAGCGAACGGTGGCGTGTAAACCAAGAATCTGTATTTGGAACATGGCTACCCCAGTTTCATGATCTGGGCTTAATCTTTGGACTTCTACTTCCTCTCTATACTGGTGGGAAAGTCGTTACATTGAGGCCATCCGCATTCATGCAACAGCCTAGGCGCTGGCTAGAGATATTATCACAATATGAATGCACGCACACTGCAGCACCATCCTTTGCCTACCAGCATTGCGTTGATAAGATAGACCCTAACACCCTAAACGGAATATCCCTAAGTAAACTTAAGATGGCCATGAACGCAGCAGAGCCCATCAGTTCCCATACGATGACGTTGTTTAATCAGCGATTCGCTTCCTGCGGATTCGAAGATCAAATGTTCACACCAGCCTACGGATTAGCAGAATCAACACTCGCCGTTACAGGATCAGCCATCGGAGCCGAACCCGTCAGATTACCGCTCCACGGCGGCCAGTTACTCGAAGATAGAGTAGTACAGGCAAATGTACAAGATCAGAATACAAGAATTCTTGTCAGCTCAGGCTCAGTACTGAGTGGAGTGGAAATTGCCATTATACACGATGCCACCAAAAAGAGATTAGCAGAAAGAGAGATCGGCGAAGTCTGGGTCAGAGGTGACTGTGTGGCACAGGGCTATTATTTTGATCAAGAATCGTCAGAAGATATTTTTGTCTCTGACAGAGTTGCAAAAGAGAGAACATCACCAGAGACATGGCTTCGAACTGGTGATCTGGGCTTTCTTAAAGATGGTGAACTCTTCATCACGGGAAGAGAAAAGGATCTAATTATCGTAAATGGGAAAAACTATTACCCACAAGACATCGAATGGCTCGCCCAAAGCCAGAAACCATCCATTCGAAACAATAGTGGTGCGGCATTTTCAGTAATCCAAATTGGGAATGAGCGAGAGGTGGTCGTGTTGTTGCAAGAGATCGATAGAAGAACAGAGGAAGCAGAGTATGCAGGCCTATGCCAGTTAATTCACAAGGCGGTCCTAAACGGGCTTGAACTCTCATTAAGGGAGATTGTATTGATTCGTGTGGCAACGGTGCCCAGAACATCATCGGGTAAGATCCAAAGAAGTCTGGCGAAGAAGCAGTGGCAAGACGGAACAATTGAAACATTATACAAGCATCAGTTTGGCGATAATACCAACATCAAGCCAAGCATAGAGCCCTTCGACCTTCGGTCAGCCCCGGAGAAGTGGATAACATCCTGGCTGGCTGCCCGCCAAGGCTTGCTAGGAACAGAAGCTGAACTTACAGAGCTTGAGCGCGTAGGAAGGATCGATCTTGATTCTCTTGGATCTACCGAACTGGTACACGACCTGCAACAGAATCTAAGATCTAGTCTACCCGATACTCTGATTTGGGACTATCCAACAATCAAGCGTTTGGCCGGATTCATCAGAGAGTGCTCATGATGAATGATTCAAGCTCTAGGCCCCCTGTGAGGAGAATACCCACGCAAATGCGACCAAAAAAGACTACGTAATTGCAAGAAAAACAAATGACAAATCAGAGAAAGCAAACAACAGAAGACATCGCGATTATTGCGTCATCCTTTGAGATGCCGGGCATCGCTCATGCGGGAGACCTATGGAGTAGCCTATCTAAAGCTAAAATTAACTATAAGCAGGTCGATGAGGATTTCTGGCGACGGCGCTGCGGAGACACGCGGTCCCACAAAACTGTTGCTGGATGTATTGAGGATATAGAAAAGTTCAATCCTGAATACTTTGGAATCCTGCCCAGGGAAGCAATCACCCTTGACCCGCAACAACGGCTTACATTGATTGGCATCAGAAACCTACTTGAGTCTGTAGGTTTTAAAAAACGATACCAAGAGATAAGAGAAGTTGGCGTATTTCTAGGAGCTAGCGGATCAGAGTACCGTCAGAGGTTCCTAGGGAGAAGCGCTGATGAATCGCTCTATGCAACAACTGGAACTGCAAACTCTATCATTGCAGGGAGAATCAGCTATCAATATGACTTTGTTGGCCCTTCTCTAGTTGTAGACACTGCCTGTTCCTCCTCTTTGGTTGCTGTAGCATTAGCAGTGGGGTCCTTACAACGAAGAGAATGCCAGTTTGCGATTGCCGGCGGTATCAATCTGCTCATCACAACTCGAACAAATAACGAGTATCGGGCGATGGGAATGACAAGCACATCGGGCCTTAACGCAACATTTGCTGATAATGCAGATGGATATGTGCGAGGCGAAGGCTATGGATTTATTCTACTAAGGCCCCTGCAAGATGCAATTCGCGACGGTGATACAATATTGGGTGTAATTGCGTCAGCGGTAACAAACCAAGATGGCACAACCAATGGAATAACGGCACCTAACGGGCAATCTCAAATAGCATTAATCAAGCAGTCCTTAGCTCAGGCGGGGCTCGTGCCCAGGGAGCTTCACTACAACGAATGCCATGGTACAGGCACCAGGCTTGGCGATCTTATCGAACTGAGAGCCTTGGACTCCATCTTTGGTGGCTCAGGGCGATTAGTAATAGGATCCATCAAAGCTAATATCGGTCACCTAGAAGTTGCCGCTGGTATTGCCGGCGTGGCCAAAGCCCTGATTATGCTGCGTACGAGAGAAGTGCCACCCCATCCTTGGGCATCAAATCGAACAACACGCTTTGAGTGGAAACCCGATTCTGGACTTGCCCTACCTTCAGAAACAGAAAGCCTGAGCAGCAACGAATCAGGAATAAGTAATATTGGGATCAGCTCCTTTGGCTTTGGTGGTACCAATTGCCACATCATAATCAAAAGCCATCACACAGACAAGATACATATTTCGACTAGAGAAACACCATCGTCACCAGCAAGTTTTATAAGCATCATCTCAGGCGCTTCACGCAGAGATCTTATAGAGCACAGGAAGGCAATCCATCGCTACGTCAACACAGTTCCAAATACAAGCGTTAGCGAAGTGATACATAGCCTGGAAACACTAAGAGAGACAATGTCCTGCATCGGATCGATTGAAATAATAGCCAGTGATGATAAAATCAATACCGAGGATCTGAAGCCATCGAATGACTCTCTAGTCAATGACGCTGCATTCATATTTGGCGGCCAAGGAAGCTACAGGCCAGGATTGGGAAGCAATCTATGGCACGAATCAGGAGAAGCCAGGAAGCACATTGATATGTGCCTCGAGATCCTGCAAACTCTCGACTATAAATATACGGAGGAATTACGCGTTACATTTACCAGTAAAAATGGCGGCGCAATAGAAGAACTATCAACGGCTCCACAGCAACTGCTGATAGCCATTTCCGAGTATGCGATTGGAAAGGTGCTGATAGAAGCAGGCATTCAACCATCCTACGTACTTGGTCATTCCTTGGGAGAGTATATCGCAGCAACAATTGCTGGTAAGATTTCGATCAAAAGTGCCCTGTATATTATGGCTCAGCGAAGCCTAGTCATTGAAAGGGAAGGAGTGATTGGCACCCTATTGGCAATCAATACCAACGAAGAAGCCATCAAAGAGACCGCATCCAGGCACAACTGCGAAATTGCTCTCTACAATTCCGATACTTCGACAGTTGTTGGGGGAAGCTTACGATCCATAGAAAGTCTCTCAAAAGAGCTGGATCAGGACATGGTTCAACACAAGCTGAACCTTACGGTTGCCTATCACACCAAGCATGCATCGAAAATAGCAGAAGCTATACGAAGTCTTCCCTTCGAGACGGGCTGCAACCGAGAAGATTGTCACTTTATCTCCGGCATGACAGGTGATGACTATACAGGCCAAACCGACGCAGCCTACTGGGCAGCCCAGGTGGAATCACCTGTACTCTTTGGGAAAGCATTGGCAAGTCTAGGCAAGTCAAAGCCTAGCTGCATCATAGAAGTCTCGCCAAGGTGCATACTTTCAAAACATATCTCAGCCGCCTATTCAGACCAGCAAATCCCTATATTCTTCGCCGAAGAGATAGAGGCAGAAGAAACGAGCACTCTACTGGTTCGAGTGGTAGATCAGATGATAGAAGCGGGGATCTTGGATCTAAAACAAGTTAACGCCAGAAATGAATACTTTCATCAATCCATTAGATATGACCCCTTGGTTCCTGTCAGCCCCCTAGGGGGAGAATCCTACTGGGATGAGTCTGTCAGTGAACCGAATGAATTAGAAAATGAACTCCCCTCCAAAAGGGCGCCATCGGTGATCACCCCAAGAATTAGCCAAAGCAGTGCATTAAAGGATATTGGCCTTCATCTGATAAAGATATTTGCCCAAATATGCGGAATCCAAGAGTCCAAGATCGAGGGTTGCAAATCCTTTCAGAGCTACGGGGCAGATTCATTGCTCCTCTCCCAGTTCGCAGCCAAGTTGACAAATACATTTGGCACGACAATCAGCGTGCCCCAGCTCTTTGGCGATCTCAACAACATTGATCGACTTACCAAGCACTTAAATTGCAACGTGGCTATTGATCCTGGAAGAGTACAGAGCCAGATAAATAAACCAGGCTTAGCTAATGCTAGCTCCAACCCGCATGTGCCTTGTACATTAGGAAGTGGTGATACAAAAGAAGAACATTCAACACAAAGCATCTTTAAGGGAAATCAACTAGAGAAACCAGTCATCCACGCAGCCTATCGAAACTATATTGATGAACTTCGGCAAAGGCTTGGGAAGCGACTTTCTAAGTCAAAAATGATCCGAACCCAAGGGGCAAAGAGTCTTGCTGACACGCGGGCAATCGCAGGATACGACCCTGATCTCAAAGACTTTCAATTTCCAGTGGTCGGCAGCTCAGCAGACAAGGCATACATCACAGATGTGGATGGAAATACCTACATCGATCTCACAATGGGGTTTGGTGTCCAACTATTTGGCCACAGAGTGACCTTTATTGAGGCAGCAATTCGACATCAACTTAACGAAGGATTGCATTTGGGTCCGCAAGCAAAGCGGGCAGCCAATGTGGCGACCTTAATCTCTGAAATCACAGGACATGAACGTATTGCGTTCTGCAATACAGGAACGGAAGCAATCATGACAGCCTTACGTTTGGCACGGGCCAAAACTGGCCGAACGATGGTAGCCCAGTTCAGTGGTGCCTACCATGGGCATTTTGATCCCACCCTCTGCCTAGGAAATGGTGAGGGTGAATGTTATCCACTTAGCCCAGGGACTCCACTCTGCTTCACAGCAAATACATTACTGTTAGACTATGCAGATCCCAGCAAGAGCATGGAGGTTCTAGATCAGAATAAGGCCATGCTTGCCGCAGTACTTGTAGAGCCTATTCAGAGTAGAAACCCTGGTCTTCAACCAGTTGAGCTCCTGCGTAGCATACATAAGTTCTGCAAAGAAGAGAATATTATTCTGATCTTTGACGAAGTGCTAACTGGTTTTCGTGTCAGCCAAAGTGGCGTGCAGGAGATATTCCAGATCAAACCCCAGCTGACCTGTTACGGAAAGATTGCTGGGGGAGGTTTACCTATCGGGATTGTGGCAGGCTCGGCAGAGACTATGGACTATCTCGACAAAGGGTCCTGGGTCCCTGGTCTAACGGAGCCCAATCTCACCATGGACAACATATTTTTTGCAGGAACATTCAACAAGAACCCTCTTACAATGGCAGCAGCAGAAGCAGTCATGCTTCATCTAAAAGCTCATGGTGGATCCATTCAACGAGAGCTTAATAAACTAACGGAAAGATGGGTATCACGCCTGAATGATAAGATTACCTCACTCTGCTCAGGGGCTAGAATTGATTACTTTAGTTCCTTCTTCAGGTTTATCGGCTTCCCTCCTATATTCTATTATGCACTTCTAGAAAAAGGTGTTTATATCTGGGAAGGACGTACATGCTTTTTGTCGACTGCTCATACAATGGAAGACTTACAAGTTGTGCAACAGTCAATATTTGAAGTCGTCGCTGATTTAGTTCAAGCAGGAGTGCTGGACGCTTCAAGAGTTGCCCGTGATGAAGGTAACAAGAAACAGGGTGAGAATGTAAGCACATACTCATTGACAGCAACCCAACGAGAGACTCTTACCGCCCATCTCCTCTTGGGCGAGTCCGCCAGTAAATACAATCAAACAATTTGCATCGACGTCGACAGCACGGTGGACATTGGCTCCCTTTTATCCAGCATAACTAATGTTGCCCAGAAAACGCCAGAACTAAATACGACCTATGACCTTATTAAGCATCAGGCTACCTACAAGAGACCACTTGTGCCAACAATTTATCACTGCACAAATATTCAAGCAATCATCGAAAAGCCCTTCAGTCCCGGCTCCGGAATAAACATACGTATTGGGCTCCTTTCTGGCGAAGAAGGCGTCAGTGAAATCACAAAAGTACTTCTTGTATTCCCACACTTCTCTGTGGACGGTTGGAGCCTTCAAGTGCTAGCCGAACAGATCAGTCAAGATTACTCAGAGAAGGACAAGTTATGCTGTTTAGAGGATTCTACAACCCCTTCAGCGGACTTCTCATCCTACAGAGACTATGTGAAATGGTTAAAGGAGACTACTGACGAGGAGGCGTCGCACCTCTTCTGGAAAGACTTTTTAGATGGTTTTTCAAATAGGATTCAGTTCTCTAGCCAAATCATTGAGCATTTTCCTACAAAAGAAATGAAAGCTGCAGGAGTCATGCGTACGAAGTTGAGGGAGATTATGCCACACAAAGTAACTGCTCGGGCATCAGATGCTGGAGTTGCTGCATTTCATATATATTTATCGTGCTTCGCACAGACAATAAGCCAGGTAAGTGGTCAAGAAGATCTAACTATTGCTACTCTTAGCGCAGGTCAACTCCTTACTGGCATGCATAAGCTAGTAGGAAACTGCACTACGGTTTTACCTCTTCGATTTCTTAGCAAGAACCTCAACGCCACTTGCACCCAGTACTGCCATGACATCTTTCAACAAGTCATCCCTCATTGGAACTACGATGCCAGGAAACTTATCAAGGCTCTTAGAGTCAAACCCAATAGTATTGGCCATGCCCTAAGTAACGTATGCTTCAACTATGACAAGCTGACAAAGACTGACCTTTCATTTCAAAAACGAATTAGTTTTAATCCGGGTTTTAATCACGCAAACAAGTGGGATCTGTTTTTAAATATTGTCTCTGATGACGAAAACATTGAGGCTGAGTTAGAATATAATCAGCAAGTCGTTTCTGCCAAACAAGCCAAGATCATACTTTCTTTGTACACAAGACTTTTGAGTGACGCCATATCAACCAGCGAGAGACAGGCAAACCACCAAACACACCACATAACGGTATTAGAAAGGACCGATGGACCAAAGAAGGGGGGAGAGATGTCTCGCCTGTGGGATCATCCAGGTACCTGTGAATGGTTACTGAATGCGGTCCACAAGCATGGAGAACAGCATCCTTCCCGGATTGCTCTGGAGTCAGACGGATTATGCATAAAATACAGCAGGCTTTGGGACACCATCATACATGTAGCCAAGCAGTTAGAATCCAACTGTGAGAGCGGCATGAAGATAGCAATTCTAACGGAAGATACGGCACTAGCAATTTTGTTAACATTGGCATGCTGGGCTGCCAAGAAGATTCCATTCCAGCTGGCTTGCAACGATCCATCGGAATGGCATAATAAACAACTTAAGCATTCAAACTGTCACTGGGTTCTTGGAAATTCGTTGGGCAGCAAAGATCAAATAAGCATTGAATTTGAGAACACCACATTCGCCCTAACAAGAACAACTTGGCTAATGGACATCAGATCTGGCACGAGCAAAGACGAGGATTCATCATGTATTGGCTACCTGTTAACAACTTCTGGCTCTACAGGGTCACCAAAGATTGTAGCGATCTCCCATGGAAACCTCCGCCATTATGTTGAAGCGCTTCTTGAGCGCATCCACCTCCCTAATGGGGAAGACGAATGCCTGACTTTTGGAGTAGCTACCCCGCTAAGCTCAGATCTAGGCTATACATCAATATTTCCCGCACTATACCTCGGTCACACACTTTATTGCCTTTCCTACGCAGAAGCTCGAGATGGGGAGCTTTGCAGCCAAAGACTGGAAAAAAATCCAGTGGACTTCCTGAAGATTGTGCCAAGTCATCTTTCTGCCCTTCTTTCGAGTGGGTTTGACACAAAACACCTCCCGAAACGATACCTTGTATTTGGCGGTGACTTCCTTTCTCGACAGTTTTACTACAAGATCAAAGAATCTTCCCCTTCGCTACGTATATTCAATCACTATGGCCCGTCAGAGGCAACCGTTGGTGTTTGCGCTATTGAACTGACTGATTCAATTATAGAAGATTCGCTGGAATCAGTCCCCGTTGGCAAGCCTTTGAAAGGTATTAACATTTCCATCAGAGCATGCCCCGACGAAGCACAGATGCAGCCTAGTGAAAAACAGAGAGACAAAGATGTCGGCGAGGTGGTTATCACTGGTCCAACCGTGATGCTGGGCTATCTTCCCAGTCTTGATGATAGTTCAAGAATTAAATCAACAACCTTCGGAACTACCGCAGAGGTGATCACTGGAGATATTGGATACATTGATGAAAGTGGTAGATTACATATTGTCTGTCGCAAATCATCCCTTGTCAAGGTGAAGGGTTATCGAGTATCCATCCCCTACCTAGAACAGCAGATCAACAGTTTAGGCATAGTCAACGAAGCAGTTATCGTGCCCATTCCGGTAAGCGATGATACGAATGAAATTGGACTAATCTGTATGGTGGACTGCCAAAATAAGGCCACTATTGAACGATTAAAGAATTGTCTTTATGATTTATTGCCCTCATACTATCAACCCAAGAAGTTTCAGATTGTCTCAGTGCTGCCTCGACTATCGAATGGCAAGGCAGACCGGAGGGAGTGTCTGAACCTTGCCACAAAAGCCTGGACCGCAACCGCAAAATTACCAATACCTCCGGAAACATTTATTGGCGATAGAATTGAAAACCCATTAGAGAACGAATTTACATGGAAAGACTTTGTTCAAGTGGTTGGCAAAATAGTGAATGTAAATGATGCTGATATAGATAAGAGTTCAAATTTTATCCAGTTAGGCGGAGACTCTATCGACGCTATTCGGCTCGTGAGTATTCTGCGTGAGCGTGATGCGAAGGTATCAGCTATTAAGATTCTAGAGTCAAATACGCTTATGGATCTATTTAGAGAAATTGTAACTACACAAGCACAAGTTTCTCGGGAAGCATCTCAAGCCCTAACCACAAATACTCTTTGCTTGACACCATCTCAGCGGAGTTTTATACGTAGCCAACAAGCAGATCCCGATCAATGGTCCATGACTTGCCTGGTTAAGTTTGATGAAAGTCTATCTGACAGGGAGGTCAGTCAACGGATCAAGGGCATCGTGTGCGAAAGCGCCTCACTTCAATACTCATTGGTAGATAAGCTACTTGTTCTTAGCAATAAGGCAAGTCAACTGGATTATGAACCACTAGAAGAATTACAGATTAGCCGCATTGATAAGATTATGGCTCCCAATTCAATGCTTGCAATCGATGCCACCGACAGGCTTATGAACCAGCTAAGTCTGGCTGATTCACGTTATATTAGCTGGTCGAGAGTTAGATTGGCAGGTAAAGAGCAAGATGGGACAACAATCCTTCTTTGCGTTCATCATTTTTTCTTTGATGCAATTTCCTTGGGGAAATTTATCCATGGGATATCTCGCACATCAGTGAAAGGAGAATTAGTGTCCAATGCCAATGAACTGCAGACTATCTTTGCATCAATCTACAATGATCAAAACTCTTCCATTCGGCGCTTTGAAGCCTATCTAAAGTCTCTTGGAAATGCATTCTACAGACCATCAAGCTGGCCAGAAGAAGATATACAGTCAAATTACTCTATGGAGTTAGGTACTCTAATAATTCCTGCAGTAAAGCCAAAAGCGGCACAAACTCGATTCGGGTACCTACCACTACTTCTAATTTCTCTTGAAGATTCTATAATTGATTATTTTGATCAAGCGAACGTTGCGGTTGATATAGAAACTCATGGTCGACCAATGAGTTCAACTGAGATTGACACGACAGGAATTTTTAGCTACTTTACCTGTCATACTCCACTATTGCTGCAAAAAGAAGATAGGCTTACAACAATAGATCATGCGCAGCATTATCTAGAAGCTCTTGGTCGACTAAGTTATGAGGCCATTAATTACAATAATATCTTGTATCGTAACTCAGAAAGCAGAGATTTCCAAAAACCAGGGGTTTCCATCAACTACATCTCTTCTGCTGGCCAGGAAAACACGTCTGACTATTCAGTTCTCGCATATGATCTTGGTCAATCATCATCAGGAAAACACAAACGAGATTACCTTCTTCAATTCATTTTCTTTAATGACCTTTCCAGCTTGTCTGTCCGTGTTGAATATAATCATACCGTATTTAGCGACATAGAAGTCCGGGCGATTCTTGCTCGTATGAAGAACCAATGGGAATCAATTATCCAAGAACCGGCAAGTTGCAACATCAAAAGCAATAAGAATCTGACAATTGGTCTCAATGATACCGATGACAACGCTGATGAGATTCTATCTAGACTATTTTCTTGAAAGTCTTCGCAAGACTACCGGATGCGACGAAGGATTTCCGACAAAGCAAAACTCTCCTACCTCAATATCGTTACTGAAGTAGCAAGCGTTAAACTTATCTGTAACTTGGCTATCGGCGATAGCTGCAACCATTGATGGCCGAAAATATGCTGTGAGCAAAGAAGCGGGCGGCTATCAGCCGTCGACTGAGCTGGATAGCTTTTACCCCAGGCAGTTCCAACCCCGGACATCGTCAACCCCAGGCGGCAGCGGCAGTGATTGGTCTCATGTAGTCCCCCATGGGGAGTTCCTCCCAACCATTGCTAGAGACACGCGAGAAGACCTACTGGACCTTTGGGGTTGTCCACCTAGCCTCTCCACACGGGTGTGGTGGACGTAAAAACATGGACGGTGCGCCAACCAGGAGCGGACTTTTGTACGCTTGTGAATGCAGTAGTTGAGGACGAGCAGATACATGTCGAGAACGGGTGGGACATTCTTATCAATTCGCCGCAGGAAACGCACGAACTCCTCGGTCGGTGCCTGAGTTTGCATTCGGCGAACACCGAGCCAGTGGTGGCCACTTCTAGTGGTCGCAAAGTGATGTGGGTGCCTTTGTGGTGGTGCCGTGACGGACGGATCATGGGTTACACCCTCGACGTAGCCCAGCACCCATCGGCAACAGGTGCTGAGTGCGATTGAGAGTATGGATATTCGGCGACAATTACGTAGGCGGGAGACTGCGTAGTTGTCGCTGTAGACTTTGTGTTGAATGCCGAGAAGATTCTGGAGCTACTGCGCCTTTTGCTTGATCTTGTCGCTTCTCTATACTTCACAATACCATATCTATGTTCTTCTTGGTGTCACCCAGCGCTTCTGTGGGCCTTGGACACCCTTCGAGTAAATGTACGCTTGTTTGCACTTCTCGGCATGGGCTGCCTCGTTTCCCTTGGCAAGCAGAAATATCCGTGTGCATCATTGAGAAAATCCTAACTACTGGAGAGTCACATAGACCGGATATCCACAAATACCTTTATCTAGCACATGGCTTCAGGAATTTACTTTTGGGCACCTCGAAAAATCGGAATAAAGCTTGATTTAGCACCCAGGCGAGCTAGAATCAAGGTATCAAATCCGTGCCAGCCATGGGTCAGAGAAGTTTCTGGGATGAACAGCATAGAGTCGAAAAGCTTCAAGAGAAGAAGCCAGTTCTCAAGCGGCTATCT
>Ga0194130_10001499_pt1 | contig 37308 bp, 26 predicted proteins | sample TA2KigsurfametaG_FD_160084 | JGI IMG/M metagenome (GOLD analysis project Ga0194130, IMG submission 160084) | Freshwater microbial communities from Lake Tanganyika, Tanzania - TA2015050 Kigoma 12 surface | ecosystem: Environmental > Aquatic > Freshwater > Lake | place: Tanzania: Lake Tanganyika...
TTTTTTTGGAATGCGAGGATCGTTCATTTCACTGAAAGGTGACTTTGATTTTGTTTCTTCACCCTTTGCTCTTTTTTTACGAGCAGCACAATGAGCTTTCTGAGAAAATCCACTAGGATTATCACAATTTATTGATCTTTTATATTTGTCAGACCAACTCATTAGAAATAAGAACTACTCCTTATTATTTAGAAAACCTTGTTTGAGTAGCTTTGACAATTCTGCCGTTGACCCCACAAATAAAGCATTATTAGTAACATTATTTGTTGCTTTTACCGTCTCCTCTTCAACATCTTTAAGTTTTTTCTGTAAATCTATTAATTTATCAGTTGTATCAGCAACACTTTTAATTAATTGTCCGGCAACTTCATATGCTCTTGGACTTCCCCCTTCACCTGCAAGTTCCATTATCCCATTAATTGCTTCTTGACCCTTTTCAATCAAAGAATATAAGTTGGCACGAGTATATTCATAGTCCTTTCTTATATCATTTTTTTCTTCTGGTCTGTGCCTTTCAATTTTTGCCGATGCATCTTCAACTTTTACAATACTACTTTCCACGTTCAATGCCTCATCGAGTTTTTCAAAACCATTAGTCATATTAATTTACTCAAATATCAGTTTTTAAAGTTGGACTAAACTCTCTAGAATCTGTATATGAGAATAGTGATTCATTGAATCCAAAATCATCATCAACATCAACAAGAGCATCATCTGCTGCAGTTAGTAGATCAATCTGAGCACTCTTGAGATGTGATTCAATAGTTGATCCATTATATCCTCTCAAAACAATCAATTGATTTGAATTTGGTATCTCTTTAACGTACATAATTTCGTTATCTATGATTATTCTACCCCCAACTGCAAATCCTGAAGTATCATTAACTCCAATAAGAGTTGTTGTTTTTTCTATGTCACCTGATAATTGTGAAGTGTTGTCATTAGTATAGTCTTTGAGTGCTTTTGGAGTTGCCGTATATCTCAACTCTCTTCTACTATTGGTGGCAGTATCTGCATAATAGTCAACTTGAACTTTCCTAATCAAACCATCTGTAGAGTCTGCAATAGGTCCGAATAGATAAGTTTTTGCTGTAAAAGTTAGTGTATATATTAACGCTCTTCTTGTTGAAAAATCTCCCTCATAATCATCTTGAAAAGAAATATTATCTAACACAATTGGAACATCTCTTTTTTCACCAATAGACTCTATAAGATTTATAGTGATATTAAATCCTGGTTGAAAAAATGGTAAAATTTGTTCAATTATTTGAAGAGCATCATCATTTATCTTGCAAAGTATATTAAGTTCAAATCCAATATTATATGGAACTGGGAGAAATACTTTTTTTAAATTAGTACCATCAGATGCTTTAAAAGTTTGGGTTACGCCAGCTTTTCTAGATGAGTCATATTGAAGAGAATTCATTTCAAATGACATTCTTGGAAGACTCATTGCAACAGCTTTGTTTAAATCTGGCTGCTGTTCAATTCTTGCCAAAAACTTTTGAACTGGACCATAGGCAATAGGAACTTTGAGATCAGTTAGGTCAGCACCATTTTTATCTTGGTGCCTAATATGAATATCATTAAACAATGTACCAAAACCTATTACAGTTTTTCTGATAATCTCGTGGTAAAAATAAGTTCCTAACATTTACTAATAATTCCCAAATGGATTAGACTCTGTAAAATCTAAGAGGTCATCTGCTTCCTCTTCTATTTCATCATTCTGAGCATATTTATCATAAGTATCATCATGTGTATAATTTTTAACTGTATACGTTGCAGAAGAAATTGTTCCAACTAGTGTTTCTCCAGGTAAGAATCCAGCAGTTGTTGATCCAATTCCAACAAATGAAATTTTGAGAACTTTTGTATCCTGATCCCAGGATTTAACTCTTGCCGTAGTATTGGATGTTTGCCCAGTAATTACTTCATTAAATACGAATGTTCCGATTCCTGTAATTATTGAAGGATTGCCAACCGTTGCTGATGGAACAGCAGACGCCGAATATCCATATCCAGGACTTACAAATCTTACGGAGCTTATTCCATTCGTTGAATTATTAATAGTAACAACTGCCGTTGCTGTAGATCCAACACCAATAGGTCCAGTAAACGTTATGATTGGTGCGGTTCCTGCATAACCAGATCCAGGATCATCAATTACAGATCTAACAATTCCATATGAATTAGTATTGATACCACAAGTTGCTATTGCACCAGATCCACCACCACCGATAATAGAAATTGTTGGTGAAACAGTATATCCGGCACCAGCATTTGTCAGTAATATTTCTTTTATAGAGTAAACACCAGCACGTACTGTTGTAATTGCAACAGCAGACGCATTATGCAAAAGATTACCTGATGGTGATGTTGAAATAGCTACAGTTGGAACAGATGTATATCCACTACCATCATTTGTAAGAGTGATTTCTTGTATATAACCAGTTCCTATAAATGGTGTTACTTGTGCAGTAACCCCAACACCAATCAAATTCAAAGTAGTAATAAATCCTTCTTCTTGAATTTGTGAATCAATTTCATAAACAGAAGTATCAATAACTTCATCCTCATATTCAAATAGTTCACATTTTAATTCATAGACATATAATTTTCCTAGTTGATAAAATGGTTGCTCATGTTCTACAAACTTTACTTCAAATAATCTTTGTCCTAAAGGAAAATAAACTAGATCACCTTCTCTTGGTCGAGTTGAAAGTTCAATTTCATATTCGTCACCTTGTGCGCCAAGAAATGGGGATATAAAATCTTCAAATCTTTCTTTGGAAATAGTCAAAGTAACTTCGTCTCTTAAACTCATTCCAAACTTTGTTAAAATATCTCCACCACCAGCGTATCCTTCATAAGTATTAACATATGCTTCAATAGCATAATTGTCATCAAATCTGGATGCCTGCACTTCCTCAATGATGGTTTTTTTATTAACAAAATTTCTTGGAATATAAATGATTTCAACACCAAACATTTGAAGGTGTTCATTAATTAAACTTTGAACAAGTCTCTGTTCGCTTGGAGATCCTTGTAAGAAGAAGGGATTAAGTGCCATTATCCAATAAAGTCGTAAGGTGGTAATTCATAATCCATACTCATTCTTTCGCGGATAGACTCCAACTCCCTTTCCGCATCTTCATATATTTCTCTACCATTCAATTCAACGCCGCCAGGAAGTTTAACTCCTCTAAACTTGATAAGATTTTGACCCCACTGCCTCTTCATTAGAGCAGTCAAATATTTTTTTAAGAAACTGTCATTATATACATTTGTAAAATTATTAGGATCTAAAATTCTATAACAATCAATAACAAAAAAATTATTTTCTGATTGTGCTCCCCAATCGATATCTAAATATAGTCTATTTTGTCTCTTATTAAAACGAACTTGTTTATCTGTTGTTAAAAGAAAATCGATATCCTCTAGATACGATTTAACCATCGAATATTGTAATAATTCAACAGAATTAAAATAATATAAATCGTTAAGAAATAATTGATACTTAATACTGAACATTCCACCAGATATAGAACTAGTATCAAACTTAAATATTTTTTCGATGCCTATTACGGAATCGGGAACTTGAATATAATTTGAATTTTCGTAGAAGTTAAAAGTCTTAGTTCCGTATGAGGTGGTAGAAATTCCCGTCGTAGTTACAATACCGGCATTTGAGGTAAAAGAACCCCCATTATATTTTGCTGTACCCCTAGTAATATCATCAGCACTAATTTTATACTTAAGAAACATTCTTTCGACACCATCAAAGTGTCTTTCGTGGAAATATTGAAGGGCATCATCAACTAAATCGTCAATTTGATCATCATCGATGTTTATTTCCAGTACAGGAGCACCCAACCTCCTAAGGCAATAATCAATTAGAGACTGTCTGCTATTTGGTTTTGCCATTTTAATAAGATCCTCCGTCTAAAACGCTTGTCCAAACTGGTACATTTGAAGCGTTTGTTGTTAAAACATAATTAGAAGTCGTTGCATAACCGACTTCTGGTGATGAGGTGCTTATTAACTTACCATTAGTATCAAAATAAGCAGATCCTCTAGTATGTATTCCAGATACTGCCCAATCAAAATAAGCAGCGCCAATGTCTAATGTACCTTTTATTCCAGATACAACACTGTTTGTAATAGTTGCATCTGGTATATATGTCCAACGACCAGTGCTATCATCATAACCAAAAAATCCGGTTTTATTATTTGCAGTTCCTATGCCAGTATTATAATCATATGAAATACCTCTATCCGTATTTGTATCATATCCAGAAGTTATTGTTAACTGAGTTTCTGTAGAAATACCAGATCCAATAATTGTATCTTGTATGGTGATAATCTTACTAGAAGTATTAATACTAGTAATTGTTGTTAATCCCAGCGGAGATAAATTAGAAGATCCTGTTACAACATCATTAATATTTAAATTCGATACAGAATCTAGACGAATTGTATTAACACCAACAACCGCATTATTACCAACAACAGTTCTAATCTTATTAACATCACCAAGTTTTAAAATTACATCATCTACAAATACCTCTGTAGAGTTTATTGCGGTTGTATCACCATCAACCTGCAAATTTCCTTTAATAACAACAGTTCCCTGATTGCTTAGACCATCTGGATATGGATCAATATAAAGAGTATCTCCAGAAGTTGTTCTAATAAGGTCCGAAGATATGCCTACATTTCCGAAGAAAGATTCGCCATCAACATTTAATGTCCCAATAAATGTTGATACCCCAGTTACGTTTAAGTATCCATCAACATTCCATTCATCAACTTTTCTATTAATATCAAGAATGGGTACAAATCCATTCGCTGGAGTTGTTTTATTTTGTTTTCCTGCAACCTTTCCAGGTTGTAAGAACATATCTGTGTAATATCTACCACCAATTTCTCTGGGTACTTGATTTTGATCGCCTACAAATAATCTACCACCACCATTAGCAGTTAATGCTAATCCATCTGTATATGCTAATTCGCCATAATATAGTGTTGCTGGTGCCGTTGTACCCGTAGATCTTTTAACTCTTATAATACTAGCCACTAAAAGGTCCCCCCATTAATGTCTAGATTTTGGGAGTTGCCCGGAGTTAAATTTATGGTTGCTTGCCACTTTTGAATAGCAGAATTATATACAAGAACCATGCCATTAGTTAAAGACGTGAAAGAGTCGGCATCTACATCAAGGAGTTCTGGCAAAGAAAGAGCTTGTGCTCCAGCCAAAGAAGATATAACTTTTACCGCATTTTTTTGCCCAACTCTAACTTTTATATCTGCCATTAGGTAGCGACTCCCGCAAGTTTTATGCCTTCATAACCACGGAGATTTTTACAATATCAGGATCTAAAATATATTTATACTCAACTCACACCAAGGGTTGCTACAACTTCTTGTTGACGCAAATATAATTTGCAATAAAGTTTGGCAAAATTTTGAAGTTCTTCAAAACTCAATTCTTCGATCAATCTTACATGTTTTTCATATTCAAACATCTTATTAATACTTTCGAGAGTGATTTCATTTGGATCCATTGATTAACTCCTTTAAGAGAGATTTGATTTCATCGATGTCGTTTTTTATTTGATCTAATTCCTCCCTTTGTTTTTTCTTTTCACTTTTCATTTTAATATATTGAGAATAACCAAATGTATCAGTGTTGACAATAGCACCGGTCTTTTCATCTCTGAAAAGATTGGTATGTCCTTCTACGGGAATCATGCTAGTGCTATTGCCCTCAGATCTTTCAGTTTAACTGGATGTGCCTCATCTGTGCCGCTCATAACAATTTTTATTACAAATCCAGTAAATTGATCTAGACTTTCTGCGCTGAATTGGTACTCAAGGAATTCATTATCTTTACTTGCACGAACAAATGCATCGGGTAGACCACTATTTCTTGTTGAATCAACAATGGTATCACCAAATCCATCACCATCAGTGTCTTTCAAATTATCATATCCAGGGAATAATTCATAAACTGGTTGAATTTCACCAGAATCTGCTTTATAGAGTTTATAAAGAACTCTAAAATCTGCTGATGAATGGCGATAAGCTCCAATAAGAACTTTCAGAGATGACGCTGGTTGCTTTAAATTAATTCTATTAGAGATGTAAACTGCAGAATGTGGATCATCTGAGTTTTGATTTACTCTAGCATCATCTGGATAACTAACAATTGGGTTATTTACTCTATTTCTTGCTAAAGCTACAAAAGCAGTTTGTGTATCAACGACTGGTGAAAGATTGGGATCAACAGAACTCAAATTAAGTTCAACCGTTAACGACTTATTCTTTGGAAGTGTTGTTAGATACTCCTCTTCATTAACTTCAGAACAAACTAATCTAGTAGAATTGAGATAATTAATTTGATTTAGTTCAACTGATTCGTAACCCTGATCAATAAATGAAATTTCCGATCCACCAGCACTAGTTCCAGAAACTGTTCTAACTCTTGCAGAAACAGTTGTATTTTGACCTGGAGTAATAACATTATATTGTGGTATAATACCATTGAATTGGAAATTTTGGGAGATTGATACGTTAGATCCGCCAAGTGCCTTTTCATCAGTGAAACTCATTTGAGTATCACCACTACCCCTATCGCTTCTATCAATTTGAAGGTGATATATATCAATACCTCTTGCAGATTTCAAAGTTGAATCTGTTGGTAAGGTATGTGTTGTGTTAATTCTAGATAGAGAAATTCCATTTAACTCATACTTATAAATCTGATCTCCAATACTGTGGGTTCTTGTCCCAGAAAGTAGTAAATCATTTCCTCTAGATCCAATTCCAAGTGTTCCAGAACCAATACTGTTATAGTAAATAACTTCATTATTAATTTTTGCATATCCTCTAGAAGTTGATATGCCTTCAAATGTGGCAAATATTGAGGTGTTTGCTACAGAAACAACAGTATCACTTAAACCAAGATTTGTAGTAAGAGTTGTTGGTACTGTATTTGGTTCTACGTTAGAAACAATAACTTTATTGGTATCTTGATGCATTCCATGATTATATTGAGTTATTTCTATAACTCTACCATCATAAAGATTACTAATTACGCTGGAATTTTGTCTTACAGTAACTCCAAGTGCTACATTTGTAGATCCATTATAATACTGTAAGTTATCATTAGTTGTGAAAGTTTCTCCCTGAACATTTGTTAAGTATAGTGTGTCTACTCCACTAATACTTGATACAGAAATCTTAGCATTTGTTCCTTTTGTAACACTGGATGTTGTAATTCCAAGAATGTCACCAACAGCATATCCACTACCGACGGTTGTAATAACTGCTGTGGTAAGACCACTATTATGGAAAGAAACTGTTGCTACAGCTCCACTACCAGACCCTGCAATTGAATACAGAGGAACAGAAGAAAATTGACCAGTTGAGTAACCTGTTCCAACATTAACTGTACTAATTCCAGTTGTAGTTGTTGTTAGTCTACTTCCAACCTTTTCAATGTAACCACTAGGACCAGTTGATCCAGTTTTAGTGATCTTAGTTCCTGGTATGAGTTTTGCTAACAGTGCAGCATCAGAAGTTTCAGTGGAAACACCTACTCTCAACTTTCTTGGTAAAGTTTTTATTGGATTGATATTCAGTGCTGGAATGTTTTCATCTTCTGTTCCAAGAGAAGGGTTATAGAAAGTAACTGTTCCACTATTAGAAGTGAAGTTAGATTTATATAATTTAAATTTAAGATCTTCAAACTGACTTGCTGTCCAAATAGTTCCATTTTGTGATTTGAATAAACTTCCACCAGTATATTGGCGAGTTACAAGAACATTTTCTGGATTTGGTAAATTTTGAGTATTGACAGTTTTTTCTCCCATTCTAGCGCACCAGACTTCATAATTATCTGATGTTGGTGATAAAATTACAACAGCATATTCTGTATTGGGTTGTAAGTATACTGGAGATGGGAATTTCAAGTTTGTTGCAATTGAAGCATCTGCAGATGTTATTATTTGATCTGGGAATACTTCAATTTGTGCATAATCTTGTACCAATTGACTTGTTGGAGTTCCTAACTCTACGGTTCTTATCTGAACATACAACTTTTCATTTTCATCTTTATTACCAAAATAAAGATCTATAGAAGTTAAGAATGCTCCAGTTTCATCAACTGTAAATGTTTGTGCCAGTGGATCCTTTCCTCCCCCACGGTTTTGTGCTGGTGGTGGTGGTGGAGGTGGGGGTGGTCTTCTCACCGTTACTGTAACCTGAGCAAAAGTATTAACAATTCCACTAGCAGAATATGAAGTCTCTGCACTTGAAATTAAAAGACTTCCTGGGAGTGGAGTTGCATTTGTAGAACTTGATGTTACTTTAAATGATTTTGTACCGGTTGTTATTCTTAAGATAGGGGGTGGTGATGCAAGAGGATTTCTAATAAAGAATGAACCATAAATATCTCCCCAGTTATCAGAGACTAATCTAACATTTGATACTGAAGCTTCTGCTCCACTTGATCTACCAACAAAAATCATTCCAGTAGTAATATATCCAAAAAATCTCCCTTGAGCTTCTTCACACAAAGATACAGTATCTACATTTAAAATTGTTGATGATGCAGAATAAGAAGAACCAATAGATGAAGACTTATTATATGGATTAATACTATAAGTCCTAGAGGGATTATTATAAGTACCGGATTTATGGTTTGGTTGAGCTGCTCTAAATGAAATAACTCTTTCTGATCCAACGAATCCATCAACAGTTTCGCCTGTTTGGAAAGTTCCAGATGACATCGAAACTTCAATTAGTTTTGGAATAATATCAATGCCACTAGCACCGTCTATGAAAGTATAATATCTTGTTAATGGTTTAATTCCACTTGCAAAAAACTCAACGTTCCTTGATCTCATATGAGTATCTGGAACACTACTAATCAAAACATTTTCAATGTAAGATCCGTCCCAACCGCCAGTTTCAGTTCTACTACCACCAGGTACAAAAATATTTCTAACCCAGTTATCTGATGCTGGATTTAATAGAACAGATCCTTTATATTCAATCATATTGAATGGATTTACATTTTCAACCCTAGATGCAAGAGGTTGTTCAATCCACTCTTTTTCATCGTAATTTAAAGTAATTAAATCGCCAGTTTTTCTTACATTAGAATCTAATAGTGGTAAATTTGTTCTATAATCTACAGTATCTTGGTTTAAGTCTGAAGAAACTGCAATATTAGTTTTTATCGAATAAAAATCAATAGGAGTATTCAGTTCTTGTTTTTCACTGTCAATATCAACATTACAATCTGGATTTGCAATGTCCATTAAATTATTATTTTTAAAGTCATCTACAAAGAATCCACTCTTAAATCTAGTCAATCCTTCAGCATCTTGAATTTGAAGAGATTTTGTGTTTAATTCAAGTAAAGACAATGAAGTAACTACCTCTAAGTTTTCAATTCTATCTTCTAATTTACCAATATCTCTCATAGTATAACGTTTGTTGTCTATGAGTGTAATTTTTGCATCAGATGGATTGTATAAGTATGCTGGAAGATCAACGAACGCGATGTCCATTGCTTCTTCCACATTTACGGGTTCCTTAGGATCTAGTGAAGAAGTTCCGGTTATTACTGAAAAATTACCAAATTTATCCAGTACAATTTTATCTCTTCTTGGTAAATAGTTACTATAACCAATTAAAGAACTTTCACCTGGGCTTACAACGTGAGTTGGATTGGTGCCTGTAGATGCAAAATTCCTACTGGTAAACGCAAATGGCGAAGAAGTCGTTGAAGTAAATTCCGAAACTCTAGGTCTAAAGTCTAAAGTATCTGATGCTCTCAACCCAAGGGAAAGTGTAGGAATGTCTTTCTCAAACCTATCACTAGAATATGAATTAACAGTATAAACATCACCTTTATCATTTGATGGAACTTGATAGCAATCATATACTGCAAGTAGTTTCCTAGATGGTACAATTGATGATGATTTTCTAACCAATTTAGAATAATCATAATACTGTTCTTTTTGACCCTTATCTAGGGTAAAACCGTTTGTTATATTAAGATAATTACCAAGAGAAATTGATACTATATTTGAAATAATATTTGATTCTTTAAATGTTACAGTTTCTCCAACAGCAAATTTATTTGAATTTAAATAAACAATTTCAACTTCTGTTGAAGAATATCTAGTTACTAATTGTGCAACAGCACCACTTGTTTCTCCGATTATTTGTTCACCAAGGATAGATGCTGTATCTAAACTTAAACCAGAAACAAAGGTCAACTTATCAAAAGTTGGAGCACTTGAGTCTAAAGATTCGTAAATAGAAATAATCTTAACAACATCTGGAACATTTAAAGAAATTTCTTTATCATCGATTCTTAATCCATAATAGTTACTAGTTGTCAATCCACTCAATGCTGTAGAAATACCAGTACTTACCCTATTAACAGTAAGTTTTTGGCTTCTTACATAATTTTTTGTTTTACTTTGGACTGAATTTTTCTTAACAGAAACATTTAGTGTTACATTACCACTTTGATTTGGAGTTAATCCTTTTAAAGTTAGTATTGTACCATTTGAAGACAAACTAAACTGATCTGAAGTTAGATTTTCAATACTTCCATTACTATAAAATACTGAATATCTTTCAGTATCAAAATTTTCAAAGAAAGCACTTGATATTCCAGTTGATGATACGTTTAAGGTTAAAGATCCGGTAGAATCTGTAGTCTGACCTGTAATTTGTTTAGATACTAAGAGATTGGAACTAGAAAGATTTGCCGTAGATACATTAGATGAATTAATAGAAGCATACAAAGAAGCGTCTTCTTGGTTTGTGACTTGAGGATATCCAATTGCAAAGGTTGTTAATTCTGAACTTGATGGGAGACTACCATTGCAAACATCCGTTACGTTTGGAACTGAAGCTAACTGTAAAGTTGTACCATCCGTCGAAACATAAGAAACTCTATTAAAAGATTCTACTGTCGCATTGGTAGATTGATATCTAATAATAGTATCACTTCTTATACCCAAGAAATCTTTTCCGGCACAAGTTGCGATTCCAGTATTATTGATCTGAATTTTATCAGTAATACTGAATTTGGAAGGAAGTGATTTTTGGAGTACAGTATCCGCAACAAAATCTGTTTGTAATCCTAAACTTGTTGAATCTTGATATATTGATTTAATATCTTCTGTAGTATAAACTTTTAGTGACTTAATTGATCTGGTAACAAGAGTCGTTTCATTAATTAAAATTTGTTCTCCAACAATAAAAGTACCAGAAGTTTGATCCAGTGTTATAGTTGCCCCACTTGGAGATCCAATAACATATCCAGTAGCACCACTACTTAATCCACGTATAAATGAAGTCGTTGGACAATCTGCATCTAAAATTGTTTCATTAAGAGTTAACTTTGTATAAGTTTGTATATCAAACAGATATAGATCCCATTCAGTTGATGCTGAAGAATATGGAAGATCTGCTGTTGCAAAAGAATAAACTCTAGATTTACCTACTAAATCTCCAGTTCCAGAAGTGGTGGAGTTTCTTCTTTGACTGTACAACTCCACTACATTGCTGTTATTATCAACTCCAATGAATGGAGTACCATAAACATTATTAACTCTTAACTTATTTCCCATTTCAAATGGGATTAACGAAGACTCTACAGTTTGAGTGTCTCTTGGTTTAGTGACATCAATAACAGTAGTTGCGGGAATATCAATATCATATCCTCTAACATATGCTTTACCAGCAGAAACCTTGACGCACATCAAGCCATCGCTGGGATCATTTCCTTGATCTGTTTTTTGTGTGTCTAAGTAGAGCCCATCATTAGAAATTCTATCATTTAATGAGTTTACGATTTCTACTTTGAATTTATCTACGGAATAATCGCCAGACTCCTCAAAAGTTCTTTTTGCAAAATAATCCCTGATTACAGAATACTGTGACTTATTTTGTAATTTTTTGATTTCTCCATTATCTAAGCGAATTAACTCAACAAAATCTTTATCATCATAATCAGTTAATTCTTTTTGTGATAGTCTTGTTGAAATTTTTAGTCTATCTGCTCCAGGTGCAGCATAGTTTGAAAATCCTTTAGCATTATCATATAGTGAGGTATCGATACCTGCATTAACAATCTCCTCACTAATAGACAGACCTACTCTATATGATGGGTTGTTGTCGTAAGGACTAATAATGAGTGTATCTGAATTTACATTAACAAAATGTCCTCTAAGGAAATAGACACCTGTTGTAATGCCCACAGCAGCGCCTGTAGCAGTTGACTCATTGCTAACAAGAGTTGCTACAGTATCTCCAGAGTTTATTGTAGTATTGCCGTAAGTAAACGTATCCTGGGTTATTAAAATTTCTCCATCATCAAATAAAGAAAATTCAAAATTTTCACTAGAATTAAGATACTTTACATATAAAGTTGGAGTTTCTACTTCTTTATCTGGAGGTAAAATATAATTTACAACTTTTGCACTGTTTCCTGTACTTTGACCTTGCAAAGTTTTTCCAATCAAACTCTCAATATAGAGAGACACGTCTATCCCAACATGATCTGGATTTATTTTAACTGCATAATATTGTGGATCATACGTGATACTTCCAGGTATCACCATTGACCCTTCTTTAAAAACGTGACTTCCAAAAGACTCAACTTGATCTTGGAGAATCGACTGTAATGTTGTTAATTCTCTAGCCTGAACAGGAAATCCTGGCTTAAATAATACCCGATAGAAATTGTCTTTAGGATCAAAATCATCATAATAAGGATTGATATTTAAATTAGTCTTCTGTGGCATTTTTAAAATTCCAGGATAATTTTAACGTCTTCTTTTTGTCTGGAGTTTCTCGAAATTAACGGGCGATTGTCGAGATAAATTATTTCGCCTGATCCTTTATTTATTTCAGAAGTTGCAAGACCATTTGTAAATTGCATTCCTAAATCAACGACTTTACTTCCCGTTGGATTTGTGGTTATTCCAGTAAATGTTATGTCTATTGAACCAGAAAATCCACCAGATGTTGTAACCGAATTTGAAGTTGATTCAAATGATAAAACTTTTGATGCCGTTGTAATTCCAATATAATCAGTTTGATCTAGTGTTGTTTGATTAAATGTTAAAGTTCTATCCACAAAGTATTTTGCAACTCGTGTTTCACTATCATATGATGCAACATATCCCTTTGCAATTCCGCCAGTTACAACTTGATTAAGTTTGTCACCAATAGATAAAGTACCAGTCACTGATGCGAATTTAATTGCATTTAATGAGGAAAACTGATTTTCTGTATAAATTGTTGTAGATCCAATAGATGTTGGATTTTTGACTATTCCAACTTGAGCAAATTTAGTATCTATTGGGAAATCTTTTGTGGAATCGTCAAATCTTGCATAAATTAAAACTTTATCCGCACCAAGTTCTTTATAAAGATCGTAACCATGACCTTTTGATGGTGGAATTATTGGAATTAAGTGTGCATGAGTACCTGCAGAACTCGCATTAATTGACCCCAAATCAACCATTGCATAAGTGTAACCTTTTCCCCCAGAGGAAACTGTGGTATTCGTTATCTTTCCACTAACAACATCTACAACTACTTTTGCTCCTGTCCCATCACCTAAAATATTTACTTCTTGTCCAAGACCACCAGAATAATTTGATCCTTGATCTTTTATATAAACCGTTTTGATTTGATTTTCATAGATGCTAGAATCGCCATTATCTCTAACTGCGGAAATCTGAGCATCTGTTGATGTTTCCCAATCATTTGGTAGAGCAATATATTCTGTAGAATCAAACTTTATTATATCACTCGGATTGACAGTAAAAAGATACTTCCAAATGTAACCATCACCACTTTCACCAGCTTTAGATGGTTCTAAGTCAGTAAATGTTGGTTCATCTTGTGAAGCGTTTCCATTGGTACTAATACCAGAAGAACCATTTTCAATGCAGATATAAACTTTGTAATCAGAGTTTAAAACATAATAGTTTGCATCATACAATCTTGTAGATTGAGTAATTGGTGATGGATTACTCGCACTATAATCATTTCTATACATTTCATATCTATTTCCTCTTGCCCAATCAATTCTTCTGATTAATCTTTTAGCATTAATCGAAGTAACTTTTTTACCAAACATCATAGTTTGGCCAACATGACTTACATAATTAATATCATCAGTAGGAACTGGTGTATTGTCATCCCATGTTGTGCTTCTTCCAAATCCAACCGCAGTCGGATTTGGTAAACTTAAAAATACATAATAAGAATTGGAAGTATTATCAATCGAGTCTACAAAATTGCTCGCATTTAATATTCTAAACTGATCTGTTACAATTGCCGCCATCGTAATAGCTTTTTTCTATATTTATAGATCTTTTCTTAGGGACCCTGTATCTCTCAATCCATATCCACGTCTTTGTATAATTGGGAAAGTTGTTAAACCAGAATTAATTGTCAATCCAGTAACTCCTATTGAAGTTGGTGAGGAAGATCTAGTTATTCCGGATAATTTGCCCCAAGAAAATCTTCCAAGTGGTAAAACGGTGCTTCCAGTAGTTGCTATACCTACGACAGAACTGTTTGATTTAACATTTGTTACAATTTCCGCGTTCCCACCAAAAGTTGTAATATTATGTACGCGGTAAATATTATCTAAGAATGTTGTTCCAATTCCAACAATAGATGAGTCTCCACCATCAATTGATGTTACCCCATTCCCAACGGTTGTATCGAGGATATAAATTGGATAATTTGTGGATAATCCAGTAAATGAGTTTGAATTTAAGAAGAATTTTAGTGCTAGTGGATTTCCACCCGTTCCATTTGTTGTAGTAATTCCAGTTACAATTCCAGAGAATCCTTCAACAACAGAAATTGTAGTTATATTTTCATAAACTGGTGTTGGGAAAGGTACAATTACTTTTGGTTGATTGGACAAGGAATATCCAAGACCTGGATTTGTTATTGTTATTGGTGTAGTAAGAGATCCATTAACGATTGCAATGGTTGCAGTAGCAGTTGTACCAACACCAACACTTACATATTTTGGCGCAGCAATTTTAACTTCTATTGAAGATCCAGTATATCCAGAACCTGCGTTCACAATATTAAGTGATTGAATAGTACCAGCAGATGAAACTACTGCGGTAACTGCAGCAGAAACAGGATCTAAACTATTAACAATTAAAGCATCAACAGAAGAAATAACTAAAGCGGACTCATTTTCTTCATAATTAAAGAACTGTGCATCATCAACAAATATTTCAGTATCTGTCAAAGAAATATCTTTGATAATTCTAGATGTTGGGTATACCTGTGCTTCTATAGAATCACGTGATTTTGATACAATTTCATTAGAAATAATTTTATCAACTTTTTGTTTAGTCCAACTCATTGGTTTGAAGTTAACTTCATCAATTCCAATACCAGAATATAGATTAGTTTCTAATATATCAGAACTTGTTATGCCAACAACAGTTCTTGTATTTTGAGTTTCTGTAGATGGATTCAAATTGTCTTTTATAATCTGAATATTGTCTCCAGGTTTAATAGTTTCATCTACATTTACATAGACAGAATCAACATCTCTTGTTCCTCTATAGAAGAATATTGAAACATTATCTGTTTCTTCTGGTGCTTCTGTAAATGCAAATGAAGTTCCACCAGTAAACTCATAATTAACTCCAGGATCTTGTATCACACCATTTACAAAAATAATTAGTAGAGCATTTAAATCTATCTCAGAAGAATCTACATTTGATGGATCTGTTTGGAAACTTAAAAGCTGACCATTATAATTTAATGGGAATCTCGTTCTAACACCATTTTGTAAGCTTGATATACTGTCAATATAATCTAGTTCGCCAAATTGCCATGCCGAGAAGGTGTCTGTAAATGTTTCAATAACAGTAAGTTCAAAATCTGAAACTGGTGATGCTAATTTAGAATCTGTAACTAACCCAACTGGTTTAAATACATCTCCATTTCTAAATCCATATCCAGGACGTGATATTCTGAAAGATTTAACTTCAAATAATGTAGATCCAATACCAGTTGTTGAACTTGCACCAACATCTAAAGAAACTAATAATCCAGTTCCTGTTTCTGTTGTTGCCCCAACTCCGAGTCTAGATACTCCAACAACAGGTAGATTTTCATAAGATGGTTCTGGGGTTCTAATAATAGTATTTGTTACTGCATATCCAGTTCCTCCGCTGTTAACGGTAAATGCCAATGATCCACCAGCGCCTACTGTTACTGAAATATTTGCACCATGGCCAGTAGAAGATGTAACTGCTATACTTACAGGTCCTCTATAACCAGATCCATTGATATCTGTTGATCCAATACCTATTGCAGTGATAGAGCCAGATCCATTAATAACTGCAGTTACTGAAGCACCTACTAATGGTGCATATCCAAGTCCACTAGTTGATCCAAGCGAAATAATATATCCACCACGAGGAAGTTGATTTTGTTCAATATAAACTGGATTAATAATTATCGAACCATTTGAAGAAGTTATTCCAGTAAATGTTACGCTAGAAATACCAACTCCTTGTGACAATTGGTAATTATTTCCAGTGTTATTATCAGTCGTCGGTGTTTGATACACATCATTGATTAAAAGTATTCCACTACCAGTAGAAATACCAGTTGTATTAAGACCAGATGTAGTCAACGTATATGTTTGTCCAATTCCAGTAAATTGATCTGAAATATCGTCATAAATTACGTTTGAACTATAATCTTTCTTTAAGAACACTCTACCGTTAAATGTTGAGAACACCTCTTGCAGATTGCTAGAATCTATTATATTGTTTGCACTACCCTTAGGTGGTTCTGTAAAATAAATCTTACTTCTTTCGATATTATATGATCCACGATAGACCTGGAATGGAGTTCCATCAGTATGTGAAGTAGAAGAGCTTCCAACGGCACCTCTTTGAACTTCAATCAGTGTTGTTATACCTACATTATCAATTGGTCCAGAAGAAGTTGTACCAAATCCAACAGCAATAACTTTAACATACTCATTATCAATTTTTAAAATATCTGCAGGTCTAATTGAGGATATTCCAGAAACTGAGATATAAGTCGATGCAGAACTTACAGATCCGTTATCTGTTAAGGTATAACTAATTGGATTATATGCTAATGGATATTGAACAACACCATCAACCGATAGAACAACTTTTTCCAACTTTTTATACATCTCTAATTCATGGGTATTACCAGATCCAGTAGAAGTAAATGTTACACCAATACCAGATGAAGCATACAATGGTGTTGTTGCTAATTTAAATTGGTCATTGTTTATTTTAATTGCATAAACAGTTGATGGTAAAATATTTGTTGTACCTATACCAACTCCACCAGAATCAAAAGCAGTTGCTGTAGATCCAATACTAACGCTTGTATATGCTAGACCAAGAACGCTACTATTTGGTCTATAAGTCAACTTTTCGCCAGTACTAAAGAAATGATTTTCGATAGTAAATATTCCTGTTGGAGGAACAAGAATAGTTGAATCTGATGGATTAAATGTTTTGGTAAAAATTGGAGTTCCCTCGTAATTCAAATCAAAATCTAACTTATTAGATCTATCACCATTCTTTGAATTATAGAAAGCTAAGTTTACAGATTCAGTAACTGGTCCGTATGTTAAGTCTGGTGGTGTATTGACTGTATCACTATCAGTGTAGAAGAATTTGTTTAAACTTTGTAACTCGTAAAATCCTGTAATTGATGGATCTGGATGGAAATTAAGAACTAAATTTGATCCATTGTATGAACCAGAGAATGTACCTATTCCACCAGTACTACCGACTGATATGAATGGATACTGCATAGTATAAACATCAGTTCCATCATGCGTCATCATTATTTGATGAATAGAGGTGGTTTCTCCATAAGAAACTCTTATTAAAGATTTTGCAGATGTTATTAAATTTTTATCAGCATAGAATACAGTTGAACCGGTTGAAACATTTGATTCTATTTTAATGGTTCTTTCTGATCCATCTGTTTGTGCAGATGTCTTAAATCTATAAGTTCCAATGCCAATAGAAGTTGATCCAAATCCTACTAGTTTACCTCTAACTAAAATTTGATTACTTGAATTATTTGTAAAATCTAAGGATAAAATTCCACTGTTTATATTAATACCAAAAGTTCCAATTAATCCACCAACACTACCCTCTCCACTATCAGAATAAAACTCTGAGATATATGTATTTTGTCCATCATGGTCTATTTCAAATTCAACAAAGTTAAATTCCTCTCTGGTCTGATCATAAACTTGGAATTTAGCATAAATTGATGATGTTGTTTCTGTACTGAAACCGATAATAGTCTCGGTAGATCCAATACCAACAAGTTTATTTGCGCCAATGAGATTAACAAATCCAATAGATTGTGTGTTTATTCCACTTAAAATAGAATTAAAACTGGAATTTAAAACTTTAACATCATAATCAGTATTTGCAGAATCTTCAGGTGTAAATCTTAAAGAAAGATTTCCAAACTCGTCTAAGTATGCTTGAATATTGGCAATTTCATTTTCAGTATTGTATACTGAAGATTTTTCTAAAGTAATAGAATTTGAACCATTATTTAAGACTATCAATTCCGTTAGTTGTCTATCACTTCCATTAGGATCTATTGTTTGGATTAAAAATTCGGAATAGCTATTATCGTAAGAAATAATATCTACATATTCTTCGGTTATATTACTCTGATTTCTAAACTGTGTGCTAAAATCGTCAATTTTAAGAACTCTATTAGTATTACACTGTATGTAATCTGCTAAAGATTTATTTTCTAATTTTATAAATTTAGATTTTGTTCCACCATTTGTAATGGTATCAATATCAATAACATTGTCATAAAAATTAATTGTATCTACTCTTTTTTCTTCTATAATATCCTTAACAATTACTGGTGCAGATACAGATGTTAGACTTGCTCCAACATTTGTTTGTGTTTGAATTTCTGTGTCAGCAAAGTTTTTTAACCCAGAAGTGTGCAACAGTCTATTTACTGGATCGATGAGATCTTCATAAGAAACAGGACTCTTAACAGCATATGAGAGATTTTGATAATAATCATTATCAGGTAGAACCTGGTAATCAACATCTAACTTACCTGTATTATTTGCCCACTGATAATTTTTTTCTAGGGAATAACTAATATCAAATCTTCCTTTGTTTTCTGTAATAGATTCTATTGTAGCAATGGATCCACTTTTTTCTCCTTTAATTATTTCATCTTTTGATAGATTATATGATCCATAAACTTTAATATATTCATCTGCTGATTCTGTTACTATCAAGTCTTTAAGTGAATATCCGGTTCCATCGTCTGTAAGTAGATTTTCTCCGATTAAAAATTCAGAGTAACCTTGTTGAACTTCAAATTTTGGATAATCACTATATTTTATTACAGATGCATATAATGCTTGATTTGTTTTTGCAATTCCTGGATTCGTAGTAAACCCAGATACGTTAAATTCCAAAATAGCTGGATTTGTATTTTGGAAACTAGTAACAGTAAAGAATTGATATCCATTATCTGGGGAATTAAATCCATTTCCGGAAGAGTTTATATTTACAATTCCCTCTACAAAAATCTTTTCTCCAGCAGTGAATGGTGGAGTTATATATCCAAAAGTTGGTGTAGTCAAATAACAAGTTACAATACCAGAAGATGATGTTGCTATAGTGTTAATACCAATACCATTGGTGTTGTTTATTGAATAAATTTCATTATTACCAAATGACAATCCTTTTGGATTTTCAATAACATCAATAGATAATATTGAATTTGAACTTAAATTAGCAACTAATAAACCAGAGTCAACTTCTTCTCTCGTAATAGAATCAACAACTACAATATCTGGTGTTGATGTATGGTTTTTGCCTCCATCTGTTACATGAACACTTAGTATCTCACTGGATGATTTTAAACTAATTTCTGGGGAGATGTATGCTTCTGGTCTTAAAGTTTTGTCAGATGAATAATCAAATCCTTGATCTAAAATTGTTGTATTTTTAATTCTTCCAATTGTATTTGAATTTAATGTTATTGCTACATTTATTCCTTCAGTTGAAAGAACACTGTTAAATGATGGATTTTTCTTATAATTAGATCCTCCATAAAGAATATTTAATTTATCAATCCCACCATTATCATTAATTGATGTTGTTGTATATTTAATTTCACTACAATTTACTGGAGAGTAACTCAATACCTCTGGTTTTTGATTTAATGATAAGTTAAATGTTGTTGTACCAATACCAATGATAGAATATGAATAGTTATACTTACTATCAATAAAAGAAATTGATGAGTATTCTTTAACTTCTACATCTGAAGTACTAATATAACCAGATTTTTCTAAATTATAGAAAAGTTTAGATGGAATATTATTATTGTATGCTAATGTTACTGATGCATTAGTAGAAACTCCAATTGTTCCAACTCCAGTAACAGAAAATGGCGAGGTATTTCCGACTGATATAAATTTGTTTACAAAAGAACTATCTTCATAAATTTTAAACTTAAATCCTTGTAATGATGAATCTGTAAGATCAAATTTAAGATTATTGCCTTTTATAGATTCTATTTTTGGATTTACAAGACTAAATTGTTGATTTGCACCACCAGTACTTGCAATACTAACGATCGTTGGTGGGAAAGAAACAGAATCTAATAAAGTTTCGCATAGGTTAAAATTATTATCATCAATTCTGTATACAAAGTATCCGCCAGTTTGCAAACCACTAGAAATCAAATCGGTTGAATTATAAAAAACTTTATCTCCAGTTTTGTATCCATGATTTACTATTAAAATTTTATTGGAACCTAAAATAACTGATTCAGATCCGAATCCGACAGGATTTATTAAAATCTTTTGAGAAGAGGTATCATATTTTATTCTCACTGCAGTTGAAGTTCCAACACCCACAGTTTTTGATGGAATAATATTGAGATTTACTCGATCACCAACTTCTAACTGATGGTCTGTTGAAACAGATACCGTTGTTACTACTTTTTCAATCTTAGAAGTAATTTGAGTGTAATCAGTTTCAAAATAGTATTCATAATCATTACTTCCATTATTAAAGAAGAAAAGTCCATCAGTGTTAGTTGTCAGTCCAACAGAAGTTGTCAATCCTATGAAATCATGAGATTTATTGATTACGTATACCGTTTGAGAATCTCCACTCAGAGGTAGGTTAAAAGGAGTATCACCAGATGTTGTTCCTACAGAAAGTGTAGATGATGAAGACTTTTTGTTAATTGTTATTTGTTGGTTTGTTTTGAATGGATGATTTGGTAAATATATGCTTTGAGTTGGAACAGAAATAGTTTTAACAATTTCACCCACAGCAAAACTAACTGCTACTCCAATTCCAGAGGTTGAACCGACCCCTACAGAACTTTTAGGATTAAAATAAACTTTCTCATTTGATTTTGAATCAAAGTAGTTTAAAGATGCTGAAATACTAAATTTATCTGGTTGTGCAAAAACTTTAGTAGATATTGTATGTGCAGAACCAACCACACCTCTTTTAACTCTTAAAACTTTTTCTTCAGGGAAAATATTTAAAATTGATAAAGTTTCAGTTCCAATTCCAATTGTTGATCCCACGGAAACACTTTGTAAATTTCTTGTGAGGTAAATGTCAGTTACTATGCCAGATGTTCCATTAGATGGAACTTGTTTCAATAAAGAAGTACTTTCTGTTGTTACTCCAATTTGATGAGTCTTAGAAATTTTTGGAATATAAGTAGATAACCCTGATAGTATTATATAATCATTATCAAGCAAGTTATGATATGGATTAATTTTAATTTCTACTTGATTTTGATTTTTCCATAGAACAATAGCATTTTCATAAGTTTCAATTTGAGTAGACAAATTAACAATATCTTTTCCAATTAAAGAAGATACGGATGCCGTTAAACCTCCCCCATTTGTATTATCATCATTTACATCAATAAGATCTCCGACTTTATAATTTTCTCCAGCATTTACAATACTATATGAATCAATTGAACCAGTTGTAACAGAATCTACTAATGTTATTTGATTGCTAATTTCATAAGATTCTGAGATAAAATCATTATCAGCATAAAGTTCTCCAACATTGTATGGATATGTATTTCTTACTAAATTTGAAGAATTAAAATCAAAAGTTTGATCTAATTTTTTATTTTCGGTATAAAAACCAGATTTAAATTTATTTCCAATAAAGTATGGGAAGTTGGAAACTAATTGACTAGTTGACAAATCTGTTTTTATACCACAGAAATATGCATATGTTCCCTGTGGAAAGTCTGGAGTTTTGCAATATCTGCCATTATGCTCGTCAAGATCGCCAGTTGAACTAAAAGTGTAATCTTCAACAAAAAATCCAGGATCAAATCCTACTGGTCTATCTGTAATATTTGATGGTAATAAAGTATATCCAGTTTCAATTAATTTTAGAGTTGAATCTTGATCCTCGATATTAGAATATCCATAAGGTCCATATATTGGATTTCCATCATATGCCCATCCAATTATAGGAGAATGTTGAGATCCATCATCACCTGCAATAGAATTTCCAATTTGAGTAGAATAACCAACTAAACCATACTTCAGACTCTCTGAAGTTGGGAATAAAATTTCATCTCCAAATCGATAGTGATTATTTAACGTTAATGATCTAACATTAACATCAATTAAAGCGTTATTTCCTGGAGAATTTATAGATACAGAAGTTTTATTTTCAGTGTATCCAGCACCTTTGTTTATAACAACAACACTTGTTATAGAACCATTAGACACAATAGCTCTTAGAATTGCACCTGTTCCATCACCATTAACTATTAAATCTGGTGCCGCATTATATTCCTCTCCTTGGGAGAGTGCTATGACCTTTTCAATTTTTCCACCAACTATTATTGGTCTTAATTCTGCATTTTTTCCGTTCTTAATGGAAATAACTGGTTTCTTGTGTAAATTTAAAATTGTAGAACCATATCCAGTTCCACTTTCATATAGATAAGCGTCTACTATTTGTCCTCTTATAACTGGTGTTGCAGTAATAATTCCAGTAATACTGCTTCCATATGAAACATTAAGATTTAAGGTAATATCTGGATAAGAAAATACCTGGTAACCAAATCCTGTTGATTGCAATTTTACATAATTTTTTCTAGTATAATTTGATTTAATAGTACCGCCTATTCCTGCATTTGCCAATTTAAAAGAGTTCTCGTTATCAGAAATGACATAATATTGATTTGCTGTTGATAACCCAGAAATAGTAGATCCATTTGTGGAATATTTTACTAATTCACCATCCTTAAAATTGTGATTTGGGAAAATGATAGAGTTTTCAGATGTGGAAATTCCAGATGGTTTTACTCTTAAAATCCTATTTGTGTATCCGCTTCCAGAATTAAGAACATTTATTTTAACGATATTATTTTTTCCATCAAATACTCTAAATTTATGAATTCCCTGATTTGCTATTGTAGTAAATCCAACGGTATTAATTCCTGCATAATAATTTTCTTCAGTTTCATATAGTTTGATAGTGCTGTTATTAACAACTTTTGTATAGTAAACAGATCCATTTATTAAGGTTCTGTTCTGATCAGTATTTGATTGCCCAAATGATCCGATTCCTAATGGACTATTCCCATTTCTATCGTATACAATTTTTTGACCATTCACAAAATTGTGATTTGTCAAAAATGTAATGGTCTCATTATTATAATCAACTCCTCCGGAGAGAGATATTTCTTGGGCATTAAAAAGTACTTCTCTGAATCTCTTTCCAATTATTGGCTCTAAAACAGCACCACTACCATTACCTCCAGTAACAGATGCTGATATTACACTTGATATATCAAATTCTGAAGGATCAACCAATACAGATTGAACTGATCCACTAACAACTGGTTGAACTAATGCTGTAGTTCCAATTGATGGTTTAGAAATCTGAATAGTTGGTGGATTAATTACATCGTAATTTGAACCAGAATTGAGAATGCTAATATTTTCAATGGGACCATAATAAATTTTGTCATCAGACTTATAATTTATAATTTCTACTCCATTAACAAGAATACCTAAAGATCCAACTTCAGTTTCATCTGATTTTAAATTATTAATATTTTTTTCTGCAGGAAATTTTCTAAGAATTTTTTGAGCGCCAATTATTAGATCTTTTTGAGGTGATAAAGTAAATCTATGGTATCCAGTGGAGGCTGTAGGTATTGTAAATTCTAGATATTCGTCAGTTTGAATAAAAGATCTAGAAGAATAGAGTTTTATTTGATTACCAGATCCAATAACTTTTACATAATATATTCCTTCAGTTAAACCACCTAAAAAATTATTTTCAGCTTGATAATAAACACTATCACCTGTTAAAAATTTAACGTTTGATGGGAAAGAAATTATAGAGTACTTTTGTGTGGTAGAGTCAAATCCTTGAATTGTTGATCCCGATATTGCACTACTGATTTCACTGTAAATTAAATTTTTTGTAATTTGATATGATGGTAGGGAATTAGATGCAACGTAATAGTAATTATCACCATCATTATACGTATTTTGTACATCGGCAAAAATTTTATCATTACCACCATCAATGGAAATTGTTGAACTAGAAGCCGTTTTTATATTTCTCCTTAGATCATATTCTAAGCCAGCAATCGGAGCAAATGCACCAAGATTATTTAAAATAACTTGTTTTAATGTATTATTAATACTTGATACTGTTGCATTGGAAGCAACTATGGTTTGTGACTTACTACGAAGAATATCAACAGAATCTCCAACTTTTAATGAAGACCTGTCAATATTAGTTTTTAAAGTGAATGTTGATCCACTAATAGACTCTATAGAATAACGTGAACTAGTATTGTATATCCAAGAATTGAAAAACTTTTGTTTGTGAGTTTTTTCTTCTGCTGGATTTTCTATTTTTTCTCCAACATTCTTAACGTAAATTTTTTCGCCTTCAACAACAGATTTTACGTCAGAGATTGTTCTAAATGAAGATAAAGAACCTGTAATTCTAAATTCTGCTTTTTTAGTTGTATCACCGTTCTCATAACCATAGTATGTGTCATCAGATCTAATATTTGATGCGATTGGAATCTCAGTTTCGACACCAACACACCCAAAAAACTGATTTATACTTTTATCCGAATATGTGATTACATTGCTATTAGATATAAGAGTTCCAGTTTGACCAAATCCAATGGTTGAGTCAACTATAATTGTTGAAGAACCTACAGATACAGTGTTTAAAACTTTTGTATTTGGTGTAATTGTAAAAGTACCATTTATTAAGTCATCCTCATTGTACCCAACAAACAAACCCATTTTATAATAAGTTTGGGCATAACCTACTTTTTGACTTCTAGTAAATATTTCTACTTCAGATACAGAAGCATTGGTAGCAGGATCATCTTTTTTTCTAGTTATAGTTTGCCCAACTAAATTATTTGGATCACCAGAAATTGGCTCAATAACTATAACTTCTCTTCTTAAGAATTCGGCAGAAGATGGTTTTATTAAAAATTGCTCTAAATCTACTACTTTTGGATTGACACCAAATAAGACATTAAAAAGAATTCTAAATGATTCTTCAGTCCCCTTTGCTTCATAAAAAGTTCTAGCTTCTTTTATAAAATTACCAACATTCAAGTTAGAAACAAAATCAACATCCTCTAAACCTGGAGTTAAGGAAAATTTAATTTTTTTATAGAATTCTTTTAAAAATAATGAACTGAGATTTTCAACTCTTGTACCAGATGTATGAGAATCGCTAACAGTAGAAGAGAATTGTAATTCTTGAGGATTGATTGACGAATGATAAGTTGTAATACCACTAAATCCTCTAATACATCCAGTGAAAGTATTGGTTGTTATTCCAGTATATGTGATAATTTCATCATCAATCTTTAAAAGACCATATTGTACCGGAAATCCTTTTGTAGAACTTACTTGAATAGTTTCATCTGACTCTGATATAGTATTATTCAGAGAAGTAAATCCAACTACTACCTCTGGGGTTAAGTTATCTACTTTTAAATACTGATCCAGATTTTCTGATATATCTGCAGGACCACCTTGATATTCCTGGGAAATGTAATATTGTTTTAAAAAATCAACCGCCTTAGGACTTTCAGATAATATAAACTCAGGGAGCTGATTCTCAATGATCTGCTGAACCTTAACTCTCGTTTCAAAACCCGTTGTGATCATATTATCCTCTTGTTAATTCTCCGTTTGTATAGCTTGAAGTAACCTTAAATCCAACTCCAGATACTTGTTCGCCAGAAGTAATAGTATCTCTTACCATATTTATTGAACTATTTTGAATAGCAAAATTTAAATAAAGATCCTTCAAACCTATTACGTCATTTGATTCTGGGAATGCTTGTACTTCAATAATGTTGTTTGGTTTTACTGTAGAAGTTATGTTTATTGTTGTTAAATTTATTTCTCCTTTTACATAATCTACTGTACCAGCAGATTTAATAACAACAACGTTCTTATTATTTGCGATGTCTTTTTTGACAACTGTCATCACCCCAGTTAATCCATCATCATTTGGAGTATCTGATAGATAAACAGTATCATTAACACCAGAAATAGTAAATCCGGTACTCTTTATATTCATTCCTTTAGGATCAACATGAAATCTATTACCAAAACACAATTCATATTGTGCAAAATCATTTATTAATGCTTTTAGATTTCTTCTAATTTTAACTTTAGTAATATTTGAGGTTATTGAACTATCAATATTGTCAATCACACTTAAAACTTTGCTATACTTAAATCTTCCACCAAATTTATTAATATCACGTGAATCTGCGTAAGTTTGTAAACCATTAGTGACTCTCGTTTTTAAATCTTCAATATTAGTAACTTGGGATGCATTATAATAAACATAAGATTCAAGTTCTACATAAAGTATCTTAAGATCTAGAATCTTTTGATTTATTCCAGAGAGAGAATAATTTTTTAGTTTAGAAAGAATTTGCTGCTTATCAAAATCAGAAACATATTCTCCATTTTTTGGTTTTATAGTTATTAAAACCGTTCCAAATTGTGGTGGATCTAATTCTTCCCCACCAACTACTGAAACAGTCTCTGTGTTGGGATATATTTGTTGAATAATAGTTTGATAATCACGCGCTGTAACCGCCCTGTATTGCGATTCATACAATCTTGGAGCAAAGTACTTGACAGAATCAATTGATTCAATGTCACCGCCGTTAGATGCCGCAGAAACAGTTGTTATTGATGGTGTAGATGATGGAACAACTATTTCATCTGATGATCCTCTAAGTCTACCTGAAAAAGAAAATGAAGATGGTCCATTACCTTCTTTTCCATCAGTAACAATATAAGTTGCTGTAATAACAGCACCATTTTCTAACTTTTTACCAAAAATACCATCACCAAAGAGAAGTTCGTATTTCTCATCCTGTACTTCTTGTATTAAATACGTTTCAGATGTTGAATTAACATTTAAAATGTTATCAATTTTCTGATATTCTCTTCCAAAACCAGTATCTGCAATTCCTTTTACATAGATAACAATTGTTGAAGAATCGATATATGAATTATCGAGTAAGAATCTTTGATCTAGTGATCCATCAACAACAAATTGTTTGCTTAAAAATGTCCCTTGATAGACACTTATTGGTTCTGCAGATGTTCCAAAAGTAGCAACACCATTAGTAACAATTGTTGTTATATTTTCTGGGATAGAAAAAGTATATGAAGTATCATTGACGCTTCCTACACACACTAGACCCGCCTGTAAGGTGAGTGTAGGACTTGTTGTATTGGTTTGTATGTTAAAAGAAATAGATGCCTTAGCGGCGGTCCTAGAGCGAGGTACGTAACCAATATTTCTCGCTAAAGAAACCACATTTTCGCGGAGAGTTGCAGAATCCAAAAAGGATTCGTTCACAATCATGTTTGAGTTAAATGCTGTAATATAAGTATTATATGCTAACGTATCGATTAAGACTGAAAAATTAGATCCCTCAAAATCAAAATCCGTGAACGTAGAGTTGGCACGGAGATAATCTTTGATGGAATCTCTGATTTGATCAAAGTCTAAATTAGAAAACTTAGTAAAAGGCATTTTATCTTGTTGCCTCTAATATGAATGTGAACTCCTGGGTCGGAAACTCTTGTCCAACAATATCAAATATAATTGTTGCTTCAAACTCATTGGTGTCAGGACTTGGAATAACCTCAACCTGAACATTTTCAACTCTTGGTTCGAAGTTTTCTATAGTAATTTCGATTTGCCTCTGAATAACAGAAGCAGTACCAAAATCAACAAATTCAAACAAACTTGAACGAACTTCTGATCCTAAAAGAGAGTTAAAAAACCTTTCCGTTGGAATGGTTTCTACTAAATTCCTTACGGATCTTTTAATTGCGTTTTCATTTTTAAGAATCGTTAGATCCTTTGTCACCGGATGGGGATCAAAGGATAAACTAATATCTTTAAATGATCTAGATATCCTTTGAACTGCCATCTGAACGAGAGTTTTCTTGCCTTTATTTATGCTTAATGCCAGGGAGAACCATATGTTGGTTCTGTTCCATACTCCCAATCATCATAGTCTTCATCATTACGAATTTTTTCGTGCAACTCAACTTGTTTTTTGAGATCATGCTTTGGAGCAAGATCGTGCATAACCTCTTGAATCACTCTTTTTTTCTGAATTGTTTTCATGGAACCATAATCACTGACTAATCTATCGGTTCCCCACATTTGATACATGTACTCAGGGTCTCTATCTACTGGTGAATTGGACATTTTAGCTACTGTTTTAGGACATAAAACAGAACTTTTATGAAGGAGGTTGCTATCTCCTTGATTTTATTTAACGAGCAACTTCTCTGAAGGAGTAATTATCAGAATTTAGATATTTTAAGAGTTCTAATGCGATTAATTTGGGGTTTCCTTCACCACAGGTATAGACATCTACTGCTATGCACCCATTTTCTGGCCAAGTATGGCAAGAAACATGACTTTCTGCAAGTGCAATCACTACAGTACACCCTTGTGGAATGAAACAATGCGAAAAAACGTTCAAAATTGTCATATTGGCACGTTCAATGCCTCTAATCATAACATTTTGAAGAGATTCGATGCTGTTTATAAGGTCATAGTTAACATCATACACCTCAAGTAGAAGGTGTTTACCCATAGAAAAGCGTTCCAATTCGGTTTTCTAATAAAAAATCTATTTATTTCTCATCCAAATCCGTAATTTCGTACATATAATGATCAGATGTTTCTAGTTTTCTCTTATTTTCAACCGAATAAACGGTCATATCAATCTCATAACCGGGATTTTTGGTAATTCTATTAAAAGTCCAGGCATTGTCGTACCAAATAATGCGATTATTTGGATAGGCATAGTAGTTTCCAGTTTCAACTTTAAATAAATGAGCACATTTGTGTTCGGGAGTCTCGGAAAAGTTAAGATCTGGCACTCCTTTGTTTTCCCAAGACCAATCAAGAGTGAACATATAAGATCCAAGAACTTTTTTTCCGTCTGGACGAATCAATTCTGCCTGTAATCCTGCAAGACGAGCACGTTTTTGCACATCAATGTATGGGGAAAAGCAATCCCAATACATGATATCTTCTAGTGGTTCAATCTGAGCATCTGGTTTCCAGCAAAAAGCGTGAAGAGGACGCCGAGTCCAGTTCACGCCGTTTTCAAGGAATGCCTCAAATAGAGGAACTCTTTTTTCGATACTTGCGACCGAGTGTACGTCACATTTGGTTACTTCACCATGCCCTTTCTGATGATTAAACAGAAACTCATTGCGAATATAACAAGACCAATCTGGTAGACTATGGTTTAAGTATGCCATTAACTTTTACCCTGCCCTCTGTACTTTTTACGTGCCCCATTGCGAGACGACGCGGCATACTTAGTTCCTCCACCTGCTCCTTGACGAGACTTTTTAGGGGGACCAGGAATATAAGAACTGTTTTTGTTTAGACCGCCCTTTGCTTTTGCTGCCATTAATTAATCTCCATGTAATCGTTGTACATTTCAGTTTCAATTTCGCTTGGTTGTGGAGAACCCGTCTCATAAAACTGAATGGACAGGTCCTCCATAGTATCGAAGTATTCTTCCTCTGTCAATGCTTTGTAAATTTTACGTCCATTACAGAGTATATTGTACTTCGTTGCCATCGTATCAAATCACCCTTGTTTTTTCGTGACCAACGCGAATGCGAGGATCACACCAGATTTCAAAGCCTGCTTCTTTTGCATCCAGGCAGAAACTTACATCTTCTCCACACATGTCCTGAACTTCACCAGATTCAAAGACTTGCATCTTCGGAGCAAACCAGGGATACTTAATTTCATCATGTTCAAACACACCGTTCTTAATGAGTAACCATCCAAAACCAGTGTAATCAACAGTGAAGGGTTTACGACGCTTCTGAATACTATCAAGGGTTTCGTGGTTCATAACACCACCATTGTTACGGAAATCATCTTCTTCCAACCAGTGAGCAACCGAGGTAGTGTGACCGTCTTCGGTGCAATACCATCCAGCAGCAATGTCTTGATCCATCAGAACCAGTTGCCAGAACTTTTCACTATTGAAAACAATATCACTATCAATCCACAGTTGCCAATCATACTTGAGTTTTCCGTCCCAAGGTTTTTGATCGGGTCCACGGAGAACATTAGCACCAAGGCACTTGCAACGTGCAAAGTTCACCATGGAACTATAATCTTGGGAGATTTGAATGCTAGCACCTGCCTGTACAAGATCAAAACAGAGTTGTACGAAGTTCTTCAAATATGTGTAAGAAACTCCTCTCCCTGGAAGACAAAACACGATGGTCTTGCCTCTTACCATTTCTTTTGCTTTATCATAGTCCCACTCGGGTTCAGTCCGAGTCGGCATGGGACTCTTTGCTTTTACAGTAAATCCTTTAGCCATAATAGAGTGTAATTACTTCAGTATCATACAATATTATGTATGAGTTGTCAATTGAATCCTTTGAGCGGTTCTCTCTACTAGTCTTGCTCTCTGAGAATTACTTCATCGCCCTCAACGGCAAACTCAATCTCAGTATCTTCATACCATGAGAGCTCGTTTACCACCCACTCAGGGATAATTAAAAAGTATTCGCCCGTTACTGGATCGACCTGTACGGGTTTTGAATTTCCTCCGGAATTTTTTTTCATCTCGCAGAATATAAAACCTTTTTCTGTCTTTTATATAGCGAAAAATTTTTTTATGTCCCTTGGTAATTCTTTGTGGTTTTAGAGATAGGGCGCGATCGTAACACTTTATAGATTAGGGGATCCTATGCGTTTTTAATATACAAGAACGCCACCCCATAAAAAAGGGGGCACAACGCCCCCCAACTGCTGTCCACGAACGAATGCCCTCAGCGCACGTCCTGCAGGGCAGATGCCTTGGTGCTCTGGTGAACGGAGCGGGAACCTGCGCCAGTGCGAACGCGGGAGGATCCGCCTTTGATGCGATCGGTCCAACGGTTAGCGGCAGTGCCATGGGCGATGGGCAGGCGGGTGACCTTGAATTGAACGCCGTCGATGGTTGCGGTTGCCATGGGTGGGTTGGTTGCTGATGTGTGTATTGTAGCAGATCGGGGGAGGGGGTCAACCCATATGAGGGAGAGCGGCGATTGCCTCATCCTTCCACACCTCAGCGAACTGCCCCGCGATGGCAAAGGCAGAGATGCCCAACTGAGGTTGCAGGCGCGAACCCATAGGGGAGTCGTCGTTGCCACGGGCAGTCCATACGATCTGGCGGGTACGGAGGTCGGAGGACATGGAGAGGATCATCGGGTCCGTTGCGGATGAGAGTATTGTAGCAGATCACCACACGATCGGGGTGCCATCGAAGTCGGTAGCGGTTCCCTGTTCGGTATCGGCGGCAATGCTCTCCAGGATCTCAAGGAGTTGAGCACCATCGGCGGCACGGTTCAGCAGAGAGGTAGCGAGGTCGCGGGTCATGGTAGGATGTTGGTTTGGTTTGGAGTTTGGGGTCAGGTGCTCAGCGTTCCAACTGAGCGAGGGAGGAGGGGGCGATGTGAGAGGGGGAACCGCAGGAGCGATAGAAGTCTACCATGCGGTCTGCCTCCTCTTTGGAGGTGAACCATTGCGAGCGCCACTCACAGTGGTTGTAGGGAGTCTGGTAACGAACTTCGAAGCGCATCGGTGTCGTGTGAACTGAGATCAGTATAAGGGTGGAAGGGGGAGCAGGTCCCCCTGAAGTGGACGGTTTAGAAATCGGTCAGCATCTCATCCAGGGCGTCGGTGTCGATGGTAGGGTCCATCCAGCGAGCGCCGTCAGGGGTCATGGGTCCGAACTGAGATTCCAGGCGGGGAATGAGAGCATCATAAGAGTCGTACTGGCGGGCGACCTTGTAGAGGTTCTTATCGTTGCCCAACCACAGGGCGACATTCCAGGTTGCCCAATTTGCCCAACCGTTGAAGGTTTCGGTTTCGGGGATCATGGAGGTGAGAGCGTTCATGGGTGGTTGTCTGAACTGAGATCAGTATAGGGGGTCAGGAGTGCCCCTAGGGGGCGATGGTGGACAGTTCAGGCACCGAACACCAGATCGGCAATTGCGTCGGTGATTTCGGTTGCGCGACACCATTTCATGGGGGCACCGTGAACAGGGCACATCCACACCATGCAGGGCTCTCCCCACTGTTGGGCGATGCGGTAGGCGTGGCGCATGTCAGTCGCCCACTCGCAACCATGCTCGTCAAAGGTGCCCCATGCGGTAGGTTGAACGGCGATGGTGTGAGTCATGTCGGTTCGTTTGATCTGTGGTTATCCTACAGGATCAGCGGGCGATCAGGTCACCTGCAGTGTACAGTGCCTCTGCTGTCACAGTGCGGATGGGTCTGATCGGTTCCCAAAGCAGATACAACAGCACCAGGGCAACGGCAACCTTAAGCATGTTGAAACTTTCCGTGGTTGAAGTTAGCGTTACTGAACACCTCACGATTGACCAGTTTGAACATACCAAACTCATTGGAGAGAACATAACCTTCGGCATCAATCCGATTCCCGTAGAGGTATGCTGCAGGACCATTGTTGCGGCACAGGAAGAGGCAGTCGTCTTTGATAGACTTCACCAATGCCCACAGACGCAGCAGGTTAGGATCACAATCAATGAAACCCTCCGAAACATCAATGCCGACACGAATGCAGGCATTGATCTGTTGCTTGATCTTTGCTGCTTCCTTATCAGTTGCAAACTCACACATTGTAGACATCTGACGGGCAAAGTCGCAAACTTCCTTTACATCAGCGAACGACGTTTGACCGTGCACAATGTATGCATCAGGTTTCACAAACAGGCAGTCATCGGTGCTCTGCAGATTCACCGTGAGAGGAATTGCCCAACTGTCACGAAGATCAGCATTTGCCTCATAACGAGTGTGAGGAGCAATGATAATCTTCTGGTCAATTACCTCTGGGAACTTGTAAGTGAGAAGGTTGGAGTTGTATTCATCAAATCCACCAAACCCGATAAAATCTCCCTGCAGAATGGAGTCTGTATAAGGAAGGCAATCATAACAAGCGTGCAGAATCTCTGCAACTTCGCCAGCATAGAATTGATCGATCTCTTCATGGTTGTGGGCAATGCGAATCTTCTTTTTGTTGAATACTGCTTTGGTGCCAACAAAGAACGTATCAGTAGCAGGATCAATCCCCCACACAATAGCAGGGGCACCGTCAATCTTCACGCTCAAATGTCCACGAGCAGTGAACCAGTCCAGCACGGAGAGGTCACCCGTCAGGATGGTGTCTTCGGCGTGTTCGAGGTGGGTGTTCTTCATGTAGGTAGTATAGGGTGCCTGGGGGTGCTGTGGGGGTTTGGTGGACAGTCCACGAACTGGCACAAGGTCGGCTGCTTCGCTCCCCTGAGATCTTATACTAAGGTCACAAGCGAAGGAGGGGCGGGGTAGCCCTGATGACGAAAACGGTCGCCACTGGGGCAGCCGACTTTTCGGCCGCTTCGCGGTATAAAAAAGGGGGCGAAGTTGCCCCCTATTGTTTATGCGAACATGAAACTTCCGTTGAACTCATACTCATTGAACACAGGGGAAGATCCCGCCTGTCCGATGAACTTATGGACGAACCATTTGAAGTTCCGTTGGAATACACATTCGCCGTTGATTGCGTGATTTTTGAGAATAGCATTCAGGCGGGACTTCGTGGTGGCAGTTTGATACCCACCGTCGAAGATTTCCACCCAGTCATTACCCACGCTGGCAATGTGGTTGCCGTGAAGATAAACAAAGGAAACGTCACCGATGTTGATGACTTCAGTGTTGTCACACTTCCAGTCACGGGAAGCACAGATGGCGTCGTTCATCTGCTGTTCGATCTTACGCATGGGGGGGTGTCCTGTGATCTGTGTTCAGTATGGCAGGGGATGGGGGGCATTTCAACCCCCCTTGTGCCACTTAGTCAGGCGTCACATCCTCCAGCAGTTCGGGATAGAATTGTCCAACCTCTGCAATCAGGTCCTCGTCGCTATACTTATCAAGGTCAACACTCATGAAATCGAATAACAAAGCGAGTGCATCTTTGATGTCCATGTCCTCAAGAACTTGGTTGATGTATTCTTCTTGGAGTTGTTGACGGATCATGATGTTCAGTTCAGAATGTGACGATAGTCGATAGATTTGATGCACCAACCTGTCCACGAAGTGATCTCTTCAATGAGATCATCTTCATCATCTGCCTCCCAGATTTGATCGGTACATTCATCAATAGTTTGCTCCTGTTGATGAACTAACCCATCAATGTCACCAAGAAAACCATCACAAGCATTGTCGTGATCGTTGTAACAATCTCCTCCACAATACGGGCAAGAGTTGTCAAAATCAAACTCGATGTAAGTAACTTGGAATTGCATCAGTAGGTCACCAGTGCGGAAACTTTGTCATAGAGTTGGGCAACATCGACACCCACGATTTCACTCACTTCGTCCCAATCTTCGTGGAACTCGATGAGATCCAACAGAGCACGAATCTCTGCCTGGTTGAGGTCAAGAACTTCAGACATTTTAGTGATGGTGAAAGTAGAAACGAAGAACGATTGAAGCGATCAGGTCAATAGTCATAATCAGCGGCGAGATACTCATTCAGATCGAACTTCTCATCTTTGAGTTCAGGAATGTCCATGTCAAAGATCTCTCCAGGCATGTCCTGAATCTCGCTCCAAAGTTCATCAAACATGGGGTGTCTCTCAGTGACAAATGTAGTATGGCACGAAGTTAGGAAGGGCACAAGAGGTTATGTGCCACTTCCGCAACTGTCACACAAACTCTTCGATGTAGTAATCCAAGGGCACCTCAAGTTCGGCAGCATTCTTCTCCCATGCTGCCCATTCTTCATCGGAAGCATCATTCAGGAAATCTTCCCGAGTATACTCAAAAGCAGGTCCGCACATAATCAAACAGAAGGGGTAACGTTAACTTCTTTGAGATTCAACCCACAGAGTTGATTGTAAACACGATTCATGATAAGATCACAGGCACGAATTGCCTTGCTTTTCTCATACCAAATCGTCACACATCCGTCGTTGGTCTCAACACGAACTCGGTAGTTTTTCATTGATCAAACTCCAAAGAATTCTTCGTAAACATCAGCAATGCGATCAATCAACCAATCATCAGCATTCACATCAAAAGTGTAACAAACCCAATCCACGCAATCATTGAGATCGCAGAAGTTGCTGCCCATGAAATCACGCAGGGCAGGTTCAATCTCCAAATCATACTGGTGAATTTGGGAAGCAGTGTACATCGCAGTGGTGTTGTTCATGTGTACACATTAGGGCATCAGAGGGCACAGCACAAGGGGGGTTGTGCCAGTTCAACGATTGGCACACACGTAGTTGTAAACATTGCGGCAATCTTGGTACAGTGCCTTACACTCAGGCACGAACACGTTCTTGACCCATGCCCAGAAAGTCTTGGCACCTTCGATGACACGAAGCACGAAAAGTTGAGTCCGTTCGGTCATATTATGCTCTTGCCACTTCTCAGCAGTGATCATAGCAATTGCAGCAACGAATGCACAGAAGATCTCAACACCATCCATGAAAGTGTTGAAGTGTTTCTTATAATCAATCTCGGTGATCATCTCCACGAAAGCATCAGCGGGAGGGAAAGATTTGGTCAGTTCCATTGTTGTTTTGTGTGGCGGGTTGTTGTAGAGAATTCCTCAACCACGAAACCAACATAAAATATTTTTCAGCAATCCGCAAGGGGGTCTGTGCCACTATGTGGATTGGCACACGGGCAGCTCGGATTCTCAATAAGAAAATATTATTGAGAATCAATAAGAGTACTGTTATTGAGAATAAGACCAATTAATCAACTGGCACATTCACCAATCGATATCAAATTCTTTGATGCTAGCATGTACATCTTCGTCAGATTCTAGTCCTAGGATATCTCGCCAATTGAGATCTTCTAGTTCTAAATCATCATAACACATGAGATCTAGTGTGACGCGTACCATACGCTTTGTGTGTATCGCAGGCATGTGATTCTCGTGCGTGGTGTGCTACATGATATCATGCATAGTGTCTATACGCAAGTGTATCATAGTCTTGCGTATCTCGTGTGTATTCCTCGTCGAGATCTACGTCACTGTGTTGTGCATGATACTCGTAGTACGTATCCTCGTCGAGATTATAATCGTTGCTAAAAGAGTATTCGAGATCGTAATCGTCGTACATAAGCTCGTCGAGATTTGTATGATGCTTAGATATTATACGTGTTTCTCGTCGAGATTGCAAGCCTTATGATGCCCGCCATTTCTCGTCGAGATTCATAAGAATATATATAATTCTCGTCGAGATTTGTGTGTTTCTCGTAACATAATTCTCGTAGGGGTCTTATAAGAATTGTGTGGGTTCTGGGAAATTTTCGCGGGGGTGGGACTTGACAAACTGCGCGTCTCATGGTACGCTCGCTTAGCTTGCATAAGATCTGGTGCTTTATAAGATTTTAGAGAGCATAAAGAAGGAGGGTTTATAAGGGTTATTCTCAACTATAAAACCTTATTGATTCTCAATTAATTCATACTTATTGAGAACGGTATAAAAGATAAGAATATATTTATTTCTATATTTAAGGTGCTTTTTTTTAACAATTTACCATAAATAAAA
>Ga0194130_10001503_pt1 | contig 37216 bp, 44 predicted proteins | sample TA2KigsurfametaG_FD_160084 | JGI IMG/M metagenome (GOLD analysis project Ga0194130, IMG submission 160084) | Freshwater microbial communities from Lake Tanganyika, Tanzania - TA2015050 Kigoma 12 surface | ecosystem: Environmental > Aquatic > Freshwater > Lake | place: Tanzania: Lake Tanganyika...
ATCCGGGCTCCAGCCCACGCTCCTCACCCAATCCTTGTGGCCTTCGAGCAGGGCCAGCTGCTTGCCGCTTGCCGCCTCCCACAGCCGCACCGTGCCATCACCCCCGCCGCTGGCCAGGCGCTGCCCATCCGGGCTCCAGCCCACGCTGTTCACCTGGCCGGGGTGGAAGAGATCAAGACTGTGGGGAAGCTGGGGCGCTCCGAGGTGATCCAGGGAGGGTGGGGCGCGATCCACAGCGGAGGGGCTGGGGCTGGCGGGAGAGGAGGGCGGCTTCGCCGTTGGAGGCGGCGGAAGGCTGGAGGTTGCATCGGTGCTCTCCGCGGCTCGGGTGGACTCCGTTGCCGTGGAATCTGTCGCCGCCGTTTCCGCCTTCGTGCCTTCAGCCGGCTCGCCGACCTCTCCGCCGATCCCCTCCCCAGCGTTCTCCACTCGGCAGGCCTCCAACAGCCGAGCCCACTCGCGCTCGCGATCCGCGCCTGGCCGCCAATCCACCTCGGCGAAAATGCGCAGCATCGCCTTGGGCTCGGCGTCGTCGAGACGCAGCGGAATAAAGCGCCTTTCCAGGTTTTGCGGATCGCGAAAGATGGCGGCGTGGCGCTCCAGCCCCGCCCACTCCGAGCCGAAAGCGTTGGCCGACATGCAAAACAGCAGCACCTTCGAGTGCTCCAGCCCCTCCTCGATCTTCACGGAGATCGGATCGCCCGGCTTGATGATCCACTCGTCGAACCACACCCGCAGCCCAGTCGCCCGCAGCCCCTCGGCCAGCTCACGCACCACCGTCTTGTCGGCGCTGCTGTGGCTGAGGAAAACGTTGTAGCGGTAGGTGGTGTGGGGCCCGGCCATGGGGGCAGGGTAGGGGGTGAACTGTGCCGGGCATGGGGTGGCCGGGCACAATGGGCTCTGGTGAAGGGGGTTCGCTGCCCTGGCTGGCTGAATGGAGCGATGAGCCACTACTCCGACGCTGAACTGGAAGCCCTGCTTGCGGATACGGAATCCGACCAGGTGGAGCGCAAAAGGGCCTGGACCGGTAATGCCCCCAGCAAGGGCCGCGAGGCTGTCTGCGCGTTTGCCAATGATCTGCCCGACCACGGCACACCAGGGGTGTTGATTGTTGGCGCGAACGATGACGGTAGCCCCTCCCACACGCCCATCGATGATCAACTCTTGCAGACCCTGTCTGATATCAAGACCGATGGGAAAATCGTGCCGCCGCCTACCCTCACGGTTCAAAAACGCCTGTTGAAGGGTGCCGATCGGGCGGTGGTGACCGTCTGGCCGGCGGATTCGCCCCCCGTTCGCTACGACGGCCGCATCTGGATTCGCCTGGGCCCTCGACGGGATCTGGCCACCGCCCAGGATGAGCGCATTCTCAATGAAAAGCGACGCTGCCGCGATCAACCCTTTGATGCCCGGCCCTGTGGTAGCGCCACCTGGAAGGATTTGGATCTGGCCTGGTATCGGGAGACCTATCTGCCGATGGCCGTGGCGCCGGAGGTGTTGGAGGCCAATGAGCGCTCCTTGGAGGAGCAGTTGGCCAGCACCCGCATGATCCTCAGCCCCGCCGAACCCACGCCCACCCACTTGGGCGTACTCACCCTGTGTGACCATGGACGCGACTTCCTCCCCTGCGCTTACGTGCAGTTTTTGAAGCTGGCCGGCACCAGCCTGGCGGATGAACCGGTGGATGCGGAGGAGTTTGAGGGGCGCCTGGTGGATGTCATCCGCCTGGTGGAAGAGAAGTTGATGTCACACAACCGCACAACGGTGGATTTCAAGAGCGGGGCCAACGAGAGGCGCACTCAGCTCTACCCGCTGGTGGCGCTGCAGCAATTGTTTCGCAATGCCATGCTGTACCGCACCTATGAGCACACCCAGGCGCCGATTCGCGTCTACTGGTATGCGGATCGTCTTGAGATCTTCAGCCCCGGCGGGCCCGTGGGCATCGTGACGGCCGAAACCTTTGGCCTGCCAGGCTATACCGACTATCGCAACCCCAACCTGGCGGGTTTTCTGCGGGAGACGGGTTTCGCGCAACGGTTTGGGGCTGGTATCGCCAGCGCACGGCGTGAATGTTCCCGTAATGGCAATCCCTTACCTGAATTCAAGATCTCCAATCTCGCTATCGCGGTGACGTTGCGGCCCGCAGAGGAGATGATAGAGGAGCCATGAAAACCATCGCATTTTTCAACGATCGCGCTGGTGTTGGCAAGACCACGCTTGTGTATCACCTTGCCTGGATGTTGGCGGAATTGGGCCTCTCCGTGCTGGCCGCCGATCTGGATCCCCAGGCCAATCTCAGCAGCCTGTTCCTCGATGAAGACCTCCTGGAGGAGATCTGGACAGAGCCCCGTACCCCAAGAACCGTGCTCGGCAGCCTGCTGCCTTTGCTGGAGGGAACGGGCGAGGTGGCCACTCCCTGGATCGCTCAGGTTGCCTCTGGGATCGGGCTTGTTGTCGGCGATCTGGCCCTTTCGGCGCGGGTGGAGGATGGGTTGTCGGCGTGTTGGCTCAACGGCCTGGAGCGCGAGCCGAATGCTTTGCGTGTTTTCACAGCGTTTTGGCGCTTGTTGGCCCTGGCTGCCGCTGAACGCCAGGCTGATGTGGTGTTGCTTGATGTGGCGTCCAACCTGGGAGCGTTGAATCGGGCGGTCTTGAGCTCAGCGAGCCAGGTGGTGATTCCGCTGGTGCCGGATCTGTATTCCATCCAAGGGTTGACCCATCTCGGCGCCACCCTGCGCGGCTGGCAGGAGAGCTGGCGGGAGCGCTTGGCGTCGACACCCGAGTCATCCCGCACCGCGCCGGTTCCAGGCGGCGCGATGGAGCCAGTGGGCTATGTGATGTTGCAACACCCGGTGCGCCTGGATCGACCGGTGATGGCCTACAAGCGCTGGCTGGATCAGGTGCCCGCCATCTATGCCCGTGCCGTCTTGAACCAGGCACCGGAGCCGCCTGCCGCAACCCCGAACGATGACCCCAACTGCCTCGCCCAGCTCAGGTACAACCGGATCCTGATGCCCCTGGCCCGGGAGGCACGCAAGCCGATGTTTCATCTGACGCCAGCGGATGGGGCCCTGGGGGGCCATCTCCAGGCCGCCGTGGCTTGCCGGAAGGAGTTTCGTGCCTTGGCCAGGGAGCTCGCGGGGCGGTGTGGGTTGCTCTTGCCCTGAGGGATGGGGTCAAGGATTACAAGCCAGACAAAACATCATCCATAGATCGTGCTGTCAGATATCGTGCAGGATTATCACCGTCTGCAAGGGCGTTGAAATGTGCCTTGCCGCAGTTGATTTTAGCGCTCTCTTTGTCGCGCAAGTCGTCGGTAAACAAGCTGCTTTTGGTTTCCACAACAAGATAGAGACGTTCTCCCTCGGGCTTTGCAACCAGAATAGCCCAATCTGGATTGTATGGTCCCAGTGGGGTGGGTACCTTGAACCAGGCTGGGAGTTTGGCGTAGACCTTGATCGCCTCATTCCTTTCGAGCTCCTCGGCAAATGTGCGTTCGGTGTCCGATTGGTAAATCACCTGTTCATGGACCGCCTTGTTGGCATCGACCATTGACTTGAGATAGCCCATCAGCTCCTGATTCTCGAACAACTCCTGAGCGTAATAAGCATCATTACCGATCCGCTGGTATTTGATGCCATCCACAAGTGCCAGGCGTTTGGTGCGATTGATGATCTCCGCAGCCAGCTCGATGAACTGCTGCGGGTTGCGCTTGAAATCATCCAGCCGCTGACTGTCCACGAGGATGCGGCAGATGCTGCGGCGTGTGAGCGAGGTCTTGTCCTGAAGATCGGTCAAGATGTCGGGCAGTTCGATGTCGGCTTCGTCGAGGGTCACAGGAGGGGCGGCGGTCTTCTCCGTTGCGTCCACGCCTGAGCGACCGATGGCGAGGTCTGCCTTGCGCCATTGGAGGCGGGTTTTGGCGATGGGTGGTGCTTCAGCAAGGGCTTGGATGCAGGTGGCGAGCAGGGCCTCGTTGTCGAACTGCACGCGGTAGGTGGTCTTGTGCTTGATGCGATCCCAGAGCGCTTTGAAGTCCGCACTGTTCAGAACGGCCTGGCGGGTCTTCACCTGCCTGCGTTCGTCCGCGTTCTTGATGTCCAGGCGGCCGGCGAGCTTGCGGAGGAGCTCCTTCACCTGAGGCAGTTGGGCCGTGAACGGCTCCGGCAGGGTCAACGTGTCGTTCTTGAGCGCCGTGCGCAGGGCGTCTTGCACCTTGCCCTTGGCGTTGATCAACCCTGAAGTCTTCAGGCTCTCCCAGAGCAGCTTCGATTGGGCGAGCCCCAACGGTGCGGGATGGCCATCGGCGCCGATGGCCGTGATTCCGGCGAACTGGTGGGCTTCAACGATGCCAAACCGGATGCCTGTATCGGTTTCAATTTCTTTCTGGAGGTTTTCCGCGAACTGCTCGTAACTCTCGGATGCGATGACGGTGAGTGTGTTCAATTCAAAGCCACGCTGGCGCTCGCCCTGTTGATTCACACAGAGGCGCAGGCCACGGCCAATGGTCTGCCGGCGCTGCTGCTCGGAGGCCATTTCCCGCAGGCTGCAGATCTGGAAAACGTTCGGATTGTCCCAGCCTTCACGCAGAGCCGAATGCGAGAAGATGAATTTCAATGGTGTCTCCAGGCTGAGAAGCTTTTCCTTGTCACGCATGATCAGATTGTAGGTATCGTCGTCGGCCTTGGTGGTTCCCTCACCCTTTGAATCTTTGAATATTTCCACCGTCTTTCCACCGACCTTTTTCTTGTCGATGGAGAAGTATCCGTCATGAACCTCCTCGGCAGCAGCCGTGAGGTCCACTTCTTGGAAGAGGGTTTGGTAGTCAAGATGACTGGCAAGCTGGCGGTATTCCTCCTCAAAGATGCGGGCATAGGCACCATTGACCCGGTTGCCCTCAGCGTCGTACTGCCGATACTTGTCGACAGCATCGATGAAGAACAGACTCAGCACCTTGATGCCTTGGGGGCGCAGCCGCATCTCCTTGTCGAAGTGTTCCTTGATCGTGCGCTTGATCATCTGTCGCTGGATGGCGAGAGGCTCAATATCTCCATAGGCCTCGCCAATGTGGAGAAAGGTCTCGCCACCGGGATGGCGCAGCTCAAGAAACTCTGTGCCTTTGGCCACGCGGATCTCACCAACTCTGAAATCGCGGTACACGGCCCGTTGGGTTGTCATTTCCAAAAGGTCTCCGTCTTGCACGGAAACTTCTCGACGTGAGACGCCTGCTCCTGCCTGCAGGTCGAGTTCCACCTTGGCCGAGATGACGCCACGCTTGTTGCTGACAGAGAGGAGCCGCACAAACGGTTTGTTGTAAGCACCTTCCACCGAGGCCGCAGCCACTTCGATTTGCTTCACCAGCTTGCGCTCGTAGGCATCCACCGCATCAAGCTTGTAGAGCATGTGATGGGCCTGCTTTGGGGTTGCGGAATAACGCAGGTTGCAGAGAGGATTCATCCGCTCCATGGCTTTCTTCCCCTTGCCGTCAAGCCCGCCCTCAACGCTTTGGGGCTCATCAACAATCAGGATGGGGCGCGTCGCACGAATGAGGTCGATGGGCTTCTCGCCACCAGTCTTCTCGCTGGGGCGATACATCACATTCTTTGACTTCTCGCGGCGTACAGCTTCGTCTGCCTCTTCTGATTCCGCCTGTTGTTCGTCGCCGAATTTGTTGATGGCACCTACCGTCATCACCATGATTTGGATTTGCGGGCTGGTGGCAAAGTTACGGACCTGTCCGAGCTTGGCTGAGTCGTAGATGAAGACGTCAAAGGGTGCGCCCGCATAGAGCCCTTTGAGGTGTTCGGCTGCGGTCTGGATCGTGTGATAGACACCTTCTTTGATCGCCACTGTGGGCACCACGATCACAAACTTGGTGAAACCAAAGCGCTTGTTCAGCTCGAATATGGTTCGCAGATAGACATAGGTTTTGCCGGTGCCGGTCTCCATCTCTACGGTGAAGTCCAGAGATTCGAGTGCTTCTGATGGAGCCAAGCCATGACGAAGTTGAATGGCACGCAAATTGTCCAGGAGTTGATCCTCTAGCAATGTGCGCCTATTGCCGATGCCTAGTTCATTTTCCAACAAAGAAAGCTGGCCGCTGGAAGTCTCTCTTACGACTGTGAACTCAGTTCGGCAGGTTTCCTGCCCACGAAAGAGATCGCACGCTGCTTCGATTGCTTGGAGCTGATAATCGAGGTTGGGTTCAAACTGCAGTTTCATGCCTGAGCTCTAACTCTGCTGCCGATGGGGACCATTTTCGTGACGCCACGAAAATGGTGATCCGGGACGAAGCCTGTTGTCTTGCACGACTCGATCGCACGCTGGATCGCGGTGATGAAATTCTCCCAACGGGCATAGCCCAAGGGTTCCTGAAGGACACGGGCAAACCAGAACTCCACTTCATCAGCACCTGGCTCTTTGCGAGCAAGAGCATCGAACTGTCTCTGCATCCTTTGGAGAAGATCTTTGATCACAGGCTTCTCACGGTTTCGAGCCCGTGCTGCTGGAGGATGGCGGTGATGTTGGTCTTGGCCACGTCATCAGCGAAGGCACTGTCACGGAAGACAACTGTAGTTTCTCCGGCAGGCTTCAACTCCTGATGCCTTGCCACGATGGCGAGAGCAAGAGGCTCTACATCCACCTGCGGGACGGATTGGGAGAGGCATACAAGCAGGGAGCCGCCACCGATGGAGTGGAGGTCGTGTGCTTGCGTGGCACCGAGTGCCTTTTTTCGAGTTTCAATCGGGACACAGAGATCAAGTCCCAACTTGAGCAGGAGCTCAAAGAGGATGTCTTGCTCGGTACGGTCGGTCTTGAGATGCTCGATGGAGGCTTCGAGGGTTTCGGCGATCTTGTCGCTGTCTGGGTCCCATTCGCGGATGTTCGTGGAGTCTAGTTTGAAGACGCGAAAGCCGATGTCACCAGTAAACATAGGATTTGAGTTGGTTATTCGCCTTCCTGCTGCTCGAATACGCGTAAGAGTTACGTCAGCTATTGATTTCCATCCTACTGAATCTGCACCCTGAATGGGTTCTTGAAGCTGGATCAAGATGCAACGCCTCTTCCCGCCATCCTCAGCATTCTGGGCTAAAACTGCATCCATAGTCGTCCCTGTTCCGGCAAAGAAATCCATGACCAAGTCTTCACTGGCTAGGCTTGTTGACAGTTGCAGTATTCGTCGGATCAGGCGCGTAGGCTTTGGCGTTTCGAATACGACGTCCGAATTCGGAAAGTCGACAGCCGCAATCAACTCCTTCTTGGCTTCTTGTGTATGACCGACCTCTTGATAGGACCAGAGGGTTTGTGGTACACGCCCGTCTTTTACTTCGCTTAGGAAACGCTTGATGGCTGGCACATTATTTCCATCTGCACCCCACCAAATTCTATCATCAGCATTCAACTCTTTAAACTTGGTCTGCGACACACGCCAATAAGTGCCAGGCGGAGGGCCGGAGAGTTGGCGCCCAGAAGGACAAATGATCTGATAAGTGCCTTCTCCATAATAGTTTCTCGCTGACAGATCACCTGGTTTCCAAGGCCCTCGTGGGTCATTATCTGGATTCCCATAGCGAGCCTCCATTTCCTCTGTTCGCGGAAGTAACTTTGGAATCCATGTCTCGGAATTCTTGGCATACACGATGATATAGTCATGATCTTCAGAGAAGTGCTTCGCAGAATTCTTGGGCGAATACACTTTCTGCCAAACCGCAGTAGCAATGAAGTTCTCTTCACCGAACAGCCGTTCATTACGCAGCGTAGATTATGAACCTCATGGTCTGCAATGCTAATGAAGACTACACCATCATCTCGAAGCAAATTGTGCGCGAGCTTAAGCCGCGGATACATCATATTGAGCCAATCCGTATGGAAGCGTCCGGAGGCCTCGGTATTGGAAGAGAGCTTCACGCCTCCCTCACCAGTCTGGCCAGTAAGCTCCAGGTAGTTCTTGATGTTATCTTGAAAGTTATCGGGATAAACGAAGTCTCTGCCGGTGTTGTAGGGAGGATCGATGTAAATGAGCTTCACCTTCCCCGCATAGCTCTTCTGCAACAGCTTGAGCACTTCCAGGTTGTCACCCTCGATCATCAGATTCTTGGTGGTATCCCAATCCACGCTCTCTTCCGGGCAGGGCCGCAAGGTTCCCGTGGAGGGGGTGAGGGCCAGCTGGCGGGCGCGGCGTTTGCCATGCCAGTTGAGGCCGTACTTCTCCTCCGCATCAGTGACGGTCTTGTCACCAACGAGCGACTTGAGCACGTCGACATTCACGGCCACGCCATCCGGTCCCTCGGTGATCAGTTCAGGGAAAAGCGCCCGTAGCGCAGCCAGATTTTCCGCCACCAGGTCGGGCGAATGGGTCTCAGGGTCGGCGGCGGTCAGTTTCTGCATGGTGGCGTTGTGCATCACAGCCTGGCCTGGGCAGCAGCCTGGGCCGCTTCCAAGCGCTTGAGTTCGAGGTTCAGGTCCACACGCCGCGCCATCTGCTTCTCCTTGGCGGCAGTGGCTCGCACGCGGGCGATCTCCCTGGACAGGCGCGTGCATTCTTGCAGGGCCTGGCGCCGAAGCCCAGCCTGCTCAGGGTTGGTGGCCATGGCAAAGGCCCCGGTCAGGCGAGCCGCCTGCAGCGCCAGCAGTGTATCGATCCAGCCTTGATACAACGCCTCCAGGGTGGTGCGTGGCTGCTGGCCAAGCCTCAGCGCCTCACCGAAAGCAGGCCAGCGTTCAGCGTCCTGCTCCACGTCCCACGCCACGGTCACCACATCGCCCTCCAGCACCGTTTTTCCCGCCTCGGCTTGCGACCAACGCTTCTGTGCCAGCGAGAGGGATGCGTTGCCGCCCTGCTCAGTGATCAACAGCACCGGATAGGGGACCGCCCGGTGCACCAGCTCGATCAGCCGACCCCCTTTGGCGGCGGCGCGCAGCGTGAGATGAAGCACGGCAATCTCAAGCACCTCCCGCAGCTCGTCGCGATACTCCGCCACGCCAATCGTGGTGGGCTTGAGCGCTGCCACCCAGACGAGGTGCTCGATTCCCTCATTGATTTGCCGCTTGTCGGCGGCTGTGGGGGCCCCGTGCTCGTGCAGCAACGTTTTCGGCACGCGCTTATCGACCCTGGCAGACGCGGGCAGATCAAGGGCAGCCAGGAGCAGCGCTGCCTTCATGCGGGCTGCTCCGCAAGCACCACCAGGAAGGCCACCACTTCGAAATCATTGATCCCGGCGAATTCACCAGCCAAGGCATGGGTGCCGCCAGGGCTGAACAGGCTGGCCACGGCTCGCTCCTCGCTTTTGCCCACCACAGAGGCAACGGCCGCAGCCAACAGCCGCTGGGCCTGACGCATGTCTTCTCCAGCCTTCGTGGAACGATCAAAGCGTGCACAGGCTCCGGCATCGGGTGTGTCACGTCCGATGCAGAGCCGTTTCAGCCGATCCAGGATCTGCTTGGCCTGGGTGAAGGGAAGCAACACAGCTCCGTCTTCTCCCACATGGATCAGGTAATGCGGGGCCAGTGGATAGGCACGATCGCTGATCTTCTCAGCGACTCCTGCCTCTGCTCGCAGGCAGAAAATCATGCCCGCTGGAAGGTCGAGATCACGGCTGGTGGTGACGGCGAAGGTGCCCAGTGCCAAGCTCTCCAGCAGGCCGGGATTGGCCTTGGTGAATTGGGCCAGATCAATGCGACAATCCGTAAGCGTGAGGTCTGCGATCGAAACACCTGTCGACAGATCCTCCAGATCGATCACGGCCTCCTGGAGCTTGAGCAGCTGGTTGCACCGGTACTCCAGGTCATTCATCGGATTGCCAGACTGCTGTTCAATCAGGTTCTCCTCACCTGTTGCCGAGATATCGAGCAGCACCATCCGGCCGCTGACACGCTGCTCCAAGTTGATGTACTCCTCCAGTTCCATGTTGGGCCAGAAGTTGGCGAGCTGGATGCAGGCATTGGGGGATCCAAGCCTGTCGATGCGACCAAAGCGCTGAATGATCCGCACTGGGTTCCAATGAATGTCGTAGTTGATCAGCCAATCGCAGTCCTGCAGGTTCTGGCCCTCGGAGATGCAGTCCGTCGCAATCAGAAGATCAAGCTCACCCTCGTCCGCCAGGTCTTCGGGCCGCTCCTTGGCGCGAGGCGCGAACGACGTCAGGATTGCGGTCAGATCACGTCTTTGTTTTGGCAGGGTGGTGAGGTTGCTGCCTGTGCCCGTCACGAGTGCAGAGTCTAGCTGCAACTCCGTCTTTGCCCAGCCGGCCAGCTGGTCGTAGAGATAGCGGGCCGTATCGGCGAACGCTGTGAAAATGATCAGCTTGCGGTTCTCAGGATTGATGGGTGCTCGGATCTTCTTGCGGATCATCTCTTTCAGTTCTTTCAGCTTTGCATCACGGGATGGCACCACGACCCGGGCGGCAGCGAGAAGGGTGGCCAAGCGGTTGCGGTCTTCCACGAGGTCTTGCTTCCAGCGAATCAGGTCAACGTCTTGAAGCAGCACCTTGATCTTTCGGCCAACCAGCAAACTCTCGAAAGCAGGATCCTCAAAATCCACATCGCTAATGTCGATTTCTTCCACTTCAAACGACTGATCTTCGATGCGCTCCAAAGTGGCATCCACATCCTTGAGCTGACGTTCCACCGTCAACGCGAAGGAAGCGACGGAACTTTCCATTCGCTTGAGCACATTCACTCGGATCAGATGGATCAGACTCTCCTCCCGGTCCACTTGGCGGAAGAAGCCCAAGCCACCCTTCACTTCGATGCTGTACTTTCTGTCGTAGGCCTCTTGCTTGTGGGGCAGCACATAACGCAACGGCGCGTAGGAGGCCAGGTTGAGTCTGCGGATCTCCAGGTTTACGGTGCTGATCGCTGGAAAGGTTCCACTCAGATCCACATCCGCCTTGATGTTGATGGGTTTCAACCGCTCAGGAAACTTGCCGGTCTCGGCGATTCCGTAATACTTTTCCACGTGCTTGCGTGAACGGGCAATGGTGAGCGTGTCCAGTAGGGTGAAATAGTCGAACCCCAGCATCTCCATCAGGAGCTGCGGTGTGCGGCTGACTTCCTCAAGATCCAGCCAGCGGTTGAATTGTTTTTGCGCCAGACGGGTGGTCATGTCGATGCTGCTGATCCCTTGAGCCAGCAGGGCAGCGTCGTTGGCCTCGGTGGCAAAGGCGATCTGATTGCGCAGGTCCGCCATGCGGTTGTTGACCGGCGTTGCGGAAAGCATCAGCACCCGCGTCCTGACGCCTTCCTTGATGATTTTGCGCATCAGGCGGTCGTAGCGGGTTTCAACACCCATCTGGGGCGTTCGCTTGTTGCGGAAATTATGGGATTCATCAATCACGACAAGATCGTAATTGCCCCAGTTGATAAGGCCAAGGTCAATGTCACCTGACAGGCCTCCAGCACGAGATAGATCCGTGTGGTTGAGCACGTCATAATTGAAACGATCGGTTGCCAGGATGTTGCGACGATCATTGGCTTTATAGATCGTCCAGTTATCGCGCAGCCGCTTGGGGCACAGTACGAGAATGCGGTCATTGCGTAACTCGTGGTACTTGATGATGGCCAACGCCTCAAATGTCTTCCCGAGCCCCACGCTGTCGGCAATGATGCAGCCACCAAACCGATTCAGCTTGTCGACGGCGCCAACAACACCATCCCGTTGAAACTTGTAGAGCTTCTGCCAGACAACCGTATTGCGGATTCCCGTAGCGGCATTGACAATCTGATCCTCATCCAGTTGGTCCTCACGGCTGCTAAAGAGGCTGTGAAGAATGAGGATGTAGATGAGATAGGGGTCGCGATAGCTTGCGATCTGATGGAGCGAATCGAGCAATGAGCTCTTGGCCTGCGGATCTTCTCTAAGGCCGTTCCATTGCGACTGAAACCATTCATCGATCAGCTTGGCCTCCTCAGGCCCTTCCGATGCCTGAATCAGGCTGAGGGGATTGCCGGCTGTGATCCCCAGCCCATCGCTGCTGAAGGCGAGCGATCCGAGCAAGGCCTGAACAGGCCGATGCCCCTCCCCACGGATGACCATGGCACCTTGAGGCACGGCCGTCGACGCCCGCCGCAAATCCACCTTGCTTGAGAGCCATTGGGCAAGCTGACCTGCCAGCCAGTGCGCTTGGAGGCGGTTGCGGGCGGGACGGTCTGCCGCGGAACCCAGCAGCTGCAGATCCGCTCCCGCCGGTGGCAGAACCAGCTGACACCGCTCAACCGCCAACAGCCCCCGGCGCAGTTCAGCGAAGGCAAACATTGACAGGGCGGCACTCACCACGCGCACGTCCTGGCCCGAGCGCAGCAGGGGGCGAACCAGGTCGATGACCCGGTCATTACCGGTGTTGCGGACCAGCCTCATGCGGTATCCCTGCCTGGTAGCTTTTTTCTCGAATAGGACAATCCAACTTAAAACCCCCTATGCCATAGGCAAGCCTGACGGTAGAGACGGCCCATCGCTGAACAACACCACATCGGCGCCGGCGAGGATCAGCTCCCGGCTGAGCGGACCCAGCCTGGAATCGTCGGCGATGGCCCAGAGAAAGGCATGCGTATCCAGCAGGACCTTGCTCATCCTTGCTCGAAGAGCTCCGCGATCTGAAGATTGGCGGCATCGATGGAATCGGGCACAGAGAACTGGCCTCGGGCCACCCCCAGGCGGCGCGGTGGCTGGGACGTGCGCAACGACGTGAGCCGGGCGACAGGCCGACCATTGCGGGCGATCACCACCTCCGTTTCCGCGCCGGATTCGATGGCCTCCACCAGGCGCGAGAGATGGGTTTTGGCCTCCAGCATGTTCACCACACGGCTGTCAGCGGCAGGTGGCGGTGTGGGGCTCCCCATGGCTTCCATCACGTGCTAACAGATCAGACTAGACCAAACCAGTTGAGCGGGCCTGGCTGGAGCGCCTGGAGTGCGCGGCTGCTGTCACCCCCCTGCCAGGGATTGAGCAGCCGCACTCCGGAGGCCTGGACATCCGCGAGGTTTCGGGTCACCACCACCAGGTTGTGCACCAGGGCGGTGGCGGCGATCAAGCCATCGCGGAACGGCTGGGGATTGGGCACAGGCAAGGCGGCCGGATCGCCGTGACAAACGATTGCCCGCCCATATTGACACATGGCCCGTGCGCACATAGACTGTGCCAAGCAATGGGTGCAGTATGAACATCACGCTTTCCGCTGACGAAAAAATCATTGAGCGGGCCCGCAAGGCCGCGCAGGGCATGGGCAAGAGCCTCAATCAGGCGGTACGCGACTACCTTGAGCAACTCGCTGCCGGCGAAGAGGGCCTGGACGTCGAACTTGAAGCATTGCGCAGCCTGGCCGGGCAAGGCAACTCAGGTGGACAGCGCATCAGTTGTGATGAGCTGTATGCCGACCGCCTGGAGTTTCAGCGTGGCGCGTAGCTTCATCGACACCAACATCCTTGTCTACGCCGACGATGCTTTCGACCCGCGCAAGCAACAGCTCGCGCTCGATCTGGTGGTGGATCTGCGCTCCCGCCAGGAGGCCGTGCTATCGACGCAGGTGCTTCAGGAATACTTCGTCACCGCAACGCGCAAACTGGGTCTGGAGGCGCACGTTGCTCGCCAGCGCGTCACGCAATTTGGACGCTTCGAACTGATCCAGCCCACACTTGACATGTTGCTGGCGGCGATCGATCTGCAACAGAACCGCAGCCTCTCATTCTGGGATGCGCTGATCGTGCAGACAGCGAGCGCAGCCCGCTGCAGTGTGCTCTACAGTGAGGATATGCAGGCAGGGGCAAGGATTGGCAACGTTCTCATCGTCAATCCCTTCACGTGATTACCGGGTGCGGGAGCCTTCTCGCTCCCGAACAACCCATTGGTTGTGGTCGCACCTCCAACGTCCAGCCTTCACGGTCTTGGCCAGCCAGCGCTTCGATGAAGATCACGGCCCCATCGCGTTGGCCGCACGAGGGAGCAGCAGCTCCGAGGCCGTGCGGCTGTCGTCGGTGCCGCGCAGCGCCTGATCAAACAGGCCCTCGCCACCGAGTGCGCTTGCATTAGTTTTCAAGTGGTCCAGGAGTGCCTCAACACCGTGCTTCGCAAAGCTGATGTCCTGCGGAATGTCGTCGATGCGCGAGCTTGGCTGGACACCGTTCTTGTGCCGCTGGTTCGTGTCGTCCCCACCCCCGCTCTCTCCCGGCGCGGCCTTGATGTGCAGGAGGGTTGGAAGCCGGCTGCAAACGGTGACTCAGCGATGACCTGCAACACGGCCAACGCATCGAAGGGCTGCGCGTCGAGAACCCTTTTGGTCTCTGATCTGGCCGCCCCCGGCAACACCAATCAGCCTTCGATGCTCAAATCTCATAACATACTGACAAGGCACAAGGAAGGTTCCGTGACCCTGACCACAGTGACAGCTCGAGACTTTGCGCGCGACCTCGCCAGCGCGAAGAGGGCTGCCAATGCCGGGCCGGTCATCGTCACCGACCGGGGGCGGCCGGCCTACGCGCTGCTCAAGATTGAGGACGATTACAAACTGGACGGAATCCAGCGGCAGAGCCTGCTGGCTGTCATGGATGCGATTCCGGGCGGCGACGTCGTGTTTGAGCCTTCCAGCTTGGCAGGAAACGATTTCAAGCCGGCGGACTTGGACTGAAGAGAAATGTTTCTCCTCGACACCAAAGTGATCTCCGAGCTGCGCATGGAACGTAAAGATCGCTCCCAAGGCAAGGTCCTGGCACGTCTCGATGGTGATCAGCGCCTGGCGCCATTCATTGCCGAGCCTGGTTCCAGTTCGTCCTGACGTTGATCGCGGACGTCAATTTACCCTTGAATCAACAAGGAGACACCCATGCAATCCCGATCCCTTGGCCATGGCAAATCGGAGCTGCCCGTCATCGGTCTCGGCTGCATGGGCCTGTCTGAGTTTTATGGGCCAGCCCTGGAGCCCAAGGCGGCGATCAAGCTGTTGCACGAAGCCCTCGACATTGGCGTTGTTCACTTCGACACCGCTGAGATCTATGGCCTTGGTGCTGCCAATGAGACGCTGCTGGGCCAGGCGTTCGCCGATCGCCGGGAGCGCGTTTTTCTTGCCAGCAAGTTTGGTGTGATGCGCAATTACGACACAGGTGAATTCACGGGACTCGATGGATCGCTCGCCAACTGCCGCCGCGCCATCGAAGGTTCCCTGCAACGTCTGCAAACGGATCACCTCGATCTCTACTATCTGCATCGCGTCGATCCGGCAACGCCCATCGAGGAAACGGTGAGCGCCATGGCGGCTTTGGTGGCCGAGGGGAAGGTGGGTGCCATTGGGTTGTCGGAAGCCTCCGGGGCCACCATCCGCCGTGCGGCCAAGATCCATCCGATTGCGGCGGTGCAATCGGAATACTCTCTCTTCAGTCGGGATATTGAAGCTTATGTGATCCCTGCTTGCTTGGAGGTGGGCGCATCGTTGGTGGCCTATTCGCCACTGGGCCGAGGACTGCTGAGCGGACGCTTCAGCGAGGAGGGGATGCCAGAAGGAGACTGGCGAGCCACAACGCCACGGTTTCAAGGAAAAGATTTCGCCGCCAATGTGGCCCTGGCCCGAGAGCTCCAAGCGCTGGCCTTGGCGAAGGGTTGCACGCCTGCTCAGCTTGCCCTGGCCTGGGTGCTCAGCCGTGGTGCCAACATTCTGGCGCTCACCGGCACCACGAAACTGGCGAACCTCAAGGACAATCTGGGCGCTTGTGCCGTGGAGCTTTCCGCCGAGGAGCAAGCCTCCCTGGCTGGGTTCGCCCCACGTGTCCGTGGCGACCGCTACGACAGCTGGGGCATGGCGGGCATCAACGGCTGAACAGCGGGTTGGAACCATCAGCCTGGGTCCGAGCTTTGGCCAGCAGTTGAAGACCATCGCCAGAGACGCCAATGTGAACGTCAGCTGTCGGGTGTCGGTCTCGGGGTTGGCCCAGCCGCCGGTGATCACCGAAGAGACCATGGCGGCCTTTGCCAGCTCCTTCGGCACCCTTGCGCTCGACAATCCCGTGGTGCTTTCGCTGCAGACCCAGGGCTATGAGAACGTGGGCGAGTTGCGAGAAGTGTTTCAACCCGTGGCCCGCAACCGGATCCTGCTGAGCGGCGATGGTTTGAAACCCGGTTTGCGGCGCCAGTGGCAGCGGTTGCGGGAACTTGTGAACCAATGCGACTGGGTGGCGGGCACCTACGACGTTTATGGCATCCCTCAGGACCCCTCCCTGGCCAGCTATCACACCTCGCCCTCCACGCCCCTGCCGGAGCCGGTGCTGGAGGCCTTCGCGACGGGGAGCCCCAGGCTGCAGGTGCAGGTGCGGGATGGGGCCACCATGGGGGGGCGGGGCGGTGATCCCTTTGCCTACGTGGATCGGGACAACTCCGTGCGGCGGTGGCGGAAGCTGGTGCGGGTGGGGCTGAGAGCGGGCAACCGGGTGGATCAGATTCGCTTGCGCTATCACCAGGAACCCACCGACGAGCCGGATGAGTGGATCAATGAGAGCCATGGCGGAGGTGGCGGCCGTGATCGCCACGTTTGGGCCATTAGTCTGGGAGGAAGTTCCTTAGGCGGAGGATCCCTAACTCCCAGGTCCCGCCGTCCACGTCCCTTTCACCACAGCACCCCTCATCAAGACCGCAACACCCCCCAGCCTTGGCGGCGAGCAAATACCCGCCGATGAAGCTGAAGCGATCGCCAAGCTGACGGCCCAGAGCGAAATTACGATGCGGAAAAAGTCCAGCCATCCAACCCAGCGAGATCAGCACCCCAAGAGCCATGGCTATGTGCATGGTGAATTGGTGGTAGAGGGTGATCTGCCGGAGAGTTTCCGGCAAGGGCTCTTCGCCAACCCCAACAGCTATCCCTGCTGGGTGCGTTTTTCCAACGGCAGCTCGAAACGCGACGCTCAGGGAAAATTTGTCCCGGATGCAACGCGCCAAGGCGACGACATTGTGGTGACTTCCGACATCCGCGGCATGGCGGTGAAAGTGCTGGGTGTAACTGGCGAAATGGTGCCGGAGGCTGCGGGGAGGACGGGCGAGCAGGATCTGATCATGATCAACAGTCCGGTCTTTTTCATCCGCAATGTGGTTGATTATCTCGTGTTTTTCAAGGTGATGGCTGCCATCGCCAAGGGAACCATCAATTTCAAAGCCCAACCACCGTTGATCCCAGCTGAGGACGTCGCCGCTGTGCAGCAGGTGAAGTATGCCCTGGATTTGGTGGGTAAGATCCAGAACAGCGAAGCGGGCGTGGTCCATAGCCCTTTGCAGACCACGTTTTGGAGTGCGACCCCCTACAAGCTGGGCGAGGCCGCGATGAAGTACAAGATGGTGCCGGTGACACCAGAACCACGCTTTGATCCGAGCCAATCGGTAGATCTTGAGAATCTGTTCAGGGACGCGATCAGCAGCCAGCTGGCCCGAACGGAGGCGCAGTTTGATCTGCTGGTTCAGGTTCAAACCGATGCGACGGAGATGCCGATTGAAGACCCCACGAAGCTCTGGGAAGAGACCAGCTCACCCTATGTCAAGGTCGCCACGTTGCGCTTGCCCCAGCAGGACATCAACAGCCCCGATCGTTTGGCGGAGGATGAACACCAATCGTTCTCGCCCTGGCATTCCCTTGCCGCCCACCGACCCTTGGGCGGCGTGAACCGCGCCCGCCGCATGTATGGCCATCTGGCCCAGGAACGCAACAAGGACAACCAGGCGGGGTGATTGGCAAGGCGGCAAGGGCAGGGGTGCAGCAGGGGCTGGCATGTTATTCAGTGATGAAGTCGGAGTGCCCAAATGCTCAGCCCAGCGGTCTACAAAAGGGCCACTCAGGACAGTCTCAAACTGTTCAGGTGCGGAGCGGTAGAAGATTACATTCAGCTTCACCTGCCTCACCAGCACGGTCTCCGCGCCGGCTCCCGCAGCACCACCGCCAGCACCGCTCTGGTGTTGACAGCGAATTCGGTCACCTCCAGCGTGTGGATACCAGGGCCATCGGCCGAGTGAGAGAAGCCGAGCTGCTTGTTTGCTGCGGTGTATTGTTGCTAATCAGGTTCCGAGATGCGCGAGGCGTATCGCCAAACAATGGCCCTGCTGGAAACAAATCCGTACTACCGTTCCCTGTGTCTTTATGCCCTACGGGGCCGCCTTCAAGGGCTGCATTCCGTTTCGATCAATCTCAGCACTCGCATCACGCTGGAAGTTCTGATTGAAGGCCAGACCCTGATCCCCATCGATATTGGCTCCCACGATGCGATGTATCCAGCCTGACAGTCACGGCGTGATAGGAATCAGGCTGCTGAGAATGAAGGGACGACGGTTCTCCCTGATTCAAACACCAAGGCCCGGTAGTTGGCGTTGATCGGAGCTGAATCCTTTCTCCAGATCCATCAGAGTATCGGAGGAAATCTCGATGATCTTTCGTTCAGGCGCTGCAGCTGCGCCCTGGCCTTAAGCTTGGACAGACGCGTGGCTGAAGCGTCGAGGAGTCGCTGACGGCGCTCAGCCAGGACATCGGCGTGCCACTCTGGTGAGGCCAAGGAATACGGCTGGCTGCAGAGTCTCTGCCACTTGTCTGCTCCAGCAGCAGCCCCTTCTCCGGCACTGTCAGGGCGTCGCTTTGCTCTCCGGTGCGTGGCCAGTTCCGGTAAGTCCATCTGAACGATGGCCCAGATCACCTTCAGGCTGAGGCCGAAGTATTCGTGCACGATGCGATTCCTCAGCCCCTTGATGGCGCGCCAATCGATGTCGGGCCTGATGCGCTTCTTCTCCTCGGGGATTCCATTGGAGGCCTCGCCGATGATTTCGAGATTGCGGACCACGGCATCCACCGTACGAGTGTCTGCGCTGAACGCCTCAAAATCCATGCCGCTGGTGTAGGCAGCAATCTTGTCGCACGCCTCCTGCATGTCGGCGACAAACAGCCTCCAATCACGGAGCGACATGGAGCAGGCTGCTGAGAATGACGGTACGACGGTTCTCCTTGATCCCGTCAGCCGCCACCAGATCCACCTTGCGACCCAGCAGCTCTTCCAGTCGATCGGCCAGGTGGATGAAGCCGAAACCGATGGGTTCGGCGAAGCTCGCCAGCAGATCGACATCGCTGATGGCCGTGGCCTCATCCGTGGCAAACGAGCCAAACAGCTGCAGGCTGCTGAGCTTGAACTCAGCGGCCAGGTCTGGGAAGTGCTCGCGCAGCACCCCAAGCACCTCGGCGCGGCTCGTGCAGGGGTGGGCGACGGAGCTCGTCATGGCAGCGGCAGGGCTGGACGCTGAATAGTAGCCGCACTGCAAGGGAGAGCCGAGCAGCAACCTCTGGCTGCACGACAAGCGCAAGCATGGTTACAGGGAATCACTGGATGCACTGCCCCGCAGCTTCTGGCGCCGGGCCACATGTCCGCAGCATGCGGATGAAGTGTTGCAGAAACAGAAGGGCCCTATCGCCGGAGCGAATGCCGAAATTCAGCTTCATCTCTTCGCGTTCGCTGCCACCGAAAGGTGGATTGGCCAGGATCACAGCAAAGCGATCGCGCTCCTCCCCATCGCTGAGGTTTTCGGTATGCATGTGGACGTGCAGGAAGTTGGGCGCCTCGATGCCTGCCATGCAGGATCAAGTCCTGATCGCGATCCCATAGGCAGGGACTCCGCCTCAGCCAGCGGGGGTTGGCTGAGGCCACCGGCTTGGGCGGGTGGACAGGCTGTCAAGCCCTGGGCGTTTCAAAACCCCGAACTGATTAGCAACAATGCGCCGCAGCTGTCAACATCTAACCCCCCTCCTCATGGGCACCCGTGCCATGGGCTCCAAGCGGGGCGGTTCACACCGCCCAGAGCTCCTCCAAATCCAGTCCCAACCCCTCGGCCAGCTCTCCGCCATCGAGGCGGGTGGCGTTCTCCAGCCGCTCAGCCCTGCCCTGCTGACCCTCCCGCCAGATCTCCACAGCCCGCTCTTGGGGCAGCAGCAGCCAGCCGAGGCGGGCACCGTTGGCCTGGTAGAGGTCCATTTTGTGCCGAAGGGCGTTGCTGTTCTGGAGGCCATCGTTGCTGGGGCTGGCGAGTTCCACCACCAGGTCGGGGCAGAGGGGGGCGAAGCCGCGCCGTTCAGCGGCGGTGAGAGCTCTCCAGCGCTCTTCCCGCACAAGCGAGGCGTCGGGGCTCAACACGGAGCCATCCGGCAGGAGGAAACCTCCGGAGCTGTCGAACACCATCCAGCCACCCCGCTGATCCGCCCAGAGGAGGAGCCGCATGGATAGGCGGGAGTTGCGATTGCTGGTTTCGCTGCCCGCGGGAGTCATGTGGAGCACTCTGCCGTTCGCAGCAAGTTCGAGCACGGCCTCGGGGTTGGCCTGGCACACCTGCTCAAATTGCTCGGGCGTCAGCCGCAGATCCTCAGGGAGCTGGAGAGGAGCGGGCTCCAGAGCCGGTGGGGTGTGGGCGGGAGAGGGCGCCAGGGCCATGGCGTGACGCCGACATTGGACGATCATTTTATGGGGGGTTGGCAGGATGTCCCAGCCGAACGAGCCGCCGAACGGCTGGCTGAAGCCCTGGTGGGTGATGACGTCCTCGCCATCGATCACGACCTCTGGCAGGCCATGGCCCACTCGCCGTCGCCCCATTGGCGGGCGATCCACGCCCGGGCGATCCGCCTCGTCAGCCCACTGGATGGCCCGGGCGGCGGAAAGGGGCAGGCCAGAGCGGCCGAGGGAGTGCTTGAAGGCGATGTCCCAGAGCGAGACATCAAGGCATGAGTATCGAGCACAACCATGCTCATCCCCGCTCGAAGAGCTCCGCGATCAGAGGATTGGCGGCATCGATGTCATCGGGCACAGAGAACTGGCCCCGGGCCACCCCCAGGCGGCGCGGTGGCTGGGGGGTGTCCAACGACGTGATCCGGGCGACAGGCCGACCCTTGCGGGCGATCACCACCTCCGATTCCGCGCCGGTTGACCGGTCTGTGCCGGTGCTGTGCAGGTGGTGTGCCGGTGCTGTTCAGGTGTTCTCACCCCCCTGCCAGGGATTGAGCAGCTGCACTCCGGAGGCCTGGACATCCGCGAGGTTTCGGGTCACCACCACCAGGTTGTGCACCACGGCGGTGGCGGCGATCAAGCCATCACAGAACGGCTGGGGATGGGGCCCATGCAAGGCGGCGCTCCACCAACAGCACGCCAAGCTCCAGCTCATGCAGCGTGATCCCCGAGACAAACAAGCTGCCAGCCTCAACCCGTTCCGCCCAGGCGGCGACACCCGGGTCGGCCTCGCCCGCCCGCACCTTGCGCAATTCCGAAACCAGGTTTGTGTCAAGCAGAACATGGGTCGATCCGCAACCCTCAGGCCAGGTCGGCGGCTTGGGGCGCCTCACCATGGCGGATCGAGGGCAACGCCACCGCATCAGCGCCTGGGGTGGCCAGCAGGTCGGCAATCGAACCGGCGCGGCCCAGCAGGCGGTCGGTGATGAACACAAGCCCCCGATTCGCAGCCCGCTTGGCTCCAGCCGCGTCTTGATCAAAGGCCCGGCTGGTGATGGTGACGGCCATGGGCACAAGTTTTGTTCAATTTAGTGTAGCAATGTTGCTACTTTTGGGGTGCGCCAACTTTTGGCCGAAGTCTAGACGTAATGCACCAGCTTGCGTCACACACCAGCTTTGGGTGTGATGCGGTAATGCTGGATCAGCATGGCGCTCACCATGAGGCTGGATGCCGAAACCGATCGCTGCCTCCGCGACCTCCAGGCAGAGAGCGGCCTCGATCGCAGTGCCCTGACTCGCCAACTGATCCGCAAGGGCTGGCAGCAACGCCAGGCGCCGCCAACGATCAGCGAACAGCTGGGCGGCCCTCCCCCCGCGTTTCTGAGCACCTTGACGCCTGGTGGTTCCGAGCGAGACCAGCGGCGGCGAAGCGTGCGGGACATCTGCGGCAACGGCAGCCGCTATCGCCACGGCTCTGGCGGCAACCGGTGTGACAGGTGGTGGCATTGATCTCCCGGGCTCTGTCGCAGGGCTCCACCCGCCACCGCCACACCCCCGGATGCCGTGTCGCCATCCCCGCCCGCAGCCCAACAGCCGCCAAACAGCGCCCCGGAGCTGCCAGATCCGCCAGAATCACCCTTACCACCACGCCGCTGGCTGGGCCTTGATCGCCTGGGTGTGCTCCAGGTGCTTGGCGGCATCGCCCTGGGCCTGATTGCCCTGTTCTCCTCCTATGACCACATCACCCTCGCCGGCCACACCCTGCAGCTCCAGCAGCAATGGGGAATCCCTTTCATCCTTGCCTCGCTGGCGACAGTTGTTGTCGATGCTCAACTGGCGACGGGATCCCGGCTACGAGCAGAGCATCGTGCAGCACGAATTGCGGATGAAGCAGCTGAAGAGCGAGATCGAGCTGCTGAGGCGCGAGAACGCCAGACAGAGAGCTTTAAGCGCCTTGATCAAGCAGCACTGCTTTCCGGACGATTTCAACTCGATCCCACGCCCACCAACCGCGCCCGATTCCAGTTCTTTCTGACGCTCCTCGCGGACCCCAGCGCACTTGATTCGGAAGAGAAGGGTTGAGCCCTCTCCAACTGGGCCAGGGGGCAGAAGGGCTCACCAAGGTTCGCCGGCAGGTTCGTGACCAGGACCAGCACTCCAGGAAACGTTTCGCTATTCAATGGGATGTTCGATGGCTGCCATCAAGACATCCCTTCGGGCACGCGGAACTGGCCGTAGGCCACCCCCAGACGCCGCAGTTGCGGGGGGCCGCGCAGCGTCGTGATCCCGACGACAGCCCCTACCGGCGCCGAATCAACAGCAGCCCCCGGCTCCGCCCCGCGCTGGCATCCACCGCCCCCATGGCTGTCCACAGATCCGCCGCGCTCACCCACGCGGCGGGATAGCGGTAGCGCGCCACATCCAGGATCAACACCTTGTCGCTGGCCGGGTCATAGGCCGCCAGCGGTGAGATGTGGCCCCCGCCCCGCTGGCCGAGGGCCGGGCGGAAGTAGTTCACCAGCAGCCGATCGTCGGGGTCCTGGAGCGAGCGGCGCAACAGGGCGCGCCACTGCGCCAGGCTCAAGCGATCGCCGTGGATGCGTTCCACCACCAGCTCGGGTGCGGCGGCCAGCCAGCCGTGCAGTTGGGTGAGGGTCATCCCCTCCCGCGCCACCGTCTCCGGCCGCACAAAACCTTGGCTGCCGGGGATCGCGAAGGCGTTGGTCTGGGTCCAGAAGCGGTAGGCGCCATACCCCGGCACCGGCGGCGCCGGCACCGCCAGGCTGTTGAGCGCCATCACGGCGCTGGCCACGCCGCAGTAGGCCAGGTTGGCCTGGGTCTCGAACCATTGCGCCAGGGGGCCGTGGTCCGCGCGGGCGCTGGCGCGCAGGAGCAGCCGCTGGCCGGCCGGCCCCTCCAGGGGGATGGGTTCCGCCGGGGGCATGGGCCCCGCTGGAGAAACGGGCGCCGCCGGCGGTAGCGGCGTCGTGGGAAGCGGGCTCGCCGAGGGGAGCGCGGGGTTGGGGGAGGCCCAGCCGCGGCTGGCTCCACCCATCGCCAGGGCCAGGGCGAGCCCCAGGGCGACCCCTCCCAGCCAGCGGCCGGGCGGCGCGGAGGACTGGCGATGGTTCAGGCATTGGCGTGTCATGGTTCTTTGGGGCCTTGGTCTTTTGGGCCTCAATACCCCGAGGAGCCCGGGGGAGGCGCGCTGGCGGGCACCTGCTTCAGATAGCTGGCCACCGGGATCGGGCGGGGTTGGTTGTAGCCCACCGGAAGCCAGAGATCTCCCGCGCCGGACGCGAAGTGCACCTCCCAGTGATACAGCCCGCGAAAGGCGGCCGGGTCGTCTTTCATCAAGGCGGCGTAATGGAGAACGGCCCTGCCGTAGTGGTCGCTGTTGTTGTAGCCCCACAGGGCTTTCTTGAGATTGCCGGGGCCACCGCGCCGGACGAGATAACGGGCGGCGGCGTGGATGGCGTCACGGGGGTTGCGGATGTCGCCCTTGCCGATGCCTGGCTCCGCCCAGGTGGTGGGCAAAAACTGCATCGGTCCCTGGGCCCCCGCCACGGAGATCCCATCCAGCCGACCCATGCCCGACTCCACGAGGTTGACGGCGGCGAGCACCTCCCAGGGGATGCCTGTGGCCGCCGCCGCCTCTTTGTAGTAGCTCAGCAGTTGCTCGGGAGGTTCCGGGGAGCGGATGCGCCAGCTCGGCAGGGTGAGGGTGCGCTGTCCCCGATGCATGGCGAGAAATTCCCGCCGCGCCGCCAAGTGGCGCTCCAACACCGTTTGCCAGCGCGCGGGGAGGGCCGCCCGCACCTGGTCGGCGAGCGCCCGGCGATGGGACAACACCCGATAGATCACCTGTTGCTGGTGACCCAGCCGCGGCAGCTGCTCGGCGGGGGTGGCGGGATCTCGCAGGGCCTCCTCCACGGCCGCCAGCAGGGCCGCGAGGCTCGTCGCGTCCGGGGGCAGCAGGGGGTAATGGCGACCGTCGGCGCTGGTGGGCAGCGCCGCATCTGACGGCAGCGGGGCCACCACGCGCTCCGGAGTGGCCTCACGGCTGGGTGCTTCCGCTTTTCCCCGAGACAGACACTGTCCCGGAAGGCAGATCAGGCCCACCCCCACGAGAAGCGCGGCGCCACCGACGACCAGACCCGCGCGACCCGCTCCGGGCCATCGGTGAGGGATCGGTCGCATCGGCACTCCGCCAGGGAGGGGCACCTTAAGCGCGTCAGGGAGCGGTGACCAGAGGCAACAGTTCCACAACGCTTTCCCCGGCCCGCAGGGGCAGCTGGATCCCCGGTGTGGAGCCATCCTCCCGGGCGAGCTGGGCCACGCTCCAGCGCAGGTGGCGCCCCTCTCGACCACTCAGCCGCACGCCCACCACGCTCCCTTCGGCCGCCCGCAGGTCGACCAGCTGATCGGCTCGCTGGAGGAAGCGCAAGCCGATCTGGCCCAGATCGCCCCGCTGACAGAGCCGCAGGCTCTCCACCCCCAGCTTCTTCAATTGCCCGAGGCGACTCGCCAGCAACACCTCCCCGCCGCCTTGCGCGCTCGCCGCGCCCACCACCTCCTCCCCGGGAAGCAGGCGCATCAATTGGGGCCCCTGGGCGATGCGGCCCAACAGCGGCAGGTTGGCGTCATTCACCGCCAGCCGCAGCAGCCGGCCCGTGCTGCTGGCCACCACCAACTCATCGTTGTCGCCAAAGGCCACCACCCGTTTGAGGGTCACCCCCTCTTTGAGCTTCAGCACGGTGGCGGCCCGACCGGACAGATCCTGAAACTCCTCGATGGCCAGGCGCTTGAAGCGTCCATCGCTGCTGAGCAGGCCCAAGCTGCTGTGGGTGTTGCTCCGCAGCGGCACCACCTGCACCACCGCTTCGTCCGCCAGACTCTCGGGCAGGAAACGCTCCAGAGGACCCTGTTGCTGGGCGGCGAATTCCCAGCGCACCAGGGCCACCCGGCCGTCGGCGGTGAAGGCGAGCAGGGCGGGCGGCGGATCAACGGGCAGAAGGATCCGGGGCGGGGCGGGCCCTTCCGCCGTTTCCGTCATCTCCTCCAGCTTCATCCGGCTCGCCTGTTGGGCGGAGAGGATCCGCACGTGGCCATCCGCCTGGATGAGCACTCGCGCTTCCGCCGGCAGGGCATCCAGGGCCTGCTGGCGCTGCTCCTCGGTGGAGGGTCGGGCCGCAGCGCCGCGCTGAGCCATCACGGCATCGCCCCCTTCCACCAGGCGGGTGCGCCGGGGGGTGGCGTAGCGCTTCCGCAGGTGCCGCAGCTCCCGCACCATCGTGTCCAGCAGGGTGGGACGGTCATCCAGCAGGTGGCGCAGTTCCGCCTGCTCCTTGCTCAGGTCGCCGGCCTCCTGCCGCAGGCTTTCCTGCTCCAGGCTGGTCAGCCGCCGCAGGGGCATGGCCAGAACGGCGTCGGCCTGGCGATCGCTCAGGTCGAGGTGCACCTGCAGGCTGGCCTTCGCGGCCGCGGCATCGCTGGCGGCGGTGATCATGGCGATCACCTCTTGCAGGCGGGCCAGGGCCTTGATCAGCCCCTCCACCACCTCCAGCCGGTCTTCGCAGCGCTTGAGTGCATGGCGGGTGCGGCGGATGAGAGTGTGCTCGCGAAAGTCGAGGAACTGATCCAGCAGCTGGCGCAGGCTGAGCTGCTGGGGTTGGCCGTTGACGAGCGCCAGGAGGATCGCGCCGAAATTGCTCTGCAGCGCCGTGCGCCGCTGGAGCTCCGCCAACACCTTGCTGGAGTCCGCATCGCGCCGCACCTCGACAACGATGCGCATGCCCTCCCGGTCGCTTTCATCGCGGATGTCGGCAATGCCGATGATCTTGCCGTCGTTGACCATCTCGGCCAGCTTCTCGATCCAGCCCGCCTTGCTCAGTTGATAGGGCAGCTCGGTGATCACCACAGCGCCGCGCCGATGGCGACCCTTTCCCGGCTGCACCTCCTCGATGTGCGCCACCCCGCGCATCGGAATGCTGCCCCGGCCGGTGAGATAGGTGTCGCGCACGCCAGCGCCGAGGAGCACCTCGCCACCGGTTGGAAAATCAGGTCCGGGAACAAGTTCCAGCAGCTTCTCATCGGAGAGGTCGGGCTGGCGGATCAGGGCGATGAGGGCATCGACCACCTCGCCGAGATTGTGGGGCGGGATGCTTGTGGCCATGCCCACCGCGATGCCGTTGCAGCCATTGAGGATCAGAAAGGGCAATTGCGCCGGCAGGACGGCAGGCTCCTGCTGGGAGCCATCGAAATTGGCGGTGAAGGCCACCGTGTCGTTGCCGATCTCATCGAGGAGGCCCTCATTGGCGATCGGCGCCAGACGGGTTTCCGTGTAGCGCATGGCCGCCGGGGGATCATCATCCACCGAGCCGAAATTGCCATGGCCATCCAGCAGGGGGTGGCGGCTGGAGAAGGTCTGCACCAACCGCACCAGGGCGTCATACACGGCTTGATCGCCGTGGGGATGGTATTTGCCCAGCACGTCCCCCACCACGCGGGCGCACTTGCGGTAGGGCCGATCCGGGGTCAGCCCGAGCTCGTGCATGGCGTAAAGAATGCGCCGTTGCACCGGCTTCAGGCCATCGCGCACATCGGGCAGGGCCCGCCCGACGATGACGCTCATCGCGTACTCCAGGTAGGAGCGCTGCATCTCCTGGTGCAAGGCGATCGGCTCGATCCGCTGATCGTTATCGGGATCGTTTCCCGGGTCCTTGCGATTGCCTGAGCGTGTGTCGGCCATCCTGTGCTGGCAAGGTGGGGCGGACGACGGGGGTCAGCCTACAGATTCAACGGTCATCACCCCCCGAGGCGAAGCCATCTCCTCCGTTGGCCTCACTCCGCCTCCTGGGTGCCTGTGGCATTGGCTTTGGCTCTCTCCACCGCCGGTCGGAGGGAGGGTTCGGCGAGAAGTCGGCCGGCGGCCTCGCGCAACCGCGGTCCCCAGAGCTGCTCTTTCTGATACTCCTCTTTCACGTAGTTGGGATCATCCGCCAGGGCCGATTCCGCCAAGCGGAAGGCGTCCTCCTTGAGGGCGGGTTGACCATTGTGGAGGGCGGCGGCGAGGGCCAGGGAGGACTCAGCCACGGAGGGCTTGATCGTGAGCACCTTGCGCCAGAGACGCATCGCCTCTTGATCCTTGCCGCGCTCGTACAACACGAGCCCCTGGTTGTTGATCGCTTCCCAGAAGTTGGCCCGCAGGGAGGCGGCCCGCTCGAAGGCGCGCAGGGCCGGATCCGGCTGGTTCAGAAGGATGTGGGCATTGCCCAGATCAAACAAGGCTCCGGCGTTCCGCCCGTCCAGGCGCAGTCCCTTCTGAATCAGATCCAGGGCCTCGGCCGGCTTGCCATTGCGCAGGGCCAGGGCCCCTTCGGCGAACCAGATGCCGGGATTGTTCGGATCCAGCCTCTTGGCGCGGGCGAGAGCCTTGAGGGCTTCCTTGGAGTTGTTGTCACGCAGCTGAGCCTCCGCCAGGAGCACCCAGCCGCGAGGGTCGTTCGGCAGCAGGCGCACCGTGAGCTCCGCCAACCGGGCCGCGTACTCCGGCTGGCCCAGCCGGAGCATCTGAACGGCTTCCTCGGCAATCCCCAGACCCGCCTCGCGCAGGCCCTTCTCGGAGGGGAGGAACACATAGGGAACCACGGCCCGCGCCGGGGTTCCCAAGGTGGTCAAGAGTCCCAGGACGACGGGGAAAAGCAAGCGCCTGAGGCGACGGCCCACGGAAGTTTTACGGATGTAACGAAGCTTAGGGACTGGATCTCCCCGCATCCAGCGCCGCCTGGATGTTGCGTTGCCACATCCACGGTTGGATGCGTCGCAGGGCGGAGGCCCGCAGGCGTTCATCCCACTCCTGTTCGGTCCAGGTGAGGGCCTCCTCGCCATTGAGCGCCAGCCACCAAGGCCGCGGCTGCAGATCCGCCTCAGGCGACTCCGGCAGATCCGGCCGGTTCCAGGGGCACACCTCCTGGCAGATGTCGCAGCCGGCCACCCAGCCCTGGAGGTGGGGCGGGAGCCAGTCCGGCAGCCGGGGCTCTCGATTTTCAATCGTGTGATACGCGATGCAGCGTCTGGCATCCACCACGAAGGGTTCGCGGATCGCTCCGGTGGGGCAGGCGCTGATGCAACGGCTGCAGCCCCCGCAGAGCGAGGGCGAGGGCCGGTCCGCCGGCAGCTCCACGGTGGTGAGCAGATGCCCCAGCAACAGCCAGGAGCCCCGCCGACGATGGATCAGGTTGCCGTTCTTGCCGATCCAGCCCAGGCCAGCCTCCTCAGCCCAGGCCTTGTCCATCAAGGGCGCGCTGTCCACGCAGGCCCGCCAGCGACCGCCGGGAACGCGGGCTTCCAGCCAGCGGCCCAGGCGGCGCAGCCGCTGATGGATGACGCGGTGGTAGTCCCGCCCCCAGCCATAGCGGGCCACCCGCAGGCTGCCGGCCCGAGGTCTGGCCCGCACGTGATGGCTGAGGGCCACGGCCACCACGCTGCGCACTCCCGGCAGCAGCGCCTCAATGGCGCGGCGCCGCGGATCGGCCATCCAGCCCATGTCGGCCTGGTATCCCGCCTCCAACCAGCGCTCCAGCGCCGCCTGGCGCAGGGGCAGGCGAGAGCTTCCGGGCACGGAGGCCAGGCCCACAGGGTCGAATCCGAGGGCGCGCGCCTGGGATTTGAGCTCTTCCGCCAGCGCAAAAGGCGTTCCCATAGGGGATCAAACCCCGCTGGTGGGTAAAGTCACGCTACTGCGGCAAGTGTCAGTGGCCATCGCTTCTTCAGATCGTTTCAGCCCCATTTTGCGCTGGATCGGCATCACGCTTGTGGTTCTGACCGTTCTGCAGATGCTCGCTGTCCTCGCGCTCTGGGACTGGCAAGCGGAGCCGTTCCGGCAGCTGGTGGTGGAGCGTCTGACCAAGGAATCGCCCATGGCCCTGGTGGGTCTGCTGTTCATGTATGTCTCGGGTCGTCTCGATCATCAGGAAGCCCTGGGCCGATCCCGCCTTCTTTGGGTGGTGTGCATCCTCAGCGGCCTGATGGCCGTGCTGCTCACGGCGGCCCTGCCGATCGTGTTTGGCGGCGACCGGATGATGCAGGAGCAGACGGAACAACAGATCACCGCCAAGCAGGGTCAGTTGGAGATGGCGCGCGAACAGAGCAAGAATCCCCAGGTGCTCCAACAGTTGGTGCGGCAGGCGGAGAGCGCTGGTCAGATCCCGCCAGGGGCCTCGGACGCCCAGAAGCTCCAGACCGCTCGGGCGTTTGTCGATCGTCAGCTCCAACAAATGGAGGACCAGTTCAAGCAGGCCAAGCAAGGCGGTGAGCTGGCCCTGAACCAGCGGCGCTACGGCACCTCCATCGGAGCGATCGTGCTGATCGTGGCCTTCACCCTGCTCTGCCTGGGCAGCGTCCTTTGAGGGCGCCGGCTCAGAGCTACCTTAAAAGCCTGCCCTTGCCTCCTCGGTCTTGGTCCCTTCCAGTCCCAGACCAGATCAGCAACCCTTCGGATCGCGCCTTCAGGAGGATCTGAAGAATGATCTGATCGCCGGTCTGCTCGTGGTGATCCCGCTGGCGACCACGATCTGGCTGGCGACCACGGTCAGTCGCTTCGTTCTGGCCTTCCTCACGTCGATCCCGAAGCAGTTCAATCCCTTCAACACCCTCAACCCGCTTCTCCAGGAACTGATCAATCTCAGTCTGGGCTTGCTGGTTCCCCTTCTGGGGATCCTGTTGATCGGCCTGATGGCCCGCAACATCGTGGGCCGTTGGCTTCTGGAATTCGGAGAGGGCACCCTGCAGCGGATTCCGCTGGCGGGCTCGGTTTACAAAACCCTCAAGCAACTGCTGGAAACCTTCCTGCGCGACAACTCCTCCCGCTTTCGTCGGGTCGTGCTGGTCGAATACCCCCGGGAAGGCCTGTATGCCATCGGTTTTGTCACCGGTGTGCTCGGGGCGTCGATCCAGTCTGATTTTCAGGAGACCATGTTGAGCGTCTTCATCCCCACCGCCCCCAATCCCACCACGGGCTGGTACGCGGTCGTGCCGGAGCGGTCCGTGCGCGACATTGAGCTCAGCGTGGAAGACGCCTTCCGCACCATCATCTCGGCGGGCATCGTCAGTCCGGATGATCGCGAAACCTCCTCCACCAGGAGCTTCTCCAGTCTCCTGGCCCAACTCCGCGCCCCCCAGCTGTCCTGATGCAGAGCCGCAGCCTCTCCCGTGAACTGGCCCTGCTTCTGCTCGCCCAGCTCCCGGATCGCGGAGCCGTCTCCGTTCCCTCCGACACGACGCTGCTGGGTTTGTTGGAAAAAGCCCTGGCCAGCCTCGCCGAGCACGTGCGCGATGGCCTCGATCGTTCGGCGGAGGCTCTCGCCCGGGCGCAGCAAGATCTGCTGGACAGCGAGCTGCAGGCGGGACCCGAGGCCCAGGTCCCCAAGGTGCGGGAGCATCTGCGCCATGGCATCGCCCAGGCGGAGCAGGCCCTCAATCGGTTGTCCGCCTGTTTGGAGATTCCGCGGCTGCTGATGCTGGCTGATCAAGAGGTCGTGCGACGCGGGGCTCTGGACCGGGCGCGGGCGGTGCTCCGCGATCGGCAGGCCATCGACGCCCGTTTGGACGGGGTGATGGAGGGCTGGCGCCTGACGCGGCTCCCCCGCATCGATCGCGACATCCTGCGCCTGGCGGTGGTGGATCTCGAAAGCTTCGACACCCCTTCCGCCGTGGCCTGCAACGAGGCGGTGGAGCTGGCCAAGCGCTACAGCGATGAGCAGGGACGACGCATGATCAATGGCGTTCTGGGTCGCTTCACCGCCGCGAGGGTCTGAAACGTCATGGTCTTTGATTGGTTCCAACGTCGGCTGGCGAAGGCGGACACCACCGCCCCTCCCCCACAGGAGCCCGCCGCCCCCCCGTCCGCTGATTCCGCTGAGTCCGCTGATTACGCCGAGGCCTCGGGGCCTCCAGCTGCTGATGCCGCTGCCACCGCCCCGGCTCCCCCAGCCGTTGAGCCGGCTTCCTCCCAGCAGGTCTCTACCCAGACCGCTTCGCCTCAGCCGGCCACGCCCCAGCCGGCGGCACCCTCCGCGCCCGGCATCGACAGCGACGCCCTGGCCTGGGCGCGGGAGGCTTACGCCCGGCTGAAGGCGGAGCAGCAGGCCGCTCGCCAGGCCGAGGCCGAGCCCCCGGCAACGGAGCCCTCAGCACCCGAGCCCCGGGAGGACTCCCCCCCGCCGGTCCCCGACGCCGAAGCCGTCTCGGACCTCCCGGTCGCCGAAGCCTTCGCCCCGGACCTTCCAGCCGTCGCCCCGGACCTTCCGGCCGCCGTCCAGACCGCGCCGGAGCCCCGGGCGGTGCCAGAACCTGTGGCTGAGGCTGAGGCTGAGGCTGAGGCTGAGGCTGAGGCCCCGGCCGCGCCGCTGTCGCTGCTGGAGCGGGCGGCGGCGGCGCGCCAGCTGCGCCAGCGCGAGCTCCTCGCCACAGAGGTCTCTGCAGAGCCCGTCGTCCCTGACCCCCCGAGGGCGTCGGAGGCCTCCCCCTCCGCTCGGACCGACGAAGCGATTGAACCGCGCCTGGGCGACTTTGACGAGGTGTTCACCTGGTCGGCGGAGGTGTTGGCCGCCCAGGGTCGCCGTCCGGATCAGGTGACCCTGGAGGAGATCGACTGGTTGACGCGTCTGCGGCGCGGCCTGGAGAAGACCCGTCGCGGCTTTGTCAGCCAGCTGCTGGAAACCCTCGGCGATGACCCCCTGACGCCCGAGGTGCTGGACAATCTCGAGTCCTCCCTGCTGCGGGCGGATGTGGGGGTGAAAGCCACCGATCAGGTGATCGAGGCCCTGCGCGCCCGCCTCAACCAGGAGGTGGTGGAGGCCAGCGAAGGGCTTCGTTTCTTGAAAGAACAGTTGCGCGAGCTGTTGGAGGAGCCCATCCAGGCCAGCGGCCAGGAGCTCCTCGTGCCGGAACGGGATCGGCTGAACATCTGGTTGCTGGTGGGTGTCAACGGGGTCGGCAAGACCACCACCCTCGGCAAGCTGGCCAATCTCGCCGTGCGCAGCGGTTACACCTGCCTGATCGCTGCGGCGGACACGTTCCGGGCCGCCGCCGTGGAACAGGTGCGCATCTGGGGGGAGCGCAGCGCGGTGCCCGTCATCGCCAATCCGAGTCCCAATGCAGATCCCGCCGCCGTGGTCTACGACGCCATTGGCGCGGCGAAGGCCAACGGCACGGAGCTGGTGCTCGTTGACACGGCCGGCCGCCTGCAGACAAAGCACAACCTGATGGAAGAGCTCAGCAAGGTTCGCCGCATCGTGGACAAGCTGGCGCCAGAGGCGGCGGTGGAATCCTTGCTGGTGCTCGATGCCAGCCAGGGCCAGAACGGTCTGCGGCAGGCGATGGCGTTCGCCAAGGCGGCAGGCCTCACCGGGGTGGTGATCACCAAGCTGGATGGCAGCTCCCGGGGCGGCGTGGCCGTGGCGGTCTGCCGCGAGGTGGGCCTGCCGATTCGCTTCATCGGGGCCGGGGAGGGCCTCCGTGACCTGCGTCCCTTCAACAGCTATGAGTTCGTGGAGGCGCTCCTGGCCACCTGAGGGCACCATGGAGGGGTGACCTGTCTCCAGTGTTCCGATGGTTGATCGCGGTTCCTCTCCCACCCGCCGCCCCGCCGCTGGCCTGGGGCAGCTGTTTTCCCTCCCGGCCCTGTTGGCGCTGGTGTTCGGCCTGATCGTTGTGGCGGGCCTCGCCCTGCTGCCGGGGGTGGTGTGGCAGGTGAATCCCTTTCTCTGGCGGCAGCTGTTGCGGGTGCAGGGGGGGCTGGTCGGGCTGGTGGTCGGTGCGCCGCTGGGCTTTCTGATCGGTCGCCTGACGGCCCGGCGGCGGTGATCCGTCCGGCGACCGCCCGGCCTCGCCCCCGCATACCGGCGCGATTGTGCATATCCTCAAAACACATTCTGTTTCGACGCTTCCAGTCGCTCAGCCATGTTTTTTGATACCCAATCCCTGCTTCTCACCCTTCCGGCCCTGGGGTTCAGCCTTTGGGCCCAATGGCGCGTGAAGTCCACCTTCCAGCGCTTTGCCGAGGTGGGCGTGCGCTCCGGTTTCACCGGCGCCGAGGCTGCGGAAGCCGTGTTGCGCAGCGCCGGCGTGCAGGGGGTGAAGATCGAGCGTCACCAGGGCTTCCTCAGCGACCATTACGACCCCCTGGCCAAGGCACTGCGCCTCTCTCCCCACGTCCACGACGGTCGTTCGATCTCCTCCATCGCCGTGGCGGCCCATGAAGCGGGCCATGCCATCCAGGACAAGGTGGGCTATGTCCCCCTGGTGTGGCGATCGGCCCTCGTGCCCCTGTGCAATGTGGGCAGCACGCTGTGGTTCTTCCCGTTCCTGGCGGGAATCCTGCTGCGGCAGCTGGCCTTTGCGCCGCTGTTGATGTGGATCGGCATCGGCCTGTTCGCCACGGTGGTGCTGTTCCAGCTGATCACCCTGCCGACGGAGTTCAATGCCTCCAACCGGGCGAAGGCCGTGCTGGCGAGCACTGGCATCGTGTCCACCCGCGCCGAGGCGGATGGGGTGAAACAGGTGTTGGACGCGGCGGCCCTCACCTACGTGGCCGCTGCGGCTGCGGCCGTGATGCAGCTGTTGGATCTGGTGCCGCGTCAAACCCGGCAATGATCCGAACCGCCCTCAGGCGTGTGTTTGAAGGAACCGCCCTCAGGCGTGTGTTTGAAGGAACCGCCCTCAGGCGTGTGTTGGCCGGTTGGCCCAGCGCAGGAAGGGGATGGAGCCGAGGAGGGTGACCAGGAGGTAGGTGACGATCGCGAGCTTCAACCCGGGAACGGTGCTGCCGTGGCTGGCGGCAAACAGCAGGGCCAGTCCCGGGTTGCGCATGGAGGTCACCACGGCGCAGGTGAGGCGCTCGTTGCGATCGGCGCCGCCCAGCCCGTAGCCCAGGGCCAGGGCGGCCGCCGTCATCGCCGCCATGGCGGGGATCACCAGGGGATTCCTGGCCAGGAAGGCGCTGAGTTTCGGCAGCACCTGCACCAGGATGATTCCCACCACCGTCAGATTGATTCCCAGCGCGATCGACTGCATGGGGGCCGCCCAGCGGGCCCCCAGTTCCGGTTTCCAGCGTCCGAGCAGCAGGCCGACGCTGAGGGGCAGCACCTGCACCAGGCCCACCTGCAGAGCCACAGGGCCGGGTCGCAGGTCCCAGCCCCGCACCTGGAACACCGCCCGGAAGAGGTCGCTGAGCAGGGGGATCGACACGACGGCCAGCAGAGCGGCGACCACCTGCAGCACGGCGGCCAGGTTGGCGTCGCCGCCTTTGGCGCCGGCTTTCCGCAGGGTGAGGGGGGCGCTGGGGCTGAGGGCCATCAAGGCGATCCCCAGACGGGCGCCGGGGGAGAGCTGGAGGGCCCAGGGAAGTTTCAGCAGGAGCAAGGCCACCAGGGGCACGAGCACGCAGGAGCCGAGCACCACCCGCAGCACCAGCCAGGGCCGCCGCTGTTGCGCCATCAGTTGATGGGGCCGCAACTGCAGGCCCAGGGCGATCATCAGGCTGATCAGGCTGATCTTGATCAGCAGGAGCAGCAGGGTGGCGAGGGTCATGGGGGCGGCATGGAGCTGGAGGGCGGCGCGGCGCTGGAGGGCGCAAGGCCGCGAGCGGCGGCGCGGCGGGAGCCCTGCTCCTCCCAGCGCAGTTCCGCCTCGATTTCCTTGCCCAGAAACACATTGAGCACGGTGCGGATCACGGCGATGACGCCCAGCTGGATCAGGTTGGTTTCGCTGGGGCTGATGGTGGTGGCGACGATGTCAGCGGCGAGTTGGAACTCCAGGGCCAGGGCCAGCCAGCTGCCGAAGGTGAGGCGCGCCAGGTTGGAGGGGCGTTCGGGCAGGTGACGGTGGCGGCCGCGACGGGCGATGGCCTGGCGGCTCAGGGCCACGAGGCCGTAGAGCACCGTGAGCACGGAGAGGGCTTCCAGCAGCAGTCGGGTGGCCGTGCCGAGCGGTTCGAGGACGTCCTGGAGGGCGGCAATCATGTCCTGGCTCCTCGAATGAGGATGAACAGGCAAAGGCCGCCGATGGTCATCAGGGCCACGGCGGTGGCGATGCCCAGGGACGTGTGTTCGTGATAGACGAATTCATCGTGCCGCAGTCGCCGCAGGATGCGCTTGTGCTGGAGGGTGGCCGCAGCGAGGGCGCCGATGCCGGTGACGATGAAGGCGATGGCCATCAGCCGCACGGAGAGGTCGGCGCGGGCGGAGTCGCCCCAGCGGCTGCGGTTGATGGCGCCGATCACCTTGTCCACGCCGAACCCGAAGCTGATCAGCGACAGGGACGTGCGAATCCAGGCCATCAGGGTGCGTTCCGCCGCCTCCCGGTTGCGTTCCTTGGCGAGCTCGTTGGTGAGATTCATCGGGGGATTCGCGGGGGACCCTTCGCGGCGGATTCAGCTGGCCTGCCCGAAGGCCACTTGGCAGGCGGCATTGAGCAACTCCGCCTCTTGGGAGGAGTTGGGCAGGCGACCGTTGAGGGTGCCGGCGTTGCAGTCGGCCGTCAGCTGCCAGCTGGTGCCAGCTTCCGTGACCACAAAGGTCACGGAGCCGTTGCCGGTGGGTTGCACCGTGCCGAACTGCAGCTGGTAGTCGCTGTTCGGGACGACGATGAAGGTGACATCGTTGCTGACGGCCTCGTTCACGGCGGCATTGACCATCGCCGCTGTCGCCAGGGTGCCGATCCCCCAGACGGCGGCTCGGGCCCCCCACCAGCCCCAGGGGGGATTGCTCCAGCCGCCATACCAACCCCAGTTCCAGGGCCGGGCCACCCCCCAGCCCGGTCGTGCCCAGCCCGGATGGAGGTTGATGTCGCCGATGTTCACCTGTCGATTCCAGTCGCGATCCACCTGGATCGAGCGATTGCCGCGATCGATGTTGAGGGTGCGATCTCCCCGATCGAGATTGAGGGTGCGGTCGCCGTCGCGATTCAGGGTGCGATCCCCCAGCTCCGCGCGGCGATCCGTTGCGCTTGGCCCGCCACCGGGTCGCTGCAGCGGCTGGCTGGGCCGTTGTCCTGCTTCGGGCCGTGCCGGGCGCGCCGCTCCGTCTGCGGGTCGGCTGACCGGTTGCCGGATGGAGGGATTGCCCACGCGGTTGAGCCGATCCCCGCTGCTGAAGCCCCCGCTGGGTTGCCGATCGCCCCGGGTGAACGAGCCTCCGCCGCTGAACCCCGTGCGCGCCTGACCACCCCCGCCGCGTCCGCCCCCTCCCGCACGACCACCCCCGCCCCCGCGTCCGCCTCCACCCCCGCGGCCTCCACCCCCACCGCCCCGGGCGAGAAGGCTGGGTGGAGCTGTCGGGGCGGAGGGATCCGAGGCACTCGCGATTGCCACGACGGGAAGGGTGCCGGCGATCGCCAGCAGAGCGGCGGTCGCCAGACCCAGGAATGGTTGAACGGGTCCGGCCATCACTTGCCCTCTCCCTGCGCCTTGATCAGGTCGCAACCGCCGTCGTAGCAAAGGATGTCAACGCGCCCGCTGGCGGCGAAGTGCACCCGCACCAGATCGCGACCACGAAAATCCTGCCGTTCCTGCAACAGGCTGTTCAGATAGTTGGGGTTGACGACGCAGAGGTCCGTGTCATTAATGCACAGCGTGTTGGTCGAAAACCGCACGGCGGCGTTGCGCAGGGGAGTCCAGCTTTGGCGTCCCGGCTCCTGGAGGGCGAAGCGCGCGGGCTGGTCGCTGATGCGCAGGGTGTGGGTGAGGCCAGCAATGGTGTGGCGATACAGGGAGCCCGCTTCGTTG
>Ga0194130_10001504_pt1 | contig 37214 bp, 32 predicted proteins | sample TA2KigsurfametaG_FD_160084 | JGI IMG/M metagenome (GOLD analysis project Ga0194130, IMG submission 160084) | Freshwater microbial communities from Lake Tanganyika, Tanzania - TA2015050 Kigoma 12 surface | ecosystem: Environmental > Aquatic > Freshwater > Lake | place: Tanzania: Lake Tanganyika...
GTCATGTGCTTCTTCGACTGGCCGGTCAAAAGGCTTTGATACTAATGCACTTCAGCCATCCAACCCATTAATCAAAGTTGCACTTCGTCCTTGAATTCACCGTGTAATAAGCCCTGAACCGCAATACTTACTTCTTCAAAACCACTTTTCCAGCAAAAATCATTTCCAATCTTCAGATGTTTTAGTGCTTTATTGGCCTTCAACATTGCCGCCAGGGTTGCGCCAATACCAGTCATTGAAGTGTGCTCAATACTTAGAAATTCAAGACTTCGGTTATCTGCTAGTGCCTCAAGAACAGTCTGTATATTACTAGTAGAGTTTATGTTGTTGAGGACCAATTTTTTTAAAGTCTAATTCTCCCTAATCAGGTCTCTGATGGATTTTTTATCCTCGCTTGAGTAAACCTCTAGATCTGCAAAGATAGTCAGTTCGCGCACGTTGGGTGCGTCTAAAAGAATTTTGAGAAATTGAGCATCACATTTCAAGCCAGTATATTTCAGTGAGCCGATACAAACGCGTTGAATATTTTGAGGTCCCTTGAAGAATTCGCTTAGGATTTTCAAGGCCTGTTCCGGATTTTCAGTTTTTGTTTCACCTACCCATCCTCGTATTCCGATGCCGGGTATTTCCAACTGTATTATTGAATGATATTGTTTGCAGATCTCAAGCTGTTTCGATAAATCGGCGCATTTAAAGCAGACGATTTCTGCCGTATAAGTTGGCCTGTCCGGAGAAATAGATTTGTTCTCGTCCGAATTGATCTTAGAGTCACTCAGGCTTGGAAAGTCGTCGAGCCGATCGTCCTCTGATTGTTCGTCCTCATTCACCTCTGAATTACTCATGTTTTCGGTGTTTCGGTTGACCGCGACCGGTGGCGTGTGTGGCAGCATTCGCTCGAAGGTGTCCCAATCGGGAAGCTCTGCGTTTTCATCAAATGCCATCAGCGGATGTTCAGTGGTCGTATCATGTCCCGGGGGCGTGTATACCGTTGGGGCGATAGTGCCCGCGCCGTTATCCGCTGGCGGATTCGCTTGATTCGCTTGATTCGCTTGATTAGGTAGGTGGTTGATGGCTTCGCCTTGCGATGCGTTTGGCGACGTTTCGTTGCTTAGGGTGCGTTTCATTAAAGGCTCCGGAAGTGGGGAAGTGGGGAAGTTGGGGCGGCAATGTGTCCACCGCTAAACAGCCTTTGGGTGAGGGCTTGGTGAGCCCGGTTCCGCCATACCCGGCAGAAAAGCCGGGAGTGCCGGTCTACTGTACAAACCCATGTGTATAACTCAAGCTTCACTTTCAGTAACTCATCTAAGTCCTTCATTTCTATCGACTATTGATCCGTTAACCGGCTTCAACTAGTTCGCCTAAGTCCTTGACTTCATTGAAAAAAACCAGTGTTTCGCCCTGTCATTTTCCTTGACCGGGATTTGCGCATCCTCTAAAGTGGGCGTCAGTGTGAAAAAGTGTCTTTTTGTGGGGGAAATTTTTCTAAATTTCCAACCCGAAGACTGCTGTTTTCGTTGGTGTTGTTTCAATAAAAAGGACTGGCCGGGTGTATCAGGGAGCTTCAGCGCTAAGCATGGATGCGAAGGGACGGATGTCGATTCCGTCTCGGCATCGTGACGCGCTCACGCTGCAGTCCGAGGGTCGCGTCACGCTGACCAAACACCCGCATGGCTGTCTGCTGCTGTTTCCGCGTCCGGTGTGGGAGCAGCACCGTGAGCAGATCGCGAATTGGCCGATGTCGGCGCGCGCATGGCAGCGGATTTTCCTCGGCAGCGCCTGTGATGTCGACATGGATAGCGCTGGCCGCATCTTGATCTCGCCCGAGCTTCGCACTGCGGTCGCGTTATCGCGCGATGTGATGCTGCTGGGTATGGGCAGCCATTTTGAAATCTGGGATGCCGCGAAACTGGAAGAAAGCGAAGCGCAAGCGATTGCGGGCGGCCTTCCCGATGTACTGAACGATTTTTCTTTTTGACGGCGGCGCAGGATGGAGTCATTAGCGTCCGGTGATCAGCACCGGACTGTGCTGCTGCAAGAAGCGGTTGATGCGCTGGCTATTCAGGACGCGCGTAGCGATGGCATGTATGTCGATGCGACTTTTGGTCGTGGCGGTCATAGCCGACTGATTTTGTCGCGGCTGTCAGCGCAGGGTCGTTTACGCGCATTTGACAAAGATCCGCAAGCGATTGCGGTTGGCCAGCAGCTGGCACGTGGTGATGCGCGATTCGGCATTACGCATGACAGCTTCGCGGCAATGAAAAATACGTTGAACGCGGAAGGCGTTCAACAAGTCGACGGTGTGCTGGTGGATCTTGGTATGTCATCGCCGCAGGTTGACGATGCAGAACGTGGCTTTTCGTTCCGTGCCGATGGTCCGCTGGATATGCGGATGGACACCACGCGTGGTGTGTCGGCATCGGCGTGGTTGGCGACCGCGACGCAGGACAACATGGAGAGGGTGATTCGCGAGTATGGGGAAGAACGGTTTGCTTTTCAGATTGCAAAGGCGATTGTTGATCGCCGAGCAGTCGAGCCAATTACCACTACCGGACAACTTGCCGCGCTCGTGGCTGGCGCCGTCAAGACCCGTGAAAAAGGTAAAGACCCGGCCACCCGGACTTTTCAGGCTGTACGCATTTTCATCAATCAAGAACTGGAAGACCTTGAAACAGGGCTAAAGCAGGCGTTCGACCTGCTCGCGCCATTCGGGAGACTGGTGGTGATCAGCTTTCACTCGCTGGAAGATCGCATTGTGAAGCGCTTTCTGGCTGCGCAGGCCAGCGCGCCGCTGCTCGACCGTCGGCTGCCGATTCGTGCGGCTGACTTGCCACTTCCAAGCGCCAAGCTTTTGCCGCGCGTGATGCCTTCGGATGATGAAGTGATTTCTAATCCACGCGCGCGCTCGGCGGTGATGCGTGGGCTAATACGTCTACCGCAGGGAGCCGCAGCGTGAGTAATCGCTCTCTGATCACGGTGGTCGCATTGTTGATGCTGTGCTCGTTATTGCTGGTTAACTCGCAATACCAGGCGCGTCGCTTGTTCATTGAGCTTGAACGTGCCCAGCTTCGTCAGCGCAATCTTGAGACCGAGTGGGATCAGCTGCAGTACGAGCAATCAGCGCTGGCTAAGCACTCGCGAATTGATGCGATTGCGCGCGCCTCGCTCGGTATGAGCGTACCGGGTTCCGCACGCACGCAGTACCTCAGCGTTGGGGCTAGATGATGCGCGCACCTACCCGAAAAGCAGCGGCGCGTGGTCTGGCCTTTTCGGCGAGCCCGGTGCTTGCCGTAAAACTACCGGCATGGCGCTCGCGGCTTACTTTATTCCTGTTGTTTGGCGCGTTTGTTGCGGTCGCTGTGCGCGCGTTTTGGCTGCAAGCGATGTCGACTGATTTTCTGCAGCGACAGGGCGCGTACCGATACGCACGCACACTCGAGCTACCTGCAGTGCGCGGCAAGATCACTGATCGCTATGGCGAAGTGATGGCGTCATCGCTGCCCGTTAAAGCAATCTGGGCAATTCCTGAAGATGTCGAGACTGATAAAGACAAATTACGTCAGCTAGCGCAGTTGCTAGACACGACGGTGCCTGAATTGAACAAAAAGCTCGGCTCGGACCGCAGCTTTGTTTATCTGAAGCGGCAGGTCGAAGAAAAAACAGTCGAGCAGATTCTGGCGCTTGATATAAAAGGTATCCACACGCGAAACGAGTACCGGCGCTATTACCCGTCCGGTCTGGTTGCGGCACACGTGCTCGGATTTACCAATGTCGAAGATATCGGGCAAGAGGGTATCGAGCGCGCGCAGCAAAAATTACTCGGTGGCGTTACCGGTAGTCGACGTGTCATCAAAGACAATATAGGCCGCGTAATTGAAGATATCGGCTACATCCGTGAGCCCCAAGACGGTACTGATCTGACGCTGTCTATCGACGGCAAGATTCAGTACATCGCATTTACCGAATTGCAGAAAGCAGTCGAGCAGCATCACGCTAAAGCAGGTGCCATCGTGGTGCTGGATGTCAAGACCGGTGAAGTGCTCGCGATGGCGAATTTGCCGACCTATAACCCGAATACACGGCAGGGACTGACCGGTGCGCAGCTGCGTAATCGCGTCATGACCGATACCTACGAACCCGGTTCAACGCTCAAGCCTTTTACGGTGGCACTGGCGCTGGAGCGTGGCTTGGTGACGCCCGCCACGGTGCTGGATACCCCGGCAAAACTGAGCATCGGGCCAGCGTCGATTGGTGATTCACATGCGCACGCCAGCACGATGTCGGTAGCGCAAATCATTCAACAATCCTCCAATGTCGGTACGGTTCGCATGGCCATGAAGTGCGAACCGCGCGAGATGTGGGACATGTTTACTTCGGTTGGCTTTGGCCAAGTGCCGCGCACAGGTTTTCCGGGAGAGGTTGCAGGTCGACTGCGACCCTACAAAACCTGGCGCCCGATTGAGCAGGCCACCATGAGCTACGGCCATGGCATCTCGGTATCGCTGATTCAAGTTGCGCGTGCCTACATGATTTTTGCGCGCAACGGCGAGATGATTCCGCTGTCATTCATGAAGCTTGCGCAACCGCCGGTTGCGCAGCGTGTTGTCTCCGAGCGAACTGCGCAACAGATGCGCAGCATGATGGAGAAAGTGGTTGGCCCCGGTGGTACTGCGCCGCTGGCACAAGTACGTGGCTATCGCGTTGCGGGGAAAACCGGCACCGCGCACAAGCTGGAAGGTGGCCGCTACGTCAACAAGTACGTCGCTTCGTTTGTCGGATTCGCGCCAATCTCCGATCCGCGCATCATCATTGCGGTGATGGTCGATGAGCCGACAGCGGGCGGGCATTTCGGTGGGCAAGTGGCTGCACCGGTATTTTCCAATGTGGCAGCGAGCGCCTTGCGTGCCATGAATGTGCCGCCCGATGCCAGCGTCGAGAACGTGATCATGCCGACCCAAATGATCACGGAGAGCATGTGATGATGACCGCCACCAGCACTCGTGAGCTGCTTGACTGGTTGCGTGCGACCACGCCATCTGCGCAGCTTACGCTCGACTCACGCCGCGTGTCGCCGGGGGATGTGTTCTTCGCGTGTCGGCATGAAAGTGGCGATAGCCGAAACTATATTGCGCAAGCAATCGAAGCCGGTGCCAGCGCGGTTGTCTTGGATGATGCCGATGGCTTTGTCTGGCGCGATGAATGGTCGGTGCCGTATCAGATCATTACCGGGCTGGCGCAGCAGATCGGCCGTATTGCGCATGATTGGTACGGGCGGCCGGACATCGAGATGTTCAGCGTTGCAGTCACCGGCACCAATGGCAAAACCTCTTGTACCCAATGGCTCGGTCAGGCGCTGTCACGTCATGGCATGCCCACCGCAGTGATTGGTACCCTGGGCATTGGGCTGTATCGCGACGGCCATAGTGGGCCGTTCACGGACACCGGTTACACCACACCCGACCCGCTGCAGCTCTATCGCCAGCTGGCCGAGCGCAAGTTGGAAGGTGCGCGTGCGATCGCCATTGAAGCCTCATCGATCGGTCTTGCGCAGCATCGCATTGATGAGCTGCATGTTGACTGCGCTGTGCTGACGAATTTCACGCGCGACCATCTCGATTTCCACGGCACCATGCAAGCCTATGAGCAGGCCAAGACACGCTTGTTCGAGTGGCAGGGCCTGAAGCATGCCGTCATTAATCTTGATGACCCGATGGGCGTTCGCTTGATTGCCCATCTACGCAAAACACATCCAGCGACGCAGGTAGTGGGTTATTCGGTAGAAGGCGCTCAGATCGAAGGCATCGCATTGCTGACGGCTACAGATATCCGCACTACACAGCACGGCAGTAGTTTTCAGTTGCACACCGCGCACGGTAGCGGCACCGTACGCACGCATTTGATTGGGCGTTTCAATGTCAGTAATGCACTGGCCATTGCGGCTGTGTTGCTCACCCGCGATACGGCATTTGCGCAGGTGGTGAGCTTGCTGGAGTCATTGCAAGCAGTGCCTGGCCGTATGCAGCAGCTCGGTGGTGCTGATGCGCCGCTGGTTGTAATCGACTATGCGCATACACCAGATGCACTTCAAAAGGTACTCGATACCTTGCGGCCGGTGGCTGATGCGCGTCATGGTGCGTTGTGGTGTGTATTCGGTTGCGGCGGCGATCGCGACCCGGGTAAACGCCCGCAGATGGGATTGGCGGCAGATCACGCCGATCACATCATGGTCACCAGTGATAACCCGCGCAGCGAAGATCCGTCACAGATCATTGCTCAGATTGTCGAGGGTGTACCGCAAGCACAGCGCACCAAGCTTCAGATTATTGAAGACCGCGCTACCGCAATTTTGTCCGCGATCCGTCACGCTGGTAAGCAGGATGTGATTTTGCTGGCGGGTAAAGGCCACGAGGCGTATCAGGAAGTCAAAGGTCGTCGCCTAGCGTTTCGTGACGCGGACCACGCCGCGCTTGCCTTGGCAACTTGCGCAACTCGTCACGGGGGCCATTGATGCAAGCGTCCCTGAATGAATTGCTCAGCACACTGCACGGCGCAACACTGACCGCGCCTGCGAGTTTTAGCGGCGTCACCACCAACAGCAAGACGGTTGAACCGGGTAATTTATTTGTGGCGTTGCGCGGTGAGCGTTTTGACGCACATGATTTTCTCGCTGATGTGGTGACGAGTGGCGCCGCTGCTGTGGTGGTAGAACGACTGCCCGAGGGTGTGAACATCCCTGCGCTGATCGTGCCGGATACACGTCATGCTTTGGGTCAAATCGCGCAGCTGTGGCGCAAAGGTTTCAATATTCCGGTGATTGGCGTCACGGGTAGTAATGGCAAGACCACGGTCAAAGAGATGATCGCCGCCATCTTGCGTACCGCATTCGGTGAACAGAACTATCTTGCGACACGCGGTAATCTCAATAACGAAATCGGTGTGCCACTCACTTTGTTTAATCTGAATACTCAGCACCGTGCCGCGGTGATTGAGATGGGGATGAATCATCCCGGCGAAATTGCTCACCTGGCCGAGATTGCCCTACCCACGGTTGGCTTGGTCAACAACGCGCAACGCGAGCATCAGGAATTCATGGCGAGTGTAGCGGCTGTCGCTGCAGAAAACGGCGCAGTGATTACCGGCTTAAGTGAAGAGGGTTGTGCGGTATTTCCGGCCGATGACGAATTCGCGCCGCTATGGACGAGTTACGCAGGATCGCGTCGCCTGATCAGCTTTGCGCTCGACCGACAAGCTGCAGTGACGGCACAGTGGACGGCGGTTGACTTTGGCAGCGAGATCAAGCTGAACGCGCGCGGAGAGCAGGTCAGCTTTGTACTATCGGCGGCGGGCCAGCATAACGTGCGCAATGCACTTGCAGCGAGCGCCGCCGCACTGGCTATTGGTATTGATTTGCAGACTATCGCGCGCGGCCTGTCGATGTTTATGCCGGTGGCCGGGCGGCTGCAAAAAAAACAGGCGGCGAACGGTGCCATGGTGATTGACGACACCTACAACGCCAATCCTGATTCGGTTCGTGCTGCGATTGATGTACTTGCTACGGCGCCCGCACCTCGCACGCTGGTTTTGGGTGATATGGGCGAGGTCGGTAGCGAAGGCGTAGCGTTTCATGAAGAGATTGGTGAGTACGCACGATCGCGTCACATCGATCATCTTTTCACCGTCGGCGAACTCGCCCGACACGCTAGCCGCGCATTCGGCCGACCAGCGCGACATTTCGAGACTATGGAAACACTTAACGAAGAAGTCGCCAGCGTTCCACCGGGTGCAAGCGTACTAGTCAAGGGATCACGTTTCATGCAAATGGAACGTGTGGTCCAAAGACTCACCGGCGCTGCCGTGGGAGGGCATTGAGATGCTGCTCTGGCTTGCGCAAAATTTTCAAGATCAAATAGGCGCGCTGCGCGTCTTCAACTTCATTACCTTCCGCGCAGTGTTTGCAACGCTGACGGCCTTGTTGATTGGTTTGTTTGCCGGGCCCGCTGTGATTCGCAAACTGACCGAGCTGAAGGTGGGTCAGGCAGTTCGCACCGACGGACCGCAGACCCATCTGGTGAAATCCGGTACACCGACCATGGGTGGTGCGTTGATCCTGATCGGTATTGCCATTGCCGTGCTGTTATGGGGCGATTGGAGCAACCGCTTTTTATGGCCGGTTCTCATCGTGACCCTGGGCTTTGGGGTCATTGGCTGGGTCGATGATTTCCGCAAAGTGGTCTATCGAGATCCGAATGGCATGCGCTCACGCGAGAAATTTTTCTGGCAATCGCTGATAGGTTTGACGGCTGCCGTATATCTCGCTTTCTCTGTATCCGGCAACACGAACGACAAAGTATGGGAATTGTTCTCGGCCTGGATACAGTCCGGCTTCTCGCTTGATCTGCCGCCGAAAGCTGACTTGATCGTGCCTTTCTTTAAAACCATTAGCTATCCGCTGGGCGTGTGGGGATTCATCGCACTGACCTATTGCGTGATTGTCGGCACCAGTAATGCCGTCAACTTGACGGATGGTCTTGATGGTTTAGCGATCATGCCGACGGTGATGGTGGGCTCTGCACTCGGCATTTTTGCGTACCTAACGGGTAGTGCAACTTACTCCAAGTACTTACTGATTCCCCACATCACTGGCGCCGGTGAATTACTGATCTTCTGTGGTGCGATGGCAGGCGCTGGTTTGGCCTTCTTGTGGTTTAACGCCTATCCGGCACAAGTCTTTATGGGCGATGTCGGAGCGCTCGCATTAGGCGGTGCACTCGGCACGATTGCCGTGATCGTGCGACAAGAGATCGTGCTGTTCATTATGGGTGGTGTGTTCGTCGTTGAAACACTCTCGGTCATGCTGCAGGTGGCGTATTTCAAGTACACCAAGATGCGCACCGGTGTCGGTAAGCGTGTTTTGCTGATGGCGCCATTGCATCATCACTATGAACAAAAAGGTTGGAAAGAGACACAGGTCGTGGTGCGGTTTTGGATCATCACCATGATGTTGGTGCTCGTTGGTTTGTCGACATTGAAGTTGCGATAAGTCGTCATGAGTCATCAGAGAGCGTATCAAGTAACCAAGCAGAGATAACACGTCATGCACTACGAGGGACAACAAGGTTTGGTGCTGGGACTGGGCGAGTCCGGTTTGGCGATAGCGCGCTGGCTCGCCCATTGCGGTGCGCGCGTTCGCATCGCTGATACCCGTGAGTCACCTGATCGTTTACCTGCATTGCGTGACGCCGTTCCTCAAGCAGAATTTATTGGTGGTGAATTCAGCCCTGCGCTACTCGATGGCGTTGATCTGGTGCTGTTGAGCCCGGGTCTTGCACCCCATCGCGAGCTCGCTACGATTTTGCCTGCTGCACAAGAAAAAAATCTCCCGGTCTGGGGAGAGATCGAGCTGTTTGCGCAGGCGCTGGCGCAGTTGAAGCAGTCGCGCGATTACGCGCCAAAGGTGTTGGGAATTACGGGTACCAATGGCAAGACCACTGTCACGCGTCTCACCGGATTATTGTGTGAAGCCCCGGGCTTGCGTACTCAGGTCGCTGGCAACATCAGCCCGACCACCCTCGATGTTTTGCGCGAAGCCCTGATTGCCGATGAGCTACCGCAGTGCTGGGTGCTCGAACTCTCCAGCTTCCAATTATTCAGTACGATTTCACTCAATGCAGATGCGGCAGTCGTGCTGAATCTGAGTCAAGACCATCTCGATTGGCACGAGGACATGGCCGCCTATGCGTCTGCCAAGGCACGTATTTTTGGGCCGGATACCGTGCGTGTCTTGAACCGTGATGATGCGATGGTGATGGCGATGGCCAAGTCATCCGCAGCTGTTGTCACCTTCGGCATCGATACGCCGCGCGCGCCGGATTGCTTTGGCCTGTCAGATGAAGGCGGCATGCAGTGGCTGATGCTGGCGCAGGCACATGATGAAGGCGAAAAGAAAAAACGCGGCAAGCCACCGCTCGATGTTGAGGTTTTTATCAATCGTTTAATGCCAGCAGATGCATTAAAAATCCGTGGTCAGCATAACGCCACCAATGTGCTCGCTGCGCTGGCGCTGTGTCGCGCGATTGATCTGCCACTCGCACCGTTACTCCACGCCGCACGGCAGTATGCAGGCGAGCCTCATCGCGTCGAGCTGGTAGCGAATGTGGCCGGTGTTGACTACATCGACGATAGCAAGGGCACGAATGTGGGCGCCACCGTCGCCGCATTACAAGGCTTGGGTGCCGGGCATGCCGCTCGTCTGATTCTGATTGCCGGTGGTGATGGCAAAGGGCAGGATTTTTCGCCGCTGGCAGCTGCCGTTGCACGTCACGTTAAAGCGGTCGTTTTAATTGGTCGCGATGCGCCTTTGATTAATGAAGCCATCGCATCGACGCAGGTACCTGTGATTCATTGCGATAGCTTGCCGCAGGCCGTCCATGCTGCAGCCGAGCAGGCGAGCGAGGGTGACCAAGTTTTATTGTCACCCGCTTGCGCGAGCTTTGACATGTTCAACAGCTACGCACATCGCGCGCAAGTATTTGTAGATGCAGTTCGCGACATCGGGCTAACGCGCGGTGAGGTGATCGCATGAGGCTCAACATGCCCAGCTTCATGGCCTCGGACGCCTCCAGCGAGACGCGTATCGAGGATCGTATCGGGCAGCGCTCCAGCATGCTCGAATATGACCAGGCCTTGGTGTGGGTTACGGCGTTATTACTGCTGCTCGGCATGGTGATGGTGTACTCGGCATCGGTCAGTTTGCCGGATTCGCCCAAGTATGCCGGCTATAAAAATCATCATTTCCTTGCCCGACAAGCAGGCTTTATTGCCTTTGGCTTGATTGCCGGGTTGCTTGCTTTCAGAGTGCGTGTCGAGCAATGGGAGCGTTGGACGCCATGGCTATTTATTGGTGCTTTGGTACTGCTGGCACTGGTGCAGATACCCGGTATCGGTAAAGGGGTCAACGGCGCAAAACGCTGGATCGGCATGGGTAGTTTCAGTATGCAGCCATCGGAAGTGATGAAGCTGATGATGGTGTTTTACGCCGCTGACTTCACGGTTCGCAAGCAGCAGTACATGCATAGTTTGTCAAAAGGCTTTTTCCCGATGGCAGTCGCAGTTGGCTTATGTGGTGGCCTTCTGATGCTGCAGCCAGACCTTGGCGCCTTCGGTGTGATTGTCTGCATTGCGATGGGCGTGCTGTTTCTGGGTGGCTTCAACATCATCTGGTTCGCCGGCATGCTGGGTGTACTGAGCGCTGTGTTCGGCGCGATTGTATTGATTTCACCATGGCGCTACGAGCGTATGCTGGCTTACCTCAACCCTTGGGCGCCGAATAATGCGTTAGGCAAAGCCTTCCAACTGACGCATTCGCTGATTGCTTTTGGTCGGGGTGAATTATTTGGTGTTGGCCTAGGTGGTAGCGTCGAGAAACTGCACTACCTTCCCGAGGCGCATACCGATTTCTTGTTAGCCGTGATTGGCGAAGAACTCGGCCTTGCCGGTGTATTAGTCGTCACCGCAGCGTTCTATTGGATTGTTCGTCGCGCCTTCGATATCGGCCGCCAAGCCATCGCCACCGAAAAATTCTGCGCCGGCCTTGTCGCCAAAGGCATCGGCATCTGGTTAGGCGTGCAAGTCTTCATCAACATGGGCGTCAACCTTGGCTTGCTACCCACCAAAGGCCTCACCTTACCGCTCATGTCATACGGTGGTTCCGGCATCGCGATTAACTGCATCGGCTTAGCGGTATTACTAAGAATAGATTATGAAAACCGCGTCATGATGCGCGGAGGCCGTGTATGAACACGACAGCAAACGCACTCCAGCAGTCGACGCGGTTTCGGTGCAGGCTAACTTCGCGCAGCGAAGTTAAGTGCGCAATTGCGCAAGGCCGGAACCAAAATAGTGTGATGATGCGCGGAGGCCGTGTATGAACACGACAGCAAACGCACTCCAGCAGTCGACGCGGTTTCGGTGCAGGCGTACTTCGCGCAGCGAAGTTAAGTGCGCAATTGCGCACGGCCGGAACCAAAACAGGGTGATGATGCGTGGAGGACGCGTATGAAGCACCTCCTCATCATGGCCGCGGGAACCGGTGGCCACATCTTCCCGGGGCTCGCTATTGCCGACACCATGCGCGCTCGCGGCTGGCAAGTTTCATGGCTGGGTACGCAGCGCGGTATGGAAGCTGACATCATTCCTGCGCGTGGCATCACGTTCGACGCAATCGACTTTGCCGGACTCCGCGGCAAGGGCCTTCTGCACGCACTCAAAGGTGCACTGAAAATGCTGATTAGCTTTCTCAGGTGCGGTGCGATTATTCGTGCGCGTCAGCCGGATGTCGTGCTTGGCATGGGGGGGTATGTCACTGTTCCGGGCGGTGTGATGGCGGCGATGAGTGGCAAGCCTTTGGCACTCATGAACGCGGATGCGGCACTGCTGATGTCGAATAAAGCGCTGCTTCCGCTCGCCAAAAAAATACTGTTCGGCTTTGCTACAGCGGATGCGCCTTTGAACAAGTCGCAGATTACCGGTAACCCTGTACGTAAAGAGATTAGTCATTTACCTGCGCCTTCACAGCGCTACCAACAGCGCAGTGGCACGCTGAATGTGCTGGTGATTGGCGGCAGCTTAGGCGCGCGCGTATTGAATGACACGGTGCCCGCAGCACTTGCGCTGCTATCACCGCAGGACCGTCCGCGCGTTGTGCATCAATCAGGTAAGCAAAACATCGATGTACTGAAAAAAAATTATGCCGCTGTAGATGTGGATGCCGAAGTTGTTGACTTCATCGACGATATGGCCAGCCGTTACGCAGCAGCCGACCTGGTGATCTGCCGTGCAGGTGCGATTACGTTGACTGAATTATGTGCAGCTGGGGTTGCATCGGTATTGGTGCCGTTAGTGGTATCAACCACCTCACATCAACGAAACAATGCGCAATGGATGGCTACCAACGACGCGGCTATTCATTTGCCGCAGCAAGAATTGAACGCTGCGTCGCTAGCTGACTTGTTGCGCGATATGACACGCGAGCGCTGCCTGCACCTTGCTGAGCATGCTTATCAGCAGGGGCGACGTGACGCAAACGATGCCATCGCTGGCGTACTGGAAGATTTAGGAAAGTAATGAAACACAAGGTTAAACATATTCATTTTTTGGGCCGAGCAGCGCGGTCGCGCTGCGTTCGTTTAGGTGCGGTGAAGCCGGGCCGACAAAGTGAGCGACACATATGAAGCACAAGGTTAAACATATCCACTTTGTCGGTATAGGCGGTTCAGGCATGAGCGGCATCGCCGAGGTGCTGCTGAACCTTGGCTACACCGTGTCCGGCTCGGATTTGTCGCATAACGCGGCAACGCGCCGCTTGGTCGAGTTGGGCGCTACGGTGCAAATCGGCCATGCACCGGACAATATCGCGGGCGCGGACGCGATCGTGACTTCAACCGCAGTCCTTCCGCATAACCCGGAAGTCAGAGCTGCGCGCACCAAGCATATTCCCATCGTGCCACGCGCCGTGATGCTGGCCGAGTTAATGCGTTTGAAGCGCGGTATCGCGATCGCGGGTACCCATGGCAAGACCACCACGACCAGCCTGGTCGCCAGCATTCTGGCCGAGGCCGGTCTGGATCCCACGTTTGTGATTGGCGGCCGACTGAATAGCGCAGGTGCTAATGCAAAACTCGGTAGCGGTGAATTCATCGTCGCCGAGGCGGATGAATCCGATGCATCGTTTTTGAATTTGTCGCCGGTGATTGAGGTCATCACCAATATCGATGCCGATCACATGGAGACCTATGACCACAGCTTTACCAAGCTGAAGCAGGCCTTCATCGAATTTACCAATCGCCTGCCGTTTTATGGCGTTGCGATTCTTTGCGTCGACGACCCGAATGTGCGCGAGATCATGCCTTTCATCTCAAAGATGGTCATGACGTACGGGTTCCATGCGGATGCTGATGTACGTGCTGTTGATGCGCGCGCGGTGAACAGTCACATGGAATTCACGGTAGTTCAGGATGAGTATGATCCGCTGCCGATACAACTGAACCAGCCCGGCATGCACAATGTGCAGAATGCCTGCGCCGCGATTGCCATTGCGCGCGAGCTGGATATCTCTGATCAGCATATTCAAAAAGCGCTCGTAGAGTTCAATGGTGTTGGTCGGCGCTTTACCAAATACGGCGTATTACCGCTTCCAAACGGTGGCGGCTTTACCTTGGTCGATGACTATGGCCATCACCCGGTCGAGACTGCGGCAACGATTGCTGCCGCACGTGGCGCGTTCCCCGGCAAGCGACTGGTGCTGGCTTTCCAGCCGCATCGGTACACGCGTACGCGTGATCTGTTTGAAGATTTCGTCAGGGTACTGGCCAGTGTCGATGTGTTGGTACTGGCTGAAGTTTACGCGGCGGGTGAGCAGCCGATCACCGCCGCCGATGGTCGCTCACTCGCGCACGCGCTACGCGTCGCAGGCAAGACCGAGTTGGTGTTTGTGGAAGAGATCGCTGATATGCCGGAGGTGCTGCTCAAAATGGCGCGCGATGGTGATGTCGTGATGACCATGGGTGCCGGATCAATCTCAGCAGTACCGGCGCAACTGCAGCAGCTGACGCAAACGGTTCCCGAGCGGAGGCAGGCATGAGTCACGCACTCGCTCATGAGTTCGGCAAAGTAGCCGTGTTGTTTGGTGGTCGCTCAGCCGAGCGCGAGATTTCATTAATGTCCGGCGCGGGTGTGCTGCAGGCCTTGCAGTCGCAGGGTATTGATGCGCATACTTTTGATCCGGCACAGCGCTCGCTAGGTGAGCTCGCTGCTGAAAAATTTGATCGTGTGTTCATCGCGTTGCATGGTCGTTATGGTGAAGACGGCAGCATGCAAGGTGCGCTGGAGCAGCTCGGGCTTCCCTACACTGGCCCAGGTGTTTTGGCGTCAGCGATTGCCATGGATAAAGCAATGACCAAGCGCGTCTGGTTGCAGCTTGGTCTGGCAACGCCAACATTCGAGATGTTGAATTTACAGAGCGACTGGCAGGCTGTGTCGCAAAAGCTCGGCTTGCCGCTCATCGTCAAGCCAGCGCATGAGGGTTCAACACTGGGTCTTACTAAAGTAACCGATCCATCGCAATTACCCGCAGCTTATGCATTGGCTGCCAAGTTTGATAAAGCCGTGATGGCGGAAGAGTTCATTAGCGGTATGGAACTCACGTGCCCTGTACTCGGTTCGGGTGATAACGCGCGTGCTTTGCCGGTGGTTCGCATCATTGCGCCGGATGCGAACTACGACTACCAAAACAAATATTTTTCAGATCAGACGCAATACCTCTGCCCAAGCGGCTTATCGCCGGAACTCGAGAAGCAGGTACAGCAGTTGGCATTAGCGTCTTATCGCAGCTTGGGTTGCCGCGGCTGGGCGCGTGCCGATGTGATGGTGCGCGCGACGGATCAGCAACCCTACCTGCTCGAAATAAATACCTCACCCGGTATGACCAGCCACTCATTGGTGCCGATGTCAGCGGCGGTGGCTGGGTTGCCGTATGAGCAGTTGTGTGTCGAAATTTTACGAACGGCAGCGCTTGATCTGCAAGCGTCTGCTGACTGGAAGCCGCATTGAGGTTGATGTATGTGGAATGACATCAGAACGCTTAACACACTCACCCGCATGATGCTGGGTGTGCTGGTGCTCGCGCTGATGTATGCCGGCTATCGATGGACGGCGCGCTTGCCATTCTTTGCATTAACCGAGATTCATGTACGTGCAGTATCCGGTAAGCCGCTGCGTTATGTGGATGAATCTACGGTGCGTAGCACGGCCGTGCAGCGTTTGCGCGGTAATTTTTTCAGCATGGATCTGACGGCAGCGCGCACGGCATTTGAAACGGTGCCTTGGGTGCAGCATGCCTCGGTACGGCGCGAGTGGCCGAATAAATTAGTCGTCACCATCGATGAGTTTGTGGCCTTGGGTACCTGGGGTGAACAAGGGCGTCTGATATCCGTCGATGGTGTTTTATTTACCGCCAATCTGGATGAAGCTGAGCAGGAGGGCAAATTACCTGCGCTCGATGGTCCGGATGAAAGTGCACGCGAAGTCGCCCAGCGCATGTTTGATTTGCGTGAGTGGCTGGCGCCCGTCAAGCTCGCGCCGCGTGCGCTGTCACTTTCCAAGCGCTATGCGTGGAGCGCGCGGCTGGACAACGGCATCGTGCTGAATCTGGGGCGTGCCAATGATCGTGCTGCACTGAAAGCGCGCGTCGATAGGCTGGTCAGTGTTTATCCAAGATTAGCGTCGGCGCTACCCGGGCGTATTGAAAGTATTGATATGCGCTATCCGAATGGACTTGCGCTCAAGCGCAGAGCGCAGGCAGGTAGCAGCAGTGCGCGCGAGGGTACGACATGAGCACAGACCACGGCCGATCGGCGATGACAGTACAACTTAATGAGACAGTACATAAATAACGTATGACAAAAGACGCAAAAAATCTGATCGTCGGACTCGACATCGGTACGTCAAAGGTGGTCGCGGTGGTCGCCGAGGTGTTGCCGAGCGGGCGGCACGAGATCATTGGCTTGGGTCAGAGCGAATCCAAAGGCCTGAAGAAAGGCGTAGTGGTGAATATTGAGGCCACCGTCGAATCTATTCAGCGCGCGCTGGAAGAGGCTGAGTTGATGGCAGATTGCCAGGTCCGTAATGTCTGGACCGGTATCGCTGGTAGCCATATCCGTAGCTTCAACTCCAGCGGTATGGTCGCCATCAAAGACAAGGAAGTCAGCGCCGCTGATGTGGCGCGGGTGATTGAAACCGCCAAGGCGGTGAACATTCCCACCGATCAGCAGTTGCTGCACACCGTACCGCAAGAGTTCATTGTCGATAATCAGGAAGATGTGCGTGAGCCGATTGGCATGAGCGGCATCCGGCTTGAGGTGAAGGTGCACATCGTCACTGGCGCGGTGTCGGCCGTACAGAACATCGTCAAGTGTGTGCGCCGCTGCGGTCTTGAAGTGACCGACCTGATTTTGCAGCCGATGGCGTCGGCTGATGCAGTGCTCACCGCTGATGAAAAAGAACTCGGCGTCGTGCTGATCGATATTGGCGGTGGCACCACCGATATTGCCATCTTCACCGAAGGCGCGATCCGTCACACCGCCGTGATTCCGATCGCTGGTGACCAGATCACCAACGATATCGCTATGGCGCTGCGTACGCCAACTGCTGAAGCTGAAGAGATCAAGGTGCGCTACGGCATTGCCAAGCAGTTGCTGGCCGATCCTACGGATGTGTTCGACGTGCCCGGTTTGGGCGATCGTGGTGCCCGTACCTTATCCAAGGCCGCACTCGCTGCAGTGATCGAGCCGCGGGTTGAAGAATTATTTTCGTTGGTCCATCAAGTCGTGCGCGAATCCGGTTTTGAAGAAGTACTGTCATCGGGCGTAGTCTTGACCGGCGGCAGCGCGTTAATGCCGGGTATGTGCGAGCTGGCAGAAGATATTTTTCTCAAGCCAGCGCGTGTAGGTACCGCTGTTTACGAAGGGCAGTTGGCGGATGTGGTGAAGAGTCCGCGTTACTCCACCGTGCTCGGTTTGTTGGATGAAGCCAAGCGGCAGTATTTGCGTGGGCAGGTGATTGTGCGTCAAGGTGGCTCAGCCACTGCGGTATGGCAGCGAATGAAGGAATGGTTTCTCGGAAATTTTTAATGTTTCAACCGCAGTTGTCAGTGGCTAGCTGTCACATCGCGTGATGGCTAACGACTGAAAACTGCTTCACCCAAGGGAGTCACTATGGAAATCGATATGCTGGAAAACACGAAAGGGACGATCATCAAGGTGGTCGGTGTCGGTGGTGCCGGTGGAAATGCCGTGCAGCACATGATCAACAAGGGCGTGTCAGGCGTTGAGTTCATCGTTGCCAACACCGACGCACAGGCCTTGACGCAATCCAAAGCGCATAACGTGATTCAGATCGGTGAGTCTGGTCTCGGCGCTGGTATGAAGCCGGCGGTGGGGCGCCAGCTCGCTGAAGAGACGCGCGATCGCATCGAAGATTCTTTACGTGGCGCGCACATGGTCTTCATCGCGGCGGGCATGGGCGGTGGTACCGGGACCGGCGCGGCGCCAATCGTGGCCGAGGTCGCCAAGCAGCTCGGCGCATTAACCGTTGCAGTGGTCTCCAAGCCTTTCAGTCACGAAGGCCAGAAGTGCATGGACATCGCAAACGAAGGTCTGGAAGAACTCGGCAAGCATGTTGATTCGCTGATCGTTATCCTCAATGAAAAGCTGGAAGAGATTTACGAAGATGACAGCATGCTCGAGTGGCTGGGTCACGCCGACGATGTGCTGAACAATGCGGTGGCCGGTATCGCCGAGATCATCAATGTGCCGGGTCATATTAACGTTGACTTCAATGATGTGAAGACCATCATGGCCGAGCAAGGTAAGGCGATGATGGGTACTGCCGTGGCTTCCGGTCTTGATCGTGCGCGTCTCGCGGCGGAGCAGGCGGTTGCATCACCGCTGCTGGATGGTATTGATCTGTCCGGTGCGCGTGGTGTGCTGGTGAATGTCACGGCCAGCCGCTCGCTGAAGGGCAAGGAAATCAAGCAGGTCATGGAAACCGTGCGTGCTTTCGCAGCGCCGGATGCGTCCATCGCGCAGGGCATCGCCTATGACGATGGCATGGGTGATGAGGTGCGTGTGACGGTGGTTGCCACTGGCCTGGGCCGGGCGCGTCGCCCGCAACTGGTATCAACACCGGTTGCTCGCACCGGTACCTATGATGCGGCGCCGGCAGTTGCGGCCTCGGACGCAGTTCCTGGTGCCAACCAGACCTTCGAGCCGATTCGCACGCCAGCGGTGTGGCGGCGCGAGCATGCCTCCGAGACAGTGCGGGCGATGGAGCGTAACGGCACTGAGACCTACGACATACCGGCATTCCTGCGCCGGCAAGCCGACTAAGGACGGTTTCGCGCCTGCAGGAAATTGGCGGGCAGGGCATACTTTGCCCTGCCCGTTTGTCAAGCGGGGATGGATCGAACGCCAAGACGCTGGGTAGCAGCGCAGGCATGACTTTCGAGAGCCACCGACCTTCGATCACATCATCCCGGCGCAGGCCGGGATCCAGAATCTGAACTTTACCTCCCACTACCCAAAGGACCACCATGAGTATCAAAATCGGAGACCGTCTGCCAGACGGCAAGCTTGCTGAATTCATTGAAACCGAAACCGAGGGCTGCACACTCGGCCCGAACACCTTTGACGTCGCCACGCTGGTCAAAGGCAAGACAATTGCCATCTTCGGTTTGCCCGGGGCCTTCACGCCGACTTGCTCTGCACAGCACGTGCCCGGCTACATCAAGCATGCCAAAGAGTTACACGCCAAAGGTGTCGACGAGATCTGGTGTATCTCGGTGAACGATGCCTTTGTGATGGGTGCCTGGGGCCGCGATCAAGAGGCGACGGGTGTGGTGCGCATGATGGCAGACGGTAACGCTGATTTCACCAAAGCGCTGGGTCTGGAGTTTGATCTGAAAGGCTTTGGCATGGGGATTCGCTCGCAGCGCTACTCGATGCTGGTGAAAGACGGCGTGGTCACGCAACTCAACCTCGAAGCTGCTGGCAAGTTTGAAGTATCAAACGCTGAAACCCTACTCGGCCAGATTTGATCCTCAGGCCACTGCGACTGCGTATGAACAATTCCCATCGTTTAAGGTGTGACGATCAGTTCATGTCGCAGTCCCGGTGGCTGATACCAGCATGATCAAGCAGCGCACCGTTCGCGAAACCGTATCGACCACAGGCGTTGGTCTGCATTGCGGTACCCGCGTTACGCTCACCCTGCGTCCTGCAGGGCCTGATCACGGGATCGTGTTTCGCCGTGTGGATGTTGATCCGGTCGTTGAGCTTCCTGCCACCGCCAACGGTATTGGTGACACGCGGATGGCCTCGGTGCTTGAAAAAAACGGTGTACGAGTATCGACGGTTGAGCATTTACTCTCGGCCTGCGCGGGTCTTGGTATCGACAACCTGATCGTCGAGCTCAATGCCGAAGAAATTCCGATCATGGATGGTTCTGCGGCGTCGTTTGTTTTTTTGCTGCAGCAAGCGGGCTGTGCAGAGCTTGGCTCAGCCAAGCGATTTATCCGCGTTAAAAAAACCATCGAGGTCCGCGAGGGTGAGGGCGCTCAAGAGAAGTGGGCGCGGCTCGAGCCATGGCATGGTTTCAGACTGAAATTTTTTATCGAGTTCAATCACCCTGCGGTTGATGGATCAGGCCAAACCGCTGAGGTTGATCTTGATGTCGCCTCATACATTCAAGAAGTGGCGCGCGCCCGCACCTTCGGTTTTATGCAGGATGTCGAGACCTTGCGCGGTATGGGCTTGGCGCGTGGCGGTTCGCTTGAAAACGCTATCGTGATGGATGAGTTTCGTATTCTGAATAGCGGCGGTCTACGTTATCGCAATGAGTTCGTGCGGCACAAGATACTCGACGCAATGGGTGATCTGTATCTGGCAGGCCACCCGCTGCTTGCCAGCTATACCGCGCACAAGTCAGGGCACGGTCTCAACAATAAACTGCTTCGTGCGCTGCTGGATGACGCAGATGCCTACGAGATCACCAGCTTCCCTACCGCCGCCACTGCGCCTGCGGCGTACTCGACGCAGCTCGAGCAGGAGTGGGCGCCGGTCTAACAACGGTAATGCCGCTACGCTTTGTTGCGGCGCCTGAGTAATGCCTGAACCGCGTCGCGTAACGGGCTATCTTCAATCTCGCTGGCCAACGCGGCAAACGATGACAGCGCGCTGCTGGATAGTTCACGAGGCTCACCCGGCGGGACTGGCGCGGGCTCAGCCGACATCAGCTGAATCTTCATTCGTATTTGCTCGACATCCCAGCCCCTGCCTTGCAAGTCTTGCTGCAACTTCGGCTGAATTTGCCGCAGCCGCGTCGCCAGTGCCGCATTTGGCGCGGCGATAGTGAGTATGCCTTGCCGCAGGTGCAGCACTTGGCAGCGACCAAATAGCGTGGGCAACAGGGTTTCACATGCGGCTTGTAGCTCGGCCACTTGTTGCGCGGTCGGCAGCAAGGCGGCCAGCGTATCGTCCGAGCGCAGGTAGGCCAGCGGATCGCGCGCTGTCGGGCGAACTTCCGGGCGCTTCGCCGGAGTGAAATTGCTTGCTGATTTGGCCATACGGCAACCTTAGCACAGGCCTTCACGGAACAGTGATGTCAGTCGGTTAACAAGGGGCTGCATGCTAAAATCGCAGCTTCGACTTGCGCCAGCGAAGGCGCGCGGTCCTGTTTTTTTTTAGCCTCGGCATGTCCCTACTCACCAAGATTTTCGGTAGCCGCAACCAGCGGCTGCTCAAGCAATTGCAGAAATCGGTACGCGCGATTAACGCGCTTGAGCCCGCGCTGGAGCAATTGAGCGATGAAGCGCTGCAAGCGAAAACCCCGGAGTTAAAAGACAAGCTGGCTGGCGGGGCAAGCGTTGATGATGTGCTGGTTGAAGCGTTTGCGGTCTGCCGCGAGGCCTCGCGACGGGTGCTGAAGATGCGGCATTTTGACGTGCAGCTGATCGGTGGCATGGTGCTTCATCAAGGCAAGATCGCTGAGATGGGCACCGGTGAGGGCAAGACGCTGATGGCAACGCTGCCCGCCTACCTCAACGCGCTCACCGGCAACGGCGTGCATGTGGTCACCGTCAATGATTATCTCGCGCAGCGCGACGCCGAATGGATGGGTGCCCTGTACGGTTGGTTGGGCCTGACCACCGGCGTCAACTTGTCGCATGCGTCGCATGAGGTCAAGCAAGCCGCTTACGCTGCCGATATCACCTACGGCACCAACAATGAATTCGGCTTTGATTACTTGCGCGACAACATGGTGTACGCGCCCACTGAGCGCGTGCAGCGAGGATTGGCGTTTGCGATTGTCGATGAGGTGGATTCGATTCTGGTCGACGAGGCGCGCACGCCGCTGATCATCTCTGGTCAGGCAGAAGATCACACCGAGATGTACCACAAGATGAATGCCTTGCCGCCGCTGCTGACACTGCAGATCGGCGAAGAAACGCCGGATGGTAAAGGCGTGGTCGAGGTACCAGGCGATTACACCAAAGATGAAAAAGCACACACGGTTCTGCTGACCGAAGCAGGCCATGAAAAAGCCGAGCGCATTCTGACCGAGATGGGCTTGTTGGCTGAAGGCGCATCGCTGTATGACGCAGCTAACATCACGCTCATTCACCACCTGTATGCGGCACTGCGCGCGCATACGCTGTATCACAAGGATCAGCACTATGTAGTGCAAAGCGGTGAGGTGATTATTGTCGATGAATTCACCGGTCGTCTCATGCAGGGCCGCCGCTGGTCGGATGGTTTGCACCAGGCGGTCGAGGCGAAAGAAGGCGCGCGAATTCAGAACGAGAACCAGACGCTGGCCTCGATCACCTTCCAGAATTATTTCCGCATGTACGGCAAGTTGGCCGGCATGACCGGTACTGCCGATACGGAAGCGTTCGAGTTCCAGGAAATTTATGGGCTTGAAACGGTGGTGATTCCACCGAACCGCCCGAGCCAGCGCAAAGACCGGCAAGACCAAGTCTTCAAGAACGGCGCGGGTAAGTACCGCGCGGTGATCGCCGATATTCGTGATTGTTACGAGCGCGGCCAGCCGGTGCTGGTGGGTACTACCTCGATTGAAAACTCCGAGCTCATTTCGGCGATGCTGGAAAAAGAAAAGCTGCCGCACAACGTGCTCAACGCCAAGCAGCATGCGCGCGAGGCCGAGATCGTGGCGCAAGCCGGTCGCCCGAAGATGATTACCATTGCGACCAACATGGCCGGTCGAGGCACCGATATCGTGTTGGGCGGTAATGTCGACAAGCAGATTCAAATTATCGAGGCGGATGCGTCGCTTTCTGCAGAAGACAAATCCGCACGCGCGCAGCAGCTGCGCGATGAGTGGCAGTCCTTGCACGATCTGGTGGTGAATGCCGGTGGTTTGCACATCATTGGTACCGAGCGCCACGAGTCGCGCCGTATTGATAACCAGCTGCGTGGTCGCTCTGGTCGCCAGGGTGATCCGGGTTCGTCGCGCTTCTATCTGTCGCTTGATGATCCGTTGCTGCGTATTTTTGCCGGTGATCGCGTGCGGGCGGTCATGGAGCGCTTGAACATGCCGGAAGATGAGCCGATTGAAGCGGGGATTGTTTCGCGCTCAATTGAATCAGCGCAGCGTAAAGTCGAGGCGCGTAACTTTGATATCCGTAAGCAGCTGCTCGAGTATGACGATGTCGCCAATGACCAGCGCAAGGTAATTTATCAGCAGCGTAACGAGCTGCTTGAAGCTGAGTTGATGACCGAGACCAGTATCGCTCTGCGCCAGGGCGTGTTCACTGATCTATTCAGACTGTATGTGCCCGAAGCATCGATGGAAGAGCAGTGGGAGCTCGACGCGCTACAAGAAGCACTATCACGCGAATGGCGAATTGATCTGCCTGCCAAATCCATGCTAGCGGCCGAGCCCGAGCTCAGCGATGAAGATTTATTGCAGCGCCTGCTGGATAAGGTCGATCAACTCTACCAAGCCAAGATTGATCTGGTCAGCGTGGAGTCATTTAGCGGCTTTGAGCGTAGTGTCATGTTGCAGAGTATGGATACTCACTGGCGTGAGCATCTTGCGGCACTAGACCATTTGCGACAGGGCATTCACTTGCGAGGGTATGCCCAGAAAAATCCCAAGCAGGAATACAAGCGCGAAGCTTTCCAGCTATTTGCGCAAATGCTCGACCTCGTTCGCAACGATGTTGTGCGCACTATCATGACAGTACGCATACAGTCGCAGGAAGAGATCGCTGCAGCCGAACAGCAGATGAATCAGCCGCATCTCGAGAATGTGAGCTACCAGCATGCTGATTTCAATCCTGAGGCTTCCGCTGAAGACTTGCTTGCGCCTCCCTCACTGGATGATCCACGTGGCGCAGGTACGGTCGTCAATGCCATGCCCAAGGTTGGCCGCAATGACCCTTGCCCATGCGGTAGCGGGAAAAAATTTAAACAGTGTCACGGCAAGCTCGCTTGAGATAACGGGCGACAGCCCTGGGAATACAAACACTGGATTGCGGCCAGCGCCGGGATGACAATTTTTGAGCCGATGGCCTTTAAAACGTCATCCCGGCGCAGGCCGGGATCCAGCATCTTTGTAGGTACTGAAATACCCACGCAAAGGAATTGCAGGGACTAACATGGCCGTTAACTTCCCCTTGATCACCCCCGGCAAACTGAAACCCGTTCCCGGTATCACGCTGGGTCATGCAGAAGCGGGCATCAAGAAGCCGGATCGTAAAGATCTGTTGGTGATGAAGCTGGCACCGACTGCCACCGTAGCCGGTGTGTTCACAACCAATCGTTTTTGTGCTGCGCCGGTGCAGCTCGCCAAAGCACACCTTGATAAGGCCAAGACCTCAGGCAAGCCCATCAGCGCATTGGTGGTGAACACGGGTAACGCCAATGCCGGTACCGGCGAGGCGGGGCTGGCGAATGCGCAAGCGACTTGTGACGCGCTCGGAAAATTACTGGGCGTCGATGCATCGCAGATATTGCCGTTTTCAACCGGCGTTATCCTCGAGCCACTGCCGGTGGATAAAGTGATTGCCGGGCTACCGAATGCGATCGCGGGGTTGGCAGATAACAATTGGTACAGCGCGGCGCAAGCGATCATGACCACCGACACGCTGCCCAAAGCGGCCTCGCGTACCGTCACCATCTCCGGTAAAAAAGTCACGCTGACGGGCATTTCTAAAGGCGCGGGCATGATCCGCCCGAACATGGCAACCATGCTGGGCTTCATTGCCTGTGACGCCAAAGTGCCGCAAGGATTACTGGAGCAGATGGTGAAAGAGGCCGCTGATGCCTCTTTCAACTGCATCACGATTGACGGCGATACCTCGACCAATGATTCCTTCATGCTGATCGCCACCGGCGCGGGTGAGTTGGAGGTGGTCGAGCATGATTCAGATGAATACCAGGCGCTCACCGCTGCCGTGATCTGGCTGGCACAGGAACTAGCGCAACTGATCGTGCGTGATGGCGAGGGTGCGACCAAGTTCATCACGCTGCATATCGAACAAGGGCGTAATGATGATGAGTGCCGCAAAATTGCGTACGCTATCGGCCACTCGCCGTTGGTAAAAACTGCGTTCTTCGCCTCAGATCCCAATTTGGGCCGTATTCTGGCCGCGATAGGCTATGCAGGCGTTGATGATCTGGACGTCAGCAAAATTGGTTTGTATTTGGATGACGTATGGGTCGCCAAGCACGGTGGCCGTCATCCGGACTATCAAGAAGCCGATGGCCAGCGTGTGATGAAGCAGTCCGAGATTACGGTGAAGGTGACGCTAGGGCGGGGTGATGCTTCGGCGACAGTGTGGACGTGTGATTTGTCGCATGACTATGTAAGCATCAACGCCGACTACCGCTCTTAAACTCCCTCTCAAAATACCTCTGGCGTTGTTGGGCTCGCCTCGTCGTACGTCACGTACTGCCTTCGGCGCCCCCGCCTAGCCAGCGGCATTTTGATAGAGAGTTTGGTTGAGTCTGTCAAAATGCTGCCTCCAGTGTTGGGCTCACCTATCTCTAAAAATGAAAGAACTCGAACAACTCCTACAGCGCGCTGAAGCGGTACTGGCGCGACTTGAGCCGCTGCTTCCCGCGCCTGCGCCACAGATCGATTGGCAGGCGTCGCACGCATTCCGCTGGCGGGTGCCGCGTGACGGGCGGGGTTATCTGCAGCCGGTGAAACTCGTATCCGAGATTCGATTCGACGATCTGCACAACATCACCCCGCAAAAGCAGGCGATCGAGCAAAACACGCAGCAGTTCGTCGCGGGCAAGCCGGCGAATAATGTCTTGCTCACCGGTGCGCGCGGTACGGGTAAATCGTCGCTGATTAAAGCGTGCCTCGCACAGTTTGCGCCACAAGGCTTGCGACTGATTGAAGTCGACAAGGCGCATCTGATTGATCTACCCGACATCGTTGACCTGATCGCTGAGCGGCCCGAGCGCTTTGTGATTTTTTGTGATGATCTGTCGTTTGAAGAAGGCGAGGGTGGCTACAAGGCTTTGAAGGTAGTACTCGACGGTAGCGTCTCTGCATCGTCGGAGAATGTGCTGATCTACGCCACGTCTAATCGTCGGCATCTGCTGCCGGAAAAATTTTCTGACAATGAGACATATCGTCATGTCGACGATGGCGATCTGCATCCGGGCGAAACTGTTGAAGAAAAGATTTCGCTCTCAGAGCGTTTTGGTGTGTGGTTGTCGTTCTACCCGTTCCGGCAGGATGATTATCTCGACATCGTGCGTCACTGGCTAAAGCATTTTGGTGTGCCCGACGCGGATTGGGCACAAGCCGAGCCCGAGGCCTTGCGCTGGGCGCTGCAACGAGGCTCGCGTTCTGGCCGGGTGGCGTGGCAGTTCGCGCGCGACTGGGCGGGTAAGCATTCGGCGTAGTTGCACATCAATGGCCACAACGTAGGGTGTGTCATTGCCAATAAGCGATGGCATGTCATTAGCAGGTGCGATGGTATGTCATCACCAGGCGCGACGGCGTGTCATCAACAGGTACGATGGTGTGTCATCGCCAGACGCGACGCAGACGAGTCGTTTATCACGAGAGCCGTTTATCACGAACGCTAAAATAACTTATGACCGACACAACGCCGATTGATGTTGCAGTGGGTATTTTGCTGAAGCCGAATGGTGACGTGCTGCTCGGCTCTCGTCCCGATGGCAAACCGTATGCAGGTTACTGGGAATTCCCGGGTGGTAAAGTCGAAGCAGGTGAGGCGGTACTCGACGCGCTGAAGCGTGAATTTGCGGAAGAGATCGGCGTGCGAATTCTCTCTGCGGAGCCGTGGTGTGGTGTTGAGCATGTGTATCCGCATGCGCATGTCCGGCTGCATTTTTTTATCAGTCGTGAATGGCAAGGCGAGCCGCGTGCGCTGGAAGGGCAGCAGCTGGCCTGGCAAGGGCAAATGCAACTTGAGCCGATTCTGCCGGCAACGGTTCCCTTGCTGGTATGGTTGGATCAGCTGCGGTTTGCAGACAATAGCGCTAAGAAGTAACGCTGAGTACTAGCGCCGAGTAATGGCAATGAGTCATAGCGCTGAGTAGCGCTAAGGAATAGCGCTAAGGAATAGCGCTAAGGAATAGCGCAGGGCGACAGCGCCTCGGAATAGAGCAGCACCAAACGCTAAAGCAGCTTAGTGTGGAGGCCCTTCAAGGTCTTGTTCTTCTTCCGGCGGCGCGCCCGGGATTTTGTATTTTTCTTCTGCCCACGCCCCTAAATCAATGTGCTTGCAGCGTGCCGAGCAAAAAGGGCGATACGCGTTTTCCTCGCGCCACTCGACTTTGGCGCTGCAGGTAGGACAATCAACGACAGCGACCATCACAGCCTTGGGCTATCAAAAATTACACAAGGTGAGATCAAAGGGTACGTCGCCTTCGAAGGGTCTAGGCTTCATATCACCGCCTTGCGTGGTGAAGCGTATCCACAGCACGTATTTATTGGCCGAGATTTCGGGAATAGCGCCGAGCTTTTCATCGAGATGCACGCGAAGCATCTGATAAGTCCGACCTTGCAGCATTTGCTGAAAGCTGCCTGCAATCGCCACAATTTGTGTGGCTCGGCCTGATTCACGCAGCAGCCGCAGCACGATATTAATCGCCGAAAACAAAGGCTCGAGCGGGCCGAACCAGCCCATGATATCGCTACGACGTTGCTCGGCTGGTTGCGATTGCCAAGCGTGATAAGACGGAAGATCAAATTCGCAAGCGCCGCCCGGAATAATCGTACGGCCGCGAATACTCATCAGCCACTCATTATCCCGAATATGCTGACCCGTTCTACCTTGCATACCGAGTAGCGCAGCGCTGGTTTTTTCAATATCCGCCAAAATCGCGTCCAGCCGCGATGTCTCGACATTCGGATTCGTTTTGAAACCCAGCAGCGTCTGCTTCTGACGTTCAAGCTCTTGCAGCAGATCGGATTTCAAGTCAGCGCGACCGGAGACCTCCAGCATCTCATAGATGGTCGCCAGCGCGACATGATGCTGCAAAGCGTGATCGTGCTGAATGAAGAAACTGAACTTATCGTACAGGTCTTCCAGCCGAAGTAGCGTGCGAATACGCTCGTTGAAAGGGTATTCGTAGACGGTCAAGGGTTCCCCGAGAATAAGCCAGAAAAATTTTCACAGATTCTGACCGAAGCCGCCGGAAATTACAAACCTCCCGCCTGTTTTTTTGCGGCCAGCGCGAGATACGCGTGGTGCAACCGCTCGACCGCGGCGGCGGCGGCCTCCGGCGAGCCCTCATTAACAATCACGTCATCCGCCACCGCCAGCCTTTCGCTGCGCCGCACCTGCGTCGCCATAATGGCCTCGACTTGTGCAACTGAAAACTGATTACGCGCTTGCACTCGCGCTATCTGCATCGCCTCCGGGCAATCGACCACCAGCACCCGGTCGACCCGATCAACCCAACGCCCTGATTCGACAAGCAAAGGCACCACGAATAGCAAGTAGGCGCCCGCGCTGCTGCGCGCAGCGGCCTCGGTCTGCTGCGCAATCAAGGGATGCAGGATTTTTTCAAGTTGCTGCCGCGCCGCAGCATCGGCAAACACATGCTCACGCATGCGCGCGCGGTCAAGTGCGCCATCGGTTGTTAAAAATGCATCGCCAAACGTATGCCGAATCGGCGCGATCGCCAAGCCACCCGGCGCGGTGAGTTGATGCGCAATCTGATCGGTGTCGATGACCGCAGCGCCGCGAGCGGCGAACAGGTCTGCCACCAGCGACTTGCCGCTGCCGATGCCTCCGGTGAGGCCAACCGAAAACGCAGGCGGTTTCATGATCAACTCACGCTCAACCAAAGATCTATGATGTGTTGACCGTACAGCAGGGCGACCACGCCCGCGAGCGCGAGAAAAGGACCAAACGGAATCGGCTTGTCACGCTGATGCCCGCGCAGCAGTATCAGCAGCACACCCACGACCGCACCGACTGCCGACGACAGCAGCACGATCAGTGGCAACATCATCCAACCCAGCCAAGCACCCAATGCGGCAAGCAGCTTGAAGTCGCCGTAGCCCATGCCTTCTTTACCCGTGACCAAGCGATAGCCCCAGTACACCAACCACAGCACCAGGTAACCCGCTGCAGCGCCAAGAACTGCGTCGGTGAGCGGGGTGAAGATCGCACTGATATTGAATAACAATCCAACCCACAGCAGCGGCAAGGTGAGGTTGTCGGGAAGAAACTGCGTATCCAGATCGATGAAGGCAAGTGCCAGCAGAATCCAGACCAGCAGTAGCGCGGCAAGACCGTTGACATCACTACCCAGGCGCCAGATGACCCAACCCGACAATAAAGCGCTGAGCAATTCAACCAGTGGGTAGCGCGCAGAGATCGGCGCTCGGCAGTAGCGGCAGCGACCGCGCAACCAGACCCAACTGAGCAGCGGAATGTTGTCGAGCACGCTCAGACCATGCCCACAAGCCGGACACGCCGAGCGTGGAAACAGCAAACTGTAATGACCCTCATGCGGCGCCGGCTCATCGCGTTCGATCGCAATGAAGTTATCCGTCTCACGCTGCAACATCACTGGAATACGATGAATCACAACATTCAGAAAGCTACCGACGATCAGGCCGATCAGCATCCAGCATAAGGTGGTCAATGCAATACCAGGAGGCGCATCCACAAGCGCCATGAGCAGTGCTTTCATCAGACTACCGTTCCCAGTTTAAAAATAGGCAGGTACATCGCGATCACTAATCCCCCTATCAAACCGCCCAGTATCACCATGATGATTGGCTCCATCAGCGATGACAACGATGCCACCGCGGTGTCGACTTCTTTCTCATAAAATTCAGCGACTTTACGCAGCATCTCATCCAACGAACCGGATTCTTCACCAATCGCCGCCATCTGCATCGCCATGGGAGGGAACACCTGAGCTTGCTGCATGGCGACCGCGAGCGAGGTACCGCTCGCAACTGACGCGGCAATTCGCAGCGTCGCCTCATGGTACACCGCGCTACCCGAGGCGCCTCCGACCGAATCGAGTGATTCTACCAATGGCACACCGGCTGCGAACATGGTCGCCAGCGTACGCGTCCAGCGCGCGATAACTGCTTTTTTGATGACGGGTCCGAATACGGGTAGCTTGAGCAGAAGCCGATCAGTCGCGGCCTGCATTGATGGCGAGCGACGCCAACTCCGAACAAACAAGAAGCCGCCGACGATCGTCGATCCAAATACCATCGGCCAATAACTGACAAATCGATCAGAGAGCCAGATCACAAACAAGGTCGGCAGAGGTAGTTCTGCGCCAAAGCTCTCGAACACGCTTTTGAATGACGGGACCACCCAGATCATGATGACTGCGGTCACGATCACCGCAACTGCCAGCACAGCAGCAGGATAGAACAAGGCCGATTTGATTTTGCCTTTGAGCGCCAATGTTTTTTCTTTGTAGGTGGCGAGTCGTGCCAGTAGCTCTTCCAGAATACCGGCTTGCTCTCCGGCGGCGACCAGGTTGCAGAACAGCTTGTCGAAGTACTGCGGGTAGCGCTTGAATGCTTGCGACAAACTGGTGCCGGTTTCGACATCGGCACGTATATCGAGCAGTAGCCGGGTGACCGCCGGGTTGGCATGCCCGCGCGCTACGATGTCAAACGACTGCAGCAAAGGCACGCCGGCTTTCATCATGGTCGCCAGCTGACGAGTGAACACGCACAGATCCTTCTCATTAATCTTGCGGCTCCTTGGCAGCTGTTTTTTCTTCAGGCGGGTGACTTGAATACCCTGCCGACGCAGCTGCAGCTTGGCAGCAGGCGCGTTATCGGCGCGGATCTCGCCGCTGGTTGCTCGTTGCAAGCGATCCAGGCCTTGCCAGCTGAAGGTGTGCTCGACGACGCGTGATTTTTTCGTGATACTGGTTGCGGGTTCAGGCATTGGTACACCCTAAGATTTCATCCAAACTCGTTAAGCCCTGCTTTACTTTGATCAGCCCGGCCTAACGCAAGCTTCGTACGCCTTCACGTTTCGCTTGCGCCTCAATCTCCAAAGCCGTGCCTTGTGCCAGGATGATTGCCTCGATCGCCTCTGAAATTGGCATGACCTGATACACGCCGACCCGGCCTTTATAGCCACTACCGCTGCATCGCTCGCAGCCCACTGCGCGGTACGGGGTCCAGCCACTAAGATCGTTTTCCATGAAGCCGGCAGCGAGAAACGCATCTACGGCCATCGGCTCCGGTTGCTTGCAGCTGCATAGTCGTCGCGCCAGCCGCTGCGCCGTAATTAATGTCACTGCCGAGGCGATATTGAATGGGGCCACGCCCATGTTCAGCAGCCGGGTCAAAGTGGAGGGCGCATCATTGGTATGCAGCGTCGAGAACACCATGTGGCCGGTTTGCGCCGCCTTGATGGCGATATCAGCAGTTTCCAGATCACGGATCTCGCCCACCATCACGATATCCGGGTCTTGACGCAGAAAAGCGCGTAGTGCTACCGGAAATGTCAGCCCTGCGCGGTCGTTAATGTTGACCTGGTTAATCCCCGGCAGATTGATTTCCGCTGGATCCTCAGCGGTAGCGATATTGATACCCGGCTTATTCAAGATATTCAGGCAGGTGTAAAGCGACACTGTTTTGCCTGAGCCGGTAGGGCCCGTGACCAGCACCATGCCATAGGGTCGTTGAATCGCGTCGACCAGCAGCGCTTTCTGGTCAGGTTCGTAGCCTAAGGCGTCAATACCGAGCTGCGCCTGGCTACCGTCCAGAATACGCATGACGATTTTTTCACCGAACAGGGTCGGTAGCGTCGATACGCGAAAATCAATGCTGCGGGTACCCGATACCGAGAGCTTCATGCGACCGTCTTGCGGTACGCGCTTCTCGGAAATATCCAAGCGCGAGATCACCTTGATACGTGAGGCGAGTTTTTCTTTGATCGCCAGCGGTGGCTGATAGATCTCGCGCAGTACGCCATCGATACGAAACCGAATCCGGTAGAACTTTTCGAACGGTTCAAAGTGCAGATCCGAGGCGCCCATGTTGATCGCATCGGTCAGAATTTTTTGCAAAAACCGAACTACCGGTGCGTCATCAATTTCGCTGGCAGCGGTGTCAGCGTGGTTACCCTCCTCAACCAGCGCCACGCTATCGAGATCATCACCGATCAACTCTGAAAGATTCTGCTCGGCGCTTTGCGACAGCTTGGAGATCAGCTCGGTCAGCTGCGGCACCGCGACCACGACGGGGTCAACCGACAAGCCTGTGCGAAATTTCACCTGATCCAGTGCCAGTGTCTGAGTAGGATCAGCGATCGCGACAGAGACTTTATTGGCGCGCTTGGCAAGCACCACGACGCGCTGTGACTGCATGAGCCGGTCATCAATCACTTGCCTGGGTAGCGCCTGCACATCAACCGCGCCAAGATCAAGCAGCGGGCAGCCAAAGTGCGTCGCGCAAAACAAGGCAATGCTGTTGGCGTCTAATTCACCACCGCGAATGACGGCGTCGATGAACGGTATCCGCTCTTCACTGGCGGTTCGCTGAATCGTGTCGATCTGCTGTTGGCTAAGCTTACCGGCTTGCAGCAAGGCGCGCGGTAAACCCGACGATGAAGATGATGCTGGGGTAGAAGCAGGGCGCATGATGCATGTGCGAGAGAGTCGCGCGAATCATGCGTGAAGCGATACGCTTCAGGGTGAATATCGGTGGCTGTAGCAATACCTCATGCCGCGATCAGACCTCGGTACCGGCGATTTCGATGTAATTTGACAACAGCGCGGTGCGCCACAACCAACGCTGTTCTAGCGAGGCTGGTACAGCTTCACCATCTTGATTACTTGCTCTTGTACCTGAACGATCTCGATCACACAGCGCGAGATTTTCAGGCACACGGGCGCCTCCGGGATCTCTCGCAGCAGTTCAAGTAACAGGCCGTTCAGCGTTTTTGGACCATCCACCGGCAGGTCGAGGCTGAGCCGCTTGTTCACGTCGCGCAAAGAGACCGACCCTTCCAGCAAGCACTCGCCATTTTTATCCCAATCAAATTGGTCAGCACGTGTCGCGCCGGGTGTTGAGGTGGTGAACTCGCCCACCATCTCTTCGATAATATCGTCCAGCGTGACCAGCCCCTGCACCTCGCCGTATTCATCAACGATCACGGCCAGCCGCTCTTGATTTTCTTGAAAGTACTGTAGCTGCGTAAAAAGATCAGTCTCTGGCGGGATGTAATAAGGCGGTGTCAACAGCTCGCGAAAATGATCAACCGTGAGCTCATCAACCTGATTCAGCAGCGCCATCGCTTTGCGCACATGCAGTATGCCGGCGATCTTGTTGATTTCGCCGTCGTGCACCAACAGCTTGTTGTGGTAGCAGGTTGTTAGCTGATGCTTGACTTCCTCGACCGGCACTGAAAGATTCAGCGCTTCAATTTGCGATCGCGGCGTCATCACATCTTCGACAGTGACGCGTTCAAGATCAAACAAATTCAGCAAAATACTTTTATGTTTAACCGGAATGAAGTTTCCGCTCTCTACCACCATCGAGCGTAACTCGTCCGGCGACAGGCGCAGATCACGCACGCCGGTGCCAGTAGGGATGCGTAGCATCGACAGCAGCCCGCGCACGAATAGATTCACAAACCAGATTGCGGGTCTGCCGATAAAAATCAGTGCCTTGATAGGATACGACGCGGGTAATGCAATGCGCTCGGGGTAGGTGGCGCCGATGACCTTGGGTGTAATCTCGGCAAATACGATCAAGAAAAATGCGACGATCGCAGTCGCAATTGTGATGACTTCTTGATTATTTCCAAACGCCGAAATAGCAATCGAGGTAACGAGCGCGGTGATTAGCGCATTGATCAAGGTGTTGGCGATCAGGATCAGCGACAGCATCCGATCGGTATGATCCAGCAACCACAGCGTGGTCTGAGCTAGTCGTGATCCGCGACGCGCAAGGTGTTTGATCCGATGCCGGTTCAACGCCATCAAGGCAGTTTCCGAGATCGAAAAAAAAGCCGAGGAGCAGACTAACGCGACCAGCGAGACAATCTGCACCCACAGTGGGATAGCATCCATCAGCGTGACGCTTCAGGTTTCATTGGCGATGTTAATCGAGCGTCAGTGGCGGGTAATTCAAGCCGTCGTACGCAGCGGCGCTTGCGCGAGGAAACGCTTGGCCAGTTGTACCCAGTAACTGGCGCCGACCGGCAGCAGATCATCGTTGAAGTCATAGCTGGGATTGTGCAGATTACACGGGCCCAGACCATGACCGCTGTCGCGGTGAGTGCCATCGCCATTACCGATGAATACATAGCAGCCGGGCTTTTCCAGCAACATAAACGCGAAATCCTCAGAGCCCATGGTGGGTTCAATATCCGGCTTGGTGCCATCACTACCAACAACGTCATGCATGACGCTTAGCGCGAATTCGGTCTCTGGCCGGTGATTAATCAGCGGCGGATAATTTCTGGTAAACGAAAACTCAACGCTGGCGCCAAATGCGGCTGCAGTATGAGAAGCAATCTCGCGCATTCTTTGCTCCATCAGATCAAGCACCGGCAGGGTGAAGGTACGCACCGTGCCGATCATCGATGCGGCATCAGGCACGATATTGGTCGCGCTTCCGGTGTGAATCTGCGTAATCGATAAAACGGCGGAGTCTAGCGGGCTGACGTTGCGAGACACGATGGTTTGCCAGCTTTGCGCGATCTGCACCGCGACCATCACCGGATCAACCGCACGGTGCGGCTGCGCCGCATGCGATCCCTTGCCGTGAATCGTCAGCTCGAATTCATTAGACGACGCCATCATCGGGCCTGCCACCACACCCATGGTGCCGGCTGGCATACCCGGCCAATTATGCATACCGAACACCGCCTCCATCGGACACTGCTCGAACAGCCCGTCATCCATCATCGCTTTCGCACCACCACGCCCTTCTTCTGCCGGCTGGAAGATGACATATACCGTGCCATCGAAGTCGCGATGCTGCGAAAGATAATGCGCAGCACCTAGCAGCATGGCGGTGTGGCCATCATGACCGCACGCATGCATTTTGCCGTCGACGGTCGATCGATGCGCGAACTGATTATGTTCTTGCAAAGGCAGTGCATCCATGTCGGCGCGTAATCCAACGGCGCGCGACGATGTGCCGGAACGTATGACGCCCACCACGCCGGTACCACCGAGTCCGCGAATCACGGGTATGCCCCACGCCTCTAATTGCTGCGCAACCAGTTGCGCGGTGTGTGTTTCCTCGTACGCCAGCTCGGGATGCGCGTGAATAGTGCGCCGAATTTGCTTGAGCTCGTCGTGAAATTGCAGAATGGGGTCGATTAGCTTCATGGCAGTCGTTAAATAAGCGTCAGGGGTTGAGTGATGTGTAATATTACCCTCAGCTTCTATCGGCCGTGCTTGTTCAATCGATAACCTTATTTCCAGCCAGTCTATGTCAACCCATACTGTTCGCTTGGCGTGTCCGCATGATTGCCCGGACACCTGCGCCATGCTGGTCACTGTTGAGGGCGATAAGGCGATTGCGATACGGGGCGACCCCGATCACCCTAATACCGCCGGGGTGTTGTGTACCAAGGTGTCGCGCTATCTCGAGCGCACCTACCATCCCGAGCGGCTGCTTTATCCGATGCGGCGAACCGGACCAAAGGGTAGCGGGCAGTTCGAGCGTATTAGCTGGGATCAGGCGCTTGCCACCATTGCCGACCGATTACGGGCCGAGGTAGCCAAAGACTCGCGTGCTGTTTTGCCGTATAGCTATGCGGGCACCATGGGCGTTGTGCAAGGTGAATCCATGGCGATGCGGTTCTTTAACCGGCTCGGTGCCTCCAAGCTTGATCGCACGATCTGCTCGTCTGCGGGTAGCGTCGGTTATCGCTACACCATCGGCGCCAAAATAGGCACCGACACCGAGCAGTTTGAGCATGCGAAGCTGATTCTTATCTGGGGTGGTAACCCGATCGCGTCGAACTTGCATTTTTGGATGCGCGCGCAAGAGGCAAAGCGGCGCGGCGCGGTGCTGGTTGCGATTGATCCGCACCGTTCGTTAACTGCCGAAAAATGTCAGCATCATATTGCGCTGTTGCCGGGCACCGATAGCGCGCTCGCGCTGGGTGTCATGCATGTGCTGATCCGTGATGATTTAATTGATCACGACTATATTGCGCGCTATACCCTCGGCTTTGAGCAGCTGAAACAGCGCGTCGCTGAGTGGGACCCGGATCGTGTGGCGCGTATCTGCGGTATTGCTGTCGATCAGGTCGAGCTACTGGCGCAGCTCTATGGCAAGACAGCGCAACAAGGAGAGCCGGTTGCGATCCGGCTCAACTACGGCGTGCAGCGCTGCCACGGCGGCGGTATGGCGGTTCGCAATATCACCTGCCTGCCAGCGCTGGTGGGTGCATGGCGACACGCGGCCGGTGGTGTGCTGCTCTCCTCAGGCGATAGCTTCCCCAAGCAGCAAGCGTTACTCGAGCGCCCCGATATCATGCCGGTAGACTCGGCGCGCCCGCCGCGTACCATCAACATGAGCACCATCGGCGATGATCTGTTACGTCCCAGCTCGGAGGCGTTTGGGCCGCAAATATCGACGGTGATTGTGTATAACGCCAATCCGGTTGCAGTGGCGCCGCAATCCGCCAAGGTTGCAGAAGGGTTCGCGCGTGAAGATCTGTTCACGGTTGTGCTCGAACACTTCAAAACAGATACTGCTGATTACGCAGATATCGTGCTGCCCGCGACAACCCAGCTAGAGCATGTTGATGTGCACGCGACTTACGGGCACCTGTACATTGTGGCCAACAATGCGGCGCTCGCGCCACTGGGCGAGTCGAAGCCGAACAGCGAGATTTTTCGATTACTCGCCGCGCGCATGGGATACACCGACCCTTGCTTTGCCGATACCGATGATGACCTTGCCGCCCAAGCATTCAACCCGGATAGCGACACTGCGCGTGATTATGACTGGTCGCGCGTCAAACAGGCCGGATGGATCAAGCTGACTATGCCACCTGCACCGTTTGCCCAAGGAGGTTTCCCAACCCCATCCGGCAAGTGCGAGTTCTATTCAGAAAAAATGCAGCAGGATGGTTTGGACCCATTACCCAGCTACATCGCGCCTTATGAGTCTGCGGTGTC